>Ga0268250_10000985_pt1 | contig 12763 bp, 10 predicted proteins | sample AgamicAsSfe_FD_200448 | JGI IMG/M metagenome (GOLD analysis project Ga0268250, IMG submission 200448) | Agave microbial communities from Guanajuato, Mexico - As.Sf.e (v2) (version 2) | ecosystem: Host-associated > Plants > Phyllosphere > Phylloplane/Leaf | place: Guanajuato, Mexico | collected... | reverse complement strand
CCACCCCCATCCTCGTCATGCAGGACCCCCTCATCACGGACCTCACCATGGGCCTCACCATCATGAAGAGCATGCTCGCAGAGGTCGTGGTGGACGCGGTCCCCGTGGCGGTCACCACAATCACCCTCGTGGCGGCCCACCCGCATTCCCCTTCGACCTGAATGCTCTAGCCGAAGCCTTCGCACCTGCGCTCTTCGGCGGCAACGTCTTCGGTGGCGAAGAGCAGTCCAAGTCCACCCACAAGGAGCAGCCCAAATCCAACGACGGCAGCTTCACTCCCTCAATCGACCTCTTCAGCACCCCCACCACCTACATCATCCACACCTCCCTGCCCGGCGCCAAAAAGTCCGACCTGGACATCACTTACAACAGCACACGCAACAGCATCACCATCTCAGGCGTCATCACCCGCCCCGACGTCTCAGAAACCATGATGAACTGCCTCATTCAAGATGAAAGAAGAGAAGTCGGCATGTTTGAGCGCGAAATCAAACTCGAGGATAATGTCAAAATTGACGAGGAGAAGATCGGTGCTAAGCTTGAAGATGGTGTGTTGAGGGTTGTCGTGCCCAAGATCATCGAAGAGGAAGAAGGATGGGAGAGTGTTAGAAAGGTCGAGTTGGAGTAGCATGACGACAATCACGCTCTTTGAGGGAATGAATGAGTGACAGAAACAGGAAGAAAAATATTTGCTTGGGATAGCAGAAAGAGGAGGAAGGGTAATTTTGATGAGCACCTTTTAATGAATTTAACGTCTTGCATTTTAATAAAACCTGTGCCAAAACTTGCAATCTTGTGCCTTCTCGGTAATATCTTGTGGTCTTGTAAAATCGCTAAACTATCATATGTGCTTACACGGCCACTAACATACAGGGTATCTCAAGGCCAGAGATGCGGTCATCGTGTGGAAGACCTGTCTTGTATCCGTGTTCAAACCCTGTCGTGCAGCGAAAACATGTGTTTACAAGTTCTACTGGGTATGATCCAAGATCTTTGCACCTCCATCCAACCCTCGGCACCCATCTTCCATCCCTCATCACCTATCCCAGAATCTCACCTCTGGGCAACACCTTCACGACCAACGGCTTCTTATCCCAAACCAAATGCGTCGTCTGATCCAACCAATCCTTGCCCTCCATCTCTTCCGCAAGCTTTACATCAAAATGCCATAGCAAATTTGCCATGATAAGTCTCATTTCATGATAGGCCAACGTCATGCCAATGCAATTTCTAGGTCCGACAGAAAAAGGTTGAAGGATTTCTTTCTTGTCTGAGGCGTAGAGGGAAGTGTGCAAGGAGTGAGAAGAGGGTAACCAGCGTTCGGGGGCGAATGTGTGAGGAGAGCTGAAGTTGGCAGGGTGGTGGTAGGCTGCGTAGTGGGGGATGCTGACTTTGACCTGTGGGGAGAGAGGTTAGTGAGGAATACATGGAGGAGGAGGAGGGAGGTAGCTTACATTTGCTGGGATGAAGTGGCCGCTGATGGTCGCGCCGGTAGGAGGGGTGATGCGGCGGATGCCTTCAGGTACGGCTGGGAACATTCTCATGCCTTCTTCCAGGCAAGCGGATAGATACTGAATCATGAATTAACTTCTTGTCATATTTTCCAATATGATATGTACTTACAGGCAATCTGGGCAATGATTCCATGGTAATGTCATCAATGCTGGTAAATGCTTCTCTGATTTCCTTGGTCAAGCGCTCAAGCACAGTCTTGTTGTTCAACAAATGCCACGTCAACCCACACAAACTCGTCGCAGTGGTTTCAGTTCCAGCAATCATCAGCAAATCAGCATTAGCGTACAACTCATCCATTGTCATCTCTGCGCCTTCCTCTTTATGCTTGAGCATCATTCCCAACATGTCAGGCCTTTCGATCTTCATCTCGAGACGCGCGTTCACTTTGTCCACGGTGTTCTGGTAGGAGGCGTCGATGGAGTCTTGCATACTTTTTGGGATCATCATGGAGGCGAGACGGAAGAGGAGAGGGAAGTATTGGAGGGCGCGAGAGGCTCCGACTAGGTAGATGGAGACGAAGAGCTGGGAGAGCCAGTCTGAGTATTCCATGTTTTCGCAAAGGCCGAGGGGCTTGCCGAACATCAGGTCGGCTATGGTGTCAAAGCTGTTGAGTAGGTCAGTATTCTTGTCTCTTCGTTATCTAGATCATAGTGGTGAGGGGTCCAGAAATTACTCACGTTACGCAGTTGAAGACTTTGGCCATATCGACGGACTTGTTCTCCATCATCCTCTCTTCCAATCTCTCCACCATCATACCAGTATACGTTGTCAACATACCCTGTTGCAACTTCAAAGCCCTCTCTCCGAAAGCCGGAGCCAGCATCTTTCTCTGTCTACCATGATCGGCGCCAGCAAGGAGGATAGATCGCTTTGTGTTCTCAGAAAGTGCGTACATAGTCCAGTCCTTGGTCAGTTCTGGTTTCTTGAAGCCGTAGATCTCTTTCCAGGCTGGAGTTATGAAGGAGAGCTCGTTGGGTGCTATGCGGACGATAGGGCCATATTTGAGGTGCCATTTGAGGACGGTTTGAGGTTCGCGGCCGTTGATGTTCAGCCAGAGGCGAGGGAGAGGAGAGATTGCATTGAGTAAGGGTCCTGGATGTTTTGAGAGTGGGTGGAAGTAGAGGCTGTGAATGGCATGTGTTGCAAAGTAGAGTACTACGGCAGAGACGGCAAGAATGCCGACATTTGGAAGACTGTCGAGGATTGCCATGTTTGGCTGTTCCTGAGACAAAAGGGATGAATTCAAAGTGTTGTTGGAGGACGCAGCAAATAGACAGGCGACACAGGAGCTGCTGACGCTGGTCAGAGCCTATATAAGTCGGACCTACCATGTTGAAACGATCCCTGTCCTGATAGCACGAAGATAGTGGGGCATGTTGCTCTTAGGCTTATATAAGTTGATATATATCCTCTAAAGATTTTCAAGGTGCTTTGACAGACTGCATCCTCCTGTCGAGTCTGACCTATCATGATGGCAGGATACTGACCGCGCTCGGTAAATAAGCTACCCTGCATACAAATTTAGAGCGGTAGTGTGTAAAATAGATTGATGTCTTCAATAGGCGAAGGCGCGAAGGATGCAACATGTGGGGTCATCGTCAAAGAAAATTGCTGAGAGATGCTAAGGGCCTTATACGCACACGGGCATGTCTCCGACCAATTCAAGAGAAGATTAGGACTCTTGTGTCCGGCGTGGTGTAAGAGTATAGCAGGTTTCACGGAGTGTTGATGGGCGGTGCAATGCATGAGGCTGGGAGGAAACGTGTTAGGCGCAACGATATTATTGGCGCCCGGATTTTGCGAGTCCAGACGTTGGCAGAAAAAGCACCCGTGTGGTAGACGTGAGACGCGCAGGCTGTGTAAAGACTCGAGATGGGCGATGAACACATGGCGCAGTTCAGCTCAAAGCGCTTAGTCGTGCGTACAGACAAGGAGGCTGAGTCTGGTCGCAGCAGAAACAAGGAGCAGACAGTGATGCGGTGATGGCGGAGACAGAGTTTCTTGGATGGCTCTTGACAGTCGATAGCAGGTTTCTTGGCAGTGACGCAGCGGCTGCGCTTTTGGTTGAAAGTGGGCGCTTGGTCGGCCTTTGAGCACGCCAACCACTTCTTTTTCCTGACGCTCAAGTTGCAAGAAGCTTGACATATCGATAGGCACATTCCTTCCCTTTGTTGCTCTTGTGTCCTGCTTGCTTCTGAAGAGTGCTTGGATTGACAAAGCACGCGAACCTACATCACCCTCACAGGCGCGACGAGAAGCTTATCGTCGCCGTCTCTCGTCCCCCATCTCTCACCCGAAGTCGTCGACATGACGTGGTTTACAGCTCCCACGTCCTACCGCCTCAACGCCGCGAATGCCATGTCAGCAGGAATGGGAGAATTCAAGCAACGGAGATATACCTCTGCAGCTATGGAGCTCCCCATGATGGCCCTAGGAAATGGCCACACCTCACACCCAGACTTTGCCCACCTGGTCCTGCTAGTGTTTGAAGCAGTGCTGGAAGTGGTATGCGTCAGTCTGCCGGGATACATCGTCGCCAGGCGAGGCATGTTCGATGCCGAAGCCCAGAAAATGGTCGCCAACCTGAACGTACAACTCTTCACACCCTGCCTAGTCTTTACCAAACTCGCCTCGCAACTCAACGCCGACAAGCTCGTCGATCTCGCCGTCATTCCCGTCATCTTCTGCGTCCAGACTCTCGTTTCATGGATCTGCGCTCGTCTCATGTCCAAGGCCTTTGGTTTTGGTAAGAGACAGACCAACTTCGTCATCGCCATGGGTGTCTTCGGCAACTCAAACTCGCTGCCCATCTCGCTCGTCATTTCGCTATCCAAGACTCTCAAGGGTCTGCACTGGGACCGCGTTCCCCACGACAACGACAATGAAGTTGCTGCACGTGGTATTCTGTACCTGCTCATCTTCCAACAGCTCGGTCAGTTGGTGCGCTGGACTTGGGGTTACAACGTTCTTCTCGCTCCTGCGGTCGAGGACACCAAGATTGTTGATGCGGCAAGGGATAACTTGATCGAAGAGGGCAGATACCGCGATGATATCGACGAGGAAGACTTGGAGCAGGCTGCCTCTTCCATCAAGAAGATCGGCAGCTCATCTGGCGACGAGTCCCCTCGCACCGTTTCTTCCATGGGCTCTTCGTCGTCGAATGATGCTCTTGTGAGGCCCGTCGACGGCGAAGTCATGGCTACACCGGCCAACGGAAACATTGTCGGTAGCGGTCCTGGCAATCTTGCTGGCAATCTTGGTCCTCGTCAACGCTCGACTGGCCACATGACACAATTCCCAAACTACTCGACCGCCTCGACCGATCAGTCTGAAGCCTCTACCGGAGTCAAGGCCAGTATCTCGCAATTCTTTGCTCGCATCAATGCTTCGATCAAGTCCTTCTTCAACAGAATGTTCGCCAAGCTCCCTCCCGGTATGCAAAAGTTCCTGAGCACCGTCTCTCACTACACTACTCGCTTCTTGAAGGGCGTCTGGGAGTTCATGAACCCTCCCCTCTGGGCCATGGTTGCCGCCTTGATCGTCGCTTCGGTTCCTCAACTCCAGCACACCTTCTTCGCCCCTCACACTTTTGTCTCCAACTCTGTCACCCGTGCCATCCAACAAAGCGGCGGTGTCGCCGTCCCCTTGATCCTGGTCGTCCTCGGTGCAAACCTCGCACGCAACACTCTTCCCCAAGAAGAACTGGTCACAACTCCTGAAGGCAAGAAGGAAGAGCGCAACCTCCTCATCGCCGCCCTCGTCAGCCGCATGCTCCTACCTACCCTGATCATGGCCCCTTTCCTCGCCATCTTCGCCAAATACGTGCCTGTCAGCATCCTCGACGATCCCATCTTTGTCATCGTCTGCTTCCTGCTTACTGGTGCTCCATCTGCTCTCCAACTCGCACAAATCTGCCAGCTCAACGGTGTCTTCATGGGTGTCATGTCCAAACTGCTGGTGCAAAGTTATGTTGTCTGGATCTTGCCCAGCACGCTTATCTTGGTCATGCTTGCCCTCGAGGTTGTCGAGTGGGCTGCTTAGAAAAGTTGAGGATAAAAGTGAATATCGAAACTCTTTGTATTTTAACCAATCCCTTTATCTGCTTCTTCTAGTGTGTATCATGACCTTGTGCTTCACTTAGATCCACGACTACAGCATCACCTCACTTACTCCATAAGCCAGCAGAATCCTGCCCATAACAGAGATCGGTGCTGTGGCTCACACGTTGCGTACCACTCGATGGAAAATTACAACGCGTAAATAGAATCCAGAGGCTGTGAGTTCAACTCTCGGCCTTGGTTGGTCGCATTTTCCCCCAAGCTAAACTTAGCTTGGTTTTTTTGCCTGGGTGGTGTTTGTAGTTGCATTCGTTTTGTGATTTGATTGTTACTGGGACATAAGAGATGCTACAACCCCATTTGCGATGTCGATACAGTCATCGGCATGCGTGCATGCGATGTGAAGAGACCAGCTCTCCATTACTGTAATGCCCAAGGATTCAAAGAAACATGAACCGCCTCCTTCAATCACCACCTCCTGCCAAACACACCTTCCTAGCAACCTTCAATGCCACCTGTGCCCTCCCTTCCTAGCTCGCCTTTCCTTTCTCGAGCAAACATCCTCCTAATCTAGCTCTTGCCCTTCTTGACAGCATCCCTCTTCATCTTGTCATGCACTTCTGAGGAAACCATATGATCAAGACAGTAGTGTGCGGAGTTCTCGTAGGACTTTTCCTCAATGGGAGTGCAGCGGACGTTTGTGCCGCGGCGTTTTTCGCATTGGCGAAAGTCTTCTTTGCGTTTGTCGCCGCAGGTGTAGCGGCGGTAGTATTGGGTGCACATGTTCGGATGAGGTGAAGAAAGAAATGGTGAGGTGTGGTTTGGAGAGGTATGATTTGAGGGTGTTCAGTGAGATAGGTCGGTTACTGAGGGATGCAGATTGCTGGACACTTCTTGCAGAAGAGGGGGTTTGGAGAAAGAAAGGCAGTTGGTGGTGAGGTGGGGAATGACCTAGTCTTCTACGTGATGATATCGTATCGTGGTCGCTTACTGCAGACGGCTGCAGTTGGTGGAAAATCATCTGGCAAGGCTGTCTAGCGGTGGTTGCCTTGGGTCTTAGATATGGCATGTGATTGATGACAAGGCAGAAGTTGCAGGACAGCGCATCTTGCAGGCAAACAGGCAAACAGATGGGAGTTTATGAGACAATACCACTATGTGAGATTTCTACGTCGTCAGAATATGGCAACCTAAGATTTGGGTGCTACAGAGTGATGGAGCATGTGAGACGTCGATGATATCTTTGGTCACCTTGATGGCAAAAAGCCCGAGCCCAACGCGTGAATCCGTGACGCGTGCCTCACTCAATTCTCGACCTTCTAGATCAACCAAACCATGCCACCTCCGTATCGACAACCTTCGCAAGTAGGCGCCACAGCAGCGACGAAACGTCCTTTCAAGCCTCCAGCCATCTCAAAAGGCAGCGCAACCTCTTCCTCCAGTGCCAACGCTCCTCCCAGACCTGCGCCTGCGGCCTCAAAACCTATACCCCGAGCTCTCTCTGCCACAAGACCTCAATCATGGAACACAAGCAACACCTCAGGCTTCCAGTCTGCCGGCGCACATTACGACCAAGATGACCTCGAAGCCTTGATCATCTCCGACGAATATGAAGACGAAGACAATGACGATTTCACCGCTGCTGCTGCTCCCGCAAAGAGAGCACCTCCACCACCCACAACCCACGAACCCCCAGCACCCAAACGCCAAAAAACAGCACCACCTGCGCGCTTGCCCTCTCTATCGCCTCTGTCCTCCGCTCTTCAACCCGCCCCTGCACAACCGCCGCAACGTCCTGCCTCGGCAATCGGCAGCAAAAAAGACGACATACCACTCCTCCCCTCAGCGCTCATAACCCGTCTACTACACGAAAGCTTCGAAGACAAGAGCACAAAAATATGCAAGGATGCCAATGCATTGACGGCGAGATATTTAGATTTGTTCGTCCGGGAGGCTGTGGCCAGAGCTACAGAGGTCGCGAAAGAGAGAAAAGAGATGAGGGAGGCTGGGGGCGAGAAGGTGGACGATGGGGTGTGGCTGGATGTGCAGGATCTTGAGGAGGTCGCGCCGGGGTTGGTGATGGATTTTTGATCTCAAAGACTTGCGTTACCAAGTTCTGGTGGCATGAGAATTGATTCTGCTAGCAAAGGTGGCGCTGCTCGTACGAACCCCACCTGCACCGTGTCAGTGAGAGAACAAGGCTGCTATCATATCCCCCAAAACAACAAAGAGCGCGTCCTAGAGACCTTGCGAAATCACTCAGCTTGTAGCTCTCCAGCTTACACAAGACAGCGAGAGCATGCTAGATCTGGTAAAAAGGCACCATCATAAAGCTAGATCTCCTCTCACTGCAATCCGCATTCATCCTTCGAAACCTTTCCTACACGACACACCAGGCTCAGGCCCTTTCGAACCCAAACAACGCTGCTGGCTCAGATGACTCAAACAACGCTCATGCCACCTTTTCGAGACTCGGGTCTTCGACGAGCATGAGCTTTGGTCCATGTTCGCCCTTGTCGCGCTATTGCTTGTGACCACGGAAACAACGCACGAGTATCTTGCACGTTTGTATGCATGTGTAGTGCAAACCAGTGACTACCCAAGAATACGGTCTCACATCACGGCGGGACCACAATCAACATGGACTATTGGCAACTCAGGTGACCATCGAGCGCAATCTCGACTTCAACATGGCGGAGTTGCTTCAGTCTCTAAGTTTGAACAGCTATGGAACGACTAAGGGATTTGGTTTGTAGAACAGGATTAAAAACAAGAATCGATATTTGATTGAAAAAGGAAGTCCCGTCTTGAAAATCAACCATGGGAACCTACAGAGTTCCTGACTTTATAAACCCAGACACCTTTGTATTTGTCCGGTTCAATACTCAAAACTACCAATAGTACCAGCCGTCCCTTTACCTCTAAATGTATCATTAAACCCTTCCGCTTCTTCCTCTCCTTCCTCCGCTTCTGAATCCTCAGGTAAATAATCATCAGAGATCCTCAATGCGGGTAACGGCGTTCTTCCACTGAGTATCTCATACAAAGAATCCTCCATACTATCTTCCCGTGTTTCTTCTTCTGCCACCTTTGTTCCAGAGGCTATCGGCGACGAAGGAGCAGAAGGAGCACCAAAGGGCGACACAATCACCCAACCGCGTTTTTTCGTTGTGACGAGTATGGAGGTGGAAGTTATCCAGTGTACAGCCAACAGATCATTAGGCGTAGCAGATAAAGGAAGTGATGCAGATGCTGTGGTAGAGACACAGAAAGGGTGAGAGAGATGTAATGGCGCGTTTGTCTCCCCACTTGTAGAAGAGAGGTAAATCTGATTATCTTCTGTGTGGGTGAGCAACAATCCAGAAATCGTGGGATGCCATTGCAGTTTCTTGACGCTTGTGTGATGGTGGAACAGCAGTATCGTGTTGTGCTTTTCTTCGCTGTTTGATTCTTGCTCGGTCTCCTGGGTGGCAGAAGCGAAAATAGGTCTTGACGAAGGGATCTGCCAAACAACCACGGTTTCTGGAAATGCTTCCGTTCTGAAAGCGAGGAATTTACCGGCAGCGTCGAATTTTGACTCTAGGGCTGGAGAGTAGGAGGATAGAAGTTGAGATGTGGTGTCATCGCCGGTACCCAGATAAGTCCAGTTGCGATCGCCTTTGCTGCTTACTTGCTCGCGGTATACAGCTGAGATATCATCCGCAATCACTGTCCATGGTTCCAAGGTGCAGGCTGGAGAAAAAGTGGTTGTGGAGAGCAGAGTAATGCTACCGTCTGCATTGGCCAGAGCAAGGTGATTAGGTCCCCAGATCTGGCGCAGAGGACCCAGGGTAAATGATTCCTCGACGGGTGTAGAGGATGTGGGAGGGTAGCTGCGGTAGAAATTGCCATCTGCAGTGTATATGTGAACGGCTGAGTTTGGTGCACTTAGCGGTGAGTCGAGCACACTCAGCCACTTGCCAGCAGGACTCCAAGATAGTGATTGAGCATCAGTGGTCGGAAGACTCAGTGTCGTAAAAGGCGTAATCGACGAAGCCAAAATCAAGGATAATGTGTCCGTTGCCGAAGTACGAGATAACATGGCAAGTACTATTTTTGTCAGCCAGACCCTCCAGACTGCAAAAAGAGACATCCATACCTTCAGCTTTACCCTTGACCCTCCTGATCCCCCATGTAGACTTCAAACTCCCAATTCCAGTCTTCAACTCACAAACCTCTGTAACTCGACCTCTGCCAACCTCGAAAATACCGACTCTGCCAAACTCCCACACGACAACAATGTTCTCACCAAAAACATCCACATTAGCAATTCTACCCAAGCTAGCGCTTCCATTGGCAATCTTGACCCTGCTAGCCGTGTTGGCCAGACTGTACAGAGCGACGTGACTGCTGGTTTGGAGGATGACAGAAAGCGAACATGGAGTCCAATGGAGTGTGGGAGATTCGGTTGACCGTGTCGTTGGAGCGTTGGAGTTGTCAAGGGGAAACGAACAAGCAATAGTCAAGTTTGCTGTGTAATATACATAGAGATGGTCGGGAGTCAGACCGGCAATGTAATGGCCATCTGGCGAGGGCGAGGCATGTGTTGTTGCTGTGATTGATCAGTCAACATTTGGCTCTTCCACAGCAGCTCTTAGTAGTGGCGCAGATATATTCAAGGCAGTGATGATATTGAGCAGGCAAGGTAGTGCAGCTGGCCACAGAATGTTCCATCATACTAAAAGACCATGTTTTAGTTCAGGGTCGGACTCCCAGATACAGGATTTCGCGTCCCTTCCTGGTCGATGCTAATGCAGTGGGCTGTCTTGGAGCATGATCTTTTGTATCTCTACTCGTGTAACGATTTTTTCTTGATAGAGGTATGCGTGGAAAGGCTTGGATGATCAAGGAAAGTTTGACTTACATTCTATCAACTCGGAAACATCCATGATTATCTAGATATGTTCGGGTGAGTATTCATCAAAGTTTTGGTGCGGATGTCAGTGTGCAGGTGTTTGTTGATGCTGGATGTTGCTTGGGACAGTTTTGCCGAGAGACGCAATCTTTGCCGAATCACCAGGGTCACCATTCAACATTGTCCCATGATCTTTTTTTTATGTCGTTCCGCATTGATCACTGGACTATTGGATCGCCTATGGAGCTGTTCAATACGAGATATAAGTCTTCGGAGACGTATTGGTCTCGATGACATGGAGCGGTCGCGAAATCACGGAGAGTAGTGTGTCACAAAAAAATGCTGTATTGATAGGATGAGAAATTCAATAGCTAGGGTATAAGTGACGCCGGATGCCGATGCAAGGATATAAAGTGGTCCTACTCGGGCTGATGAACGTGGTTCTCAGTCACGAGACAGTACTGGACTTTGTGAGTCCCGTCTCAGTAGTGGAGTGCCTTTTGACTCGTCTGCTTCGCTAATTGTACTGATGAACCCTATCATCGGATTCCTTCCACCGAGACCAAGACTCCTAGGTTTTGCTGATTTTGCTGATGGTGGTGAAATCAATGGGCCAGTACTCAATTTAAAAGCAGCTGCCCTTTTTGCCGCTTGCTGCTCAAGAGCACTCGCAAAGAACGGATCGATAGCTGCGCCAGCAGCGGAAGCAGCATGGAGTACAGGCGCGTAATCGATGATATCAGGTCGCAACGTGTTGATCTTGCCCAGACCTGTCTGCGAGTCCAGCCCTCCAGAAAAGAAAGGATTGTCATCAGGACTTGGGCTGGAAAAGAACGGATTCTCCTCGACCTTCACTGGCGTCTGTGGGTCAGACTGAGGCTCAGAGGCCGAGGTCTGAATATGTAATGAGCTACCTCTTCTCTTTGAGATCGGCTTTGTGATGATCTTTGTGGTTTCGTCACTGTCCGTCTTCTTGGATATTGACATACGGTCCCGAGCAGAAGGGACACTGTTATCAGGCGCACCAAATCGCAGACCATGGCGTAAAGGATTACGATGCTGGCGAATTTCTTTGCGGATGCGTTTGTATTCGCGGTAGTCGTCCAGCTCTTCCATATTTGGGTGTTCTAGCGCTGGACCAATAGGCGGCTCTGAGGGTAAACGATCAAAGGAGATATCATAGTGGATTGCCTTGGTCTTTGGATCCTGTGTGATCCGCCAACCGGAGACCTTGTAAAGCCCGTCGTACCTAATTCCCGCACGAGGAGCGAAATAACTGCGCAGAGTGTGACTTCGAAGCACGCGAATTGGTCGTCTGGAGGCAAGCGTTCCGGCGCAAAGGCGATATCGTCTAGAATCTCCTCGAGTTGAGCGGTATGTGAAGTGTGCCGGATCCGAACAATCAAGTTCATCACCATCTGCCAGAAGCAAGGCGTATGCTTGTGTATAGCAGGTAGTGACACCACTGTTTGATGAAGTGTTGGCGATGATGCCGTCGTGATATGCAAACATGGTGTTGATCCACCAACTATATCACATGTTAGAAGGAGCTTCTGAGCACGATATCATGAGTACTCACTCTCCCGGTTGAAACCCAAGACCTCCATTCCGCCTTGCGAAGTTTGGATCAACCCATGCAGTCTCCTTACGAGACCATTTGGTGAGTAGCAACTCGCGCTGAACATCCTCGGGAGTGCTGATGCCATGCAGTCTTCCGCCTGTATCGTAGAGATTGATCCGGATACTTGAAAGCGGACCCCAGTCGGACTCCCATTTGAGGATGATTTCTTCAGCTTCTTCAATGAGTCTGCATGGCCATCTAGTAGCGCGCCCAGCGATGTCGATGAGGGCTAGATGTATTCGAGAGTCGCGAATGCTTTCGAGGCTTAAGTAAGATGTGCGTAGCTGTTCGAAGAATTTGAATAGGACAACAACAGTATCTGGGCCTAGGGTATGTGGTCCTTCCCGAGCGACAAGAGGATCCAGTTCATCTCGAATCCATGAGACACGGCCTTTTAGGTATTCGAGGTCAAGTAGAGAAGCCTCTTCAGTATGAGCAGGAAGCTTCCAGGCAGAGAATTCTGATTGATCAGCCATGGTGAAGAATTATACAGGTCATCAGAAGTAGAGGTCGTTCAGTGGGATTATTTGAGATGTGTCGAAGACTGATGATGTGCTAGGGAAGGAGCGAGTCCGACACACTATGGCTCGGATGGAAATCCGCATTGTTGAAACACAGAAGGAGCCAGGGCACGTATATAGCGAATGCCTAAATACCTACAGAATTACTCTCGCA
>Ga0268250_10000982_pt1 | contig 12773 bp, 11 predicted proteins | sample AgamicAsSfe_FD_200448 | JGI IMG/M metagenome (GOLD analysis project Ga0268250, IMG submission 200448) | Agave microbial communities from Guanajuato, Mexico - As.Sf.e (v2) (version 2) | ecosystem: Host-associated > Plants > Phyllosphere > Phylloplane/Leaf | place: Guanajuato, Mexico | collected... | reverse complement strand
CTGCTAGCGCATTGCCGGAATGGAAGAAGGTGCGATGCTGTTTGTTGTTCCTGCTCGTCGATCTCGAGACATGAGAAAGTCGCGTCCGGCGGCTCAACCTGTGCCTGCAGGGATAGCGCGGAACGGACCCATGGATGGCGGGGCTTCGCCAACATATCGCCCCCACCGACCGCTACTTGACGTGCGCTGCGCTGGCCACGAAGTCTCTATCGTCATTCTCAACATCTTTCACTGCAGTTTTTACCAGTCGAAGATGTCTGCAGTGTGAAGGGCAGCGGCTACGGCTGCTAGTCTCTCCGTCGATACCCTATATGACGGCCTTTTCAATCATCACCACTAGCCCACTATGGCACCGCTAAGAACACCAAAGAATAAGAAACAAACGCATAATGCATCTACGCCGACAGGTACGCCGACTGGCGACGATGAGATGGGCCCAACCAGCCCGTTCGGAGAATCGCGACCTCCGATGGTGTCGCAAACCTCCGAAACCTACGAGAAGGCACAAGAAGATGAGCGCGAAGTCTTGAAGGCTGTCTTCATGGACGACTATGAAGAATCAGAAGCCAAAGGTGCATGGAGCGTAAGTCACAGAGTTTCGATGTTACCACGACATATCAATTTGCTCAACGATGACTCGATCTCAGTTCAGGGCAAGCGCTAACTTCAGCATAGAAAACTACAGATCGCGTATTGCGCCTGAAGTTGTCATCCTTTTCCAACGAGAAGATTTCCATTACACTTTGTGCTAAACTCACTGCCACCTACCCTAAAACGCTACCCGAACTTACTCTAGAAGATGGTGGCAGCCTAAGAAAAAGCACCTGGGATAGGCTCTATGGCCTGCTAAAGAACCGACCTCGCGAACTAGTAGGCGAGGTAATGATCTACGACATTGCGACCGCCATCCAAGAGATACTCGAGGACGAGATCGCAGTCCGCGAGACGGACGGAGCTTACGAGAATCTGGATGCTGAGCGAGCAGTGCAAGAAGCTGCTGCAGTCGAACAGTTGAAACAGCAAGAAGAAGAGTTACAGAAGAAGCGGGACCAGGAGAAGGCCGAGGAAGAGCGCCTGTTGCAGCAGATGGTAGGCGACGAAATGCGCCGGAAAGACTTGATGGCAAAGCGCAAGAAGCATCGTGTATCTGCCATCACTCCGCCTTCGTACTTCCCCAGCGGCGAGAATGTCAACTACATTTCTTTCGACAGGACCATTACCGTTCAGCATGAAGATACTACAATCCAGTGCAACGGTGTTGAGAACCCACTCCCTTTCCGTTCTGGCCCTCTAACAGAACAGCTACTGGTCAAACCGGCTGGTAGTTCAACGACCCTTACGCTAGTATTGAAGCGGGCTCGAGTAGGAGGTGGAAGTGCTGCTGCTGACCCTCAGTTGAAGAAGGCTATTATGGGGTTCGAAGACGAGATGGAAGAGATTAAAAGATTACGACAAGGCGCCATCTTATCCGTCCTGGACTTCAAAGTTGAGCACCTTCCTGACTCCGGGTGGGAAATCAGTGTCCTGATGGAACACGCTGACAGAGGGTCCCTAGGCGAGCGACTTGCCGATGATGGACCCTTGCCGGTCGCACGAGTTCGCTCCTGGACCATTGAGCTCTTGGAAGCACTAGACTTTTATCACCGCAACGGAATAGTCCATAAACGCGTTCATCCGCACAATATCTTGTTCAAGAGATCTTCTGGCGGTGGTATAACAGTGCTTCTGGCTGATGCTAGCTTCCAAGGTTCCTTATACCACCTACAAAGCCTGTATCAAGACGTACAACCGACAAAACCACTAAGATCGTTCTACTGGATAGCACCTGAACTCTCACAGGATGCGCATCACACTCGTAAGACTGATGTATGGGACTTGGGAGTCACCTTCCTTCAGATGCTGTTCGGGTTCGATGCGCCTGGGAAGTACAACTCGCCTAAGGAGCTGTCAGATATCCTTGGCTGCTCGGAACCATTGCAAGAAGTCTTGCGCAAATTCTTCAAACCTGATCCCAAGAAGCGACCGTCCGCCTTCGACCTGATCCCATGCGAATTTTTGCGCGACGACGTGGATGTATACGAACGACCTTCCACGCCTGTACGTTCTAGAAACTCATCGACGTCGTTGGGTCGTTATAGGCTACGGCGTGAGTCTTCATCCGGCGTTGTTCCATCATATTCACGATACGCCAATGATTGGGTCGAACAAGGGCGCCTGGGCAAGGGTGGATACGGTGAAGTCGTGAAAGCTCGTAACAAAGTCGATGGTCGCCTTTATGCCATCAAGAAGATTAAGCAAAAGTCTGCAGCAGCACTGAGTGAGGTCCTCTCAGAGGTCATGCTTCTGTCACGGCTCAACCATAGCTGTGTGGTACGGTATTACACGGCCTGGCCAGAAGCTGAAGCCGATGACGATTACGACTCTGCATCATCAGATGGAGATGAGTCTGACTGGGAATCGGACGTTTCTCCAACCACGACGACAACAGATGGTGGCGGTCACGGGAAAAGCGGTGGGGGGTTAGACTTCATCAGCTCCAGTGGGTATCCTAAGATTGAATTCGGGTCCGACGACGAGTCGGAAGATGATGTTGGTGCAGTAATCTTTGGTTCCGATTCAGGTAAGTTTTATCTCATCTGAGCTTACAAACATATCATAGGCTGACCTAGCTTAGAAGATGAGGCTAGCCTGGGATCGCTTTCGCCGGCAGTTAAAAAACGCGCCATGTCCGATTCGATGCCTACCAAGTCGTCAAGATCAATCTTGTATATTCAAATGGAGTTTTGTGAGAAGCAAACCCTACGAGATTTGATTCGTACAGGTCTGTACGACGATCCAGACGAGTACTGGAGGCTGTTTCGGCAAATTCTCGAAGGGCTCGCTCACATCCATGGTCATGGTATCATACATCGTGATCTCAAGCCCGACAATGTCTTCATTGATATGGCTAAAGTCCCCAAGATCGGCGACTTCGGACTAGCTACTAGTGGACAATATCAGAGATCCGATACGAAGTCTTCCAGCGGTACACAGGACGGTGGCGACATGACGCGAAGCGTAGGCACTGCACTTTACGTTGCTCCCGAGTTGAGCTCTAGTGTTATCGGCGACTACAACAACAAAGTGGACATGTACTCCATGGGCATCATCTTTTTCGAGATGTGTTTTCCCCTAAGGACTGCCATGGAGCGTGACAAGGTTATTCGGTCGTTGCGTGAACGAAAACACGATCTTCCACAAGAATTTGAAACCCCCGAAAAGTCGTTGCAAGGTGGCATCATCAAGTCGCTTATCAGCCATCGCCCCTCGGAGCGACCAGGATGCACTGAGCTCTTGAGAAGCGGTAAGGTACCTGCCCAGATGGAGGACGAAGCCGTCAAGGAAGCTCTCAAAGCCCTTTCAGATCGCAACTCGCCACATTACGCGAAAATGATGGCTGCTCTCTTCTCACAGAAGCCTGACACCCAAGCGAAAGATCATGCTTGGGACCTCAGTGCGACAACCCAGACGATAAAGGCCAACGACGTGCTTCTACAGAATCTTGTTAGAGACAGATTAGCCATGGTCTTCCGGAGCCATGGTGCTGTTGAGATACAACGTCAGGTACTACTACCTTGGTCTGATCATTATGCAGACAGCCACGTCGTAAAACTTTTCGACCCTTCTGGAACTTTGGTCCAGCTGCCCTACGATCTGACTCTGCCCTACGCGCGTAGTATCGGTCGCGGCGGAGTCTTTCTGGAGAAGACATTCACGATCGGTCACGTCTACCGTGATAACTACACCGGAAGTGCTCCACGTAGTAACGGCGAGGCGGATTTCGATATCTTGTCTTATGACACGCTCGACCTTACCTTGAAGGAAGCAGAGGTTCTCAAGGTTGTTGACGAGATCATTGATGAGTTTCCTTCGTTCCGGTCGACGCAGATGTGTTTCCACTTGAATCACGCCGATCTGTTAGAAATGATCATGGATTTCTGTAGGATCAGCGTCCCAAAGCGCGCAGCGGTCAAGGCGGCCCTCAGTAAACTGAATATTGGGAAGAACAATTGGCAGTTGATTCGCAACGAATTACGATCGTCAGACATTGGCATCCCATCGACCTCGTTAGACGACCTGGCGCGTTTCGATTGGCGCGACACACCGGAAAAGGCATTCGCGAAGCTGCGACGATTATTCGAGGGCACCAAGTACCTTGAACGAACGCACGTCATCTTTGCACATCTGAGTTCTGTTATCAATTACACGAAGCTGTGGAGTGTGAAGCGCAAAATCTACATCAGCGTGCTGAGCAGCTTCAACGAGAAGTTCTACTCTGGTGGCATTCTCTTCCAATGTCTTTTCGATACGAAGCAGAAAGAGGTGCTTGCTGCAGGCGGAAGGTACGACAAACTGATCGAGGAATATCGCCCGAAAGCCTCCAGTCACGCACACCCAGCAGCTGCGTCTCATGCCGTGGGCGTGAATCTAGGATGGGATCGGCTAGTCAATTCCATGAGTCGATACATTAAGAAACCTGAGAAGTCGACGTTTCTACGGAAACATGCCGAAGAAGACACCCCATCTATATCATGGATGCCACGACGCTGCGATTGTCTCGTCGCTAGTTTCGACCCCAATGTTCTCCGCTCTACGGGCATCAAGATGGTAGCAGACCTCATCGCCCATGGTTACACCGCCGAACTCGCTGTCGATGCGCACTCTATTGAAGACATCCTACGTCACTATCGCGACGATAGGCACAGCTGGGTCATCGTAATCAAGCACGGCGTTGCGCCCGATAAGCCTGAGTTAAAAGTCAAGTCCATCGCAAAGAAGGAAGACACAGATCTGCGCAGTCCAGATCTTCTGAACTATCTCCGAAACGAACTCCGAGACCGTGAAGAGCGCGAAGGGAGTGCAGCTCGCCTCATCAAAGCCGCCCCGCCAAGCTCAAACAACACCACCAGTGCGCCAAAAGCGAACGTTGATGTCCTCATAGCTCAGCACCGATCGAAGAAGAGCAACAAATGGTCTATTGTCGAGGCTGCGCAATCGCGCTCCACAGATCTGCTCTCCGCCTTCCAGTCTGCACCCATCGCCGCCATCGAATCGAAGGAAGAGGTGATGAACCTTCTCAAGGAAACACGCCTCAGCGACCCGGACTCATGGCGTTACTTCATCCAGAAGATGCCGCTTGCTGAGAGGAAGTACCTGCAAGAGCTGCATGACCTACTGCTAGGCTACAGGGCGAGGTGGGTAGAAAGTAAAGGCGAAGGGGGAGCGAACGGGGAAGGACCTGTGGGAAAGGCTTTTGTGTACAACTTCAGGACTGGAGGATGTCTACTTTATGATCTGGAGAGTTGATAGACGCAAGCAGCGAGCGCCGATGTAGACACATTGGAACGTTATCGCGCTTAGCCAGACGAAGCTGAATCCTATCGCAAATTTCAACAAACAAATCAAGATGGATCATGTGGATTGAGAACACGTCTCTACTAGTAACAGCAAGCTTGTGCGCACAGCGATGATTCGACTTGCGGAAGTTCCACTAAACATTTGCCCTACTTGTTGAGTCCATTTCAATGAGACTACGCGGACGTGTGCTTGTGCGTTTTACCTTAATAGCTTAAGGCTATTTCCTATCTGCAGCCTTCCTGTGGCATGCGAGAGGCCAATGGAGGGGGCCTGTGTGCTGTGGTGAGGGGTACTACTGCCATGCTTATTCCAATACATGTGCCCTCGAACGGATGCGCCACTAGAATCCTTGAGCATGAATATTACTTTGTTAATATTGTACCAATTTCAAGGCAATGACTACGATTTCTACAACCAATTTTCTGCAGCGCAACGCTCTATACGATGTCGAAAAGCCATATTCTCTCCGCTTCACCCCACCCTCAGCCTTCCCACCTTCCAACATCAAGCTAGCAAATCACAACATTACTGTCAAAGACGTACGCACCCGCCATGAGCCGCTAGACTTCTTCGAACATGGCTTCCAACTTTTACCCTTCCAATCTCAACTACCATATGAGCAATTTGACGATGATGATGCTGTAAAACGTGTTTACTTACGCGAGGTTGCAAACATCATCAAAGACTTCCTTGGGGCACAGAAAGTACAAATTTTCGAGCATACCGTTAGAAAGAGACATTCCGAGTTCCCGATCAGTACTGGAGAAAGCTATCGGTGGAACCAACCGACGAGTATAGCACATGTGGATACTACGATGGGCTGGGCGGTGGATATGGCAAAGCAGTTGAATCCTGATAACTCAGATATCGGAAAGTCAAGGATCCAGTGTGTTAAGTACGTGTTTTCTCGTCTCATCGAAACGTCTTGTCAATTGTTCTTCGAACTAAGTGTTACAGCTTCTGGAAACCGTTACGCGGCCCCGTGAAAGACTGGCCACTTGCTCTCTGCAATCCACACTCCATCGATACGGAGAAAGATATGGAGCCGTGCGATCTAGTCTACCCCGATTATGTGGTAGAGAATCGACAGCTGTATTGGCGCGAAGGACTGGAGTGGTGGTGGTGTAGTGATCAAAGGGCGGATGAGGCATGGATTTTTCTGCAAAGTGATACTAATGCAGAGGCTGGAACAAAACCTGTGCCGCATACAGCCTTCGAGCTTAGGAGTGAGAAGGGAGAGCCACGGGAGAGTATCGAAGTAAGGGCACTTGCGTATTTTGGGGGCTTTTGATATCTTGATAATTCACCTCGAAATTAAATATATTGTGTTACAGCCTGGAGCGAAGATAGAGATACGCATCGTGATAATCATGCGCGGTCAAGGTATAAAGCAATTCTGAACAATGCCCTTGTCTATGGCCCCTAAACCCTGCCTTACAGCGCCAGTGTATATGCGTTCGAATGTCATTCTCAACATCCTCTCAGTAGAACCCGTGTTGAATATTACAGACCGCCCCGCCGTAACTAGATCGTTGATAAACGCCCTGAACTTAACTTATCGTGTCGACTTTTCTAGACTCGCGTATCGCAGTCTTGTTGTACCCTATTGCTCCAGCCCAATTGATATATGGGGATCATTTTGGTTGTGTGTTGCTCTCTTGTTCAACTCTCCAGCCATCCCTAGCGAAAAAGTTGCCAGCGTTGCCATCGAACACCATTACCTCCCCTTTGGCAAAGCCGTAGATTTGTGCCTGCTGTTGAGGCTCGCGAGGCGCAGGCCAGATTTCGCGCCACGGCTGTCGTTTCGGTTCTTTAGGGGCGAGCGTGTGGGTCGAAGGGGCAGCAACTTGAAAATCGGCGGTAAGGCCAGTTGTGGAGCCTGTCATCGTGGGAATCTTCGGCGGGTGGACCGTCTAGCGTAGGACTAAAGCTGGTTAGTGGATTGGAACGGAGCATTCACAATTGACGCAAAGTGAACCCTTCGCGTACAGTATGAGACATGGAATACATGCCGGTCTGTTAATTTACTCGAACGAGCGTGGAAGGGGATGAGGGATTGCTGAATGCGCGCCGCATCGGAAGAGCACTTTGTTTTCGCCTGGAACGGACTGCGGAGGCTGAGTTGGCAATGTGTGCCGTATGACAACCAATCAAAAGGGCATCTATCACGTCACCTGCATAGAAAAGTGGGGCAAAATTATTGTAACGTAACATGCCAAGCTCCAAACTTTCCGGCCCATGCTCATTTAATCGAATCCTAGGTGTTCCGGTCTTATGTTGAAGCCGTGCCACAACACGTCCTCTAGTGGTTCAACGATGAGCTCATATACTCGCTTCGGAAAATCCATATCATCCCTTCCTTCATTCATGCTGTCCCACTCGAGACAAGCCTTTACCGCCTTCTGTAGCCCTATCACCACTTTGCCGTCGGACTTCTTCAGCAAGCGAAGGGCTGCAGTCAAGTTTGTGCTGTCATTCTGTGTCGAGCCACCCGTCAGGTCTTCTGTATTCCAATGATCCTCTATCAAAGTTCCGTTAGTGATCTCGAGTAGCAGAACACCCAGAGACAAGAGAGTAGGATTTGAGTGGATTGAGAACAGATCGTCCTCTTCATCGGGCACTATTTCTTGCTTTGTAAAGTCCATCGCAAGAAACGGCCGACTAACATCAGGGTGCTGACCATCATCCTTCCGGAAGAAAAAGATCTCATCCTTATTTAAGTCTGCATGCAGCCAAGGACCTTCGGAGCGATGCATCACCGCATGCGCTAGAGTCACGGCCAATATCGACTTGTCACGAAGATCGCAGTGTTTCCAGCGTTGGTCACTTTCGAGCAAACTTTTCAGAGATGCATCCAACTGATGGCGAATCTGTAGGCGCGAACGCTTGGCCTTTTGTTGCCAGAGTATGCCATTCTGAAACAAGATTTGAAGGCTTATATTCGGACTCTTTGCTTTTTCCAGGAGATCGCACAACGACTCAGATTCGATGTTGCGACCAGGCAGTGCTGAATGGGAAGTGGGCGGCGCGTGGCCGCCTGCGAATCGAACATGGGGTTCACCACGATTGTTTTCACTGATCTGATCTTCTTGGCTAAAAACAGTCAGTAAAGCTCAACGCCATACCGATACCGGCCATAATCCTGAGACTCACCTATCAGTAACGCGGATAGAGGTTTCAGTCCAGTGAGGTGAATTTCGCTCATCGACAGGCACAGATACGATGATGCCGAGACTATCATCGGAGCCATTGCTGTTGTCGCTCGCACAACAACAATTCCATAAGCACAATTTTGCAAGATGCCGAGCGTTGCAGGAGCAAGGCCATTTACTCGCCAGTTTTCTGAATAGTTCCTCAGGGAGTCTCTTCATTCTGTTCGCGGGAGTCCTTCGCCGCGCTGCACGACTTTGATGGTCGAAGATCTCTGTTGAAGAACCCAACAAACGCTCCAGCTTCCACACACCGTCTTGTATGCGTTTCATCGCCACATTACGAGTCTTCTCATTCCGGGTAAATCGAAACTTTTCACGGGCCGATTTCGATGCTTTGCCGGTTTCGATTCTTTCCTCGAGGCGGTGGAGCCTTTGGAGCATAGTACGCTGGGTTTCCTAGAAAGTTAGTTCGTGAGTTCTAGCTGCGATGGCATGTGCAGTACAGCACTTACGATATCGTCTTCCGTCAGCGCATTTGACTTTTCTCGCACCAGATCGTTGATGCTCTTCAGTACCCGATCCAAGATGGTCTGAAAGTCTTTTGCGCTGTGTCCAAGTGCGATCTCGATTGATTCGGCCTGAGAGATCTCTGGCTGTGCTCCGCTGAGCCTCACTCTGGCGGACTTGATATGTACTTTTTCCAAGATCATGTTGAGTAGAGTCAGCTCTCCATGTAGGTCTTGGTAAAAGTCTAGTTGTTGGTCATTGCTGATTCTGGACAAAGTCAAAGCCTTGCCCTTTCTCAAGACGGTGCGGTGATGTTCAACCAGTACGATGACGAGTGGCACAATGGCCAAAGCAAGCTCCGCACCAGACATTGTGTTACAATAGATAGACCTAAAGCCTTTGCAAGCGAGGGGAAGGGTATTATCTGAAGAAGGCCGAGTCTCTGACAGCACAGCCAACGACGGATCCGGTGAGCTGTCACGGATGAGGGCGTCATTGGGCTGACGGGCGTCTTACCCCGCGTATCTGCGATCCTGGACTACCAATACCTGCTACCTACCGCACACCATCAACGATGGATGAACCACACCAGTAATTCTACTGGCTATCGCTTCAGGTGTTCACTCTGGAGTGTTCACCGGACGAGGCTCTGCTGTCGCTTCACTCTTTTATCCCTCCCTCACATTCTTCAATCTTCTCGAGACATCAGTCCATCCCCAAGCATGTCCCGCGAGCTTCGCACGGCTGCTCAAGGATGCATCGATCAATTTAAGCTGCTGATAGAAATCAGCGCGGAGCTGGACCCTACAAGCGATGATTTCAAAGGTACCTACGGCACCAGTTGGATTGAGGAGCAGTATGTAAGGTTCAAGATATGGGCTGGCAATATAGGAGCTTTTGCTGAAGGGCACGCGTCACTTGACTACCGACTTCGCGATAGCCTCAGCACGCAGAAATTCATGCTGCAATTCCTTATCGCTCTAGCAGATTTTGTACACAGAGGTAAGTGAAATTCCCTTCACTTATGTGTAATATCAGGCGACGTGTTTTGGAGCCTTAGGAAGAACCAGGCTTTGTCGTGTGTGCCTAGTTGCTAACTTTATCTTCTAAGCTATCGTAAGCTTGAGACCAGAAGAAACATCCGAGGTGCTTGAACGTATTGACAGCCTCACTGGAGCGAATGGATCAGTTGGAGATGCATCACTCGATGACTCTACGTCTTCTGCGATATCGTCTTTCCAGGGATCAGAGACGAAGTCGGTTCAAGACGAACTGACCCTTGGAACCTCGGACGAGAACTCATCACCAGAGAAGAGATTGCCAGGCATAGAGAGAGCGATTGATCGTCTATTTAGACTTTCTTTACTGATCCGCCAACCTTCGAGATCATCTCAAAATGAGAAAGCCGAACGATTCATCATGAAAGACGACGATGGCAACGAAATGAACGAGTCATTCGCAGGATTCGCTCGGCAGATAGTAGATCACTGCTTTCCAGATGCGTCTGAGTTCTTACGCGCAAAATTGTCAAACGGCATAGTCATTCGTCGCAAGCGTTTCTTGTATCGAAGACGCCATCAGGAGAAACTTTTTGGCCTGGATACAACGAAAGAAACTATGCGACAAGACTCGAAGTATAGCGAGCAATTCGAAGAGATGGATGTTACAGTACGTGCTTCCAAAGTGACAAATGAAGTCTCACCAGCAGACACGCTGGCGCCAAAGCTTTTGCGATTAAGAGATCCCAACCCATCACAAACTTCCGCATCCGCACTTCAGAAGCAGTACCTTCCGATCAATACAGTGTTAGAAGACACGAAATCGAACCAGACTACATCCTTCACTGCCACACCTTCCTCGAGTGCACCAGTAGAGTTGCCGTGCCCACCCAAGCCCGCTCTTGGTAGCAAGGAGTTTGAATGCCCATATTGCTGCCTCATATTGCCTATCAAAGAATCAAGAGCTTCTCACTGGAGGTATGTTATCGCGAACCCCATCAATCTACCTTCGAGGGCAGGCCCCTTCTCCCGCTTGGGATTGACAATATTTTATACGACTTGACAACTGATGGTACTATAGACGACATGTCCTAGAGGACCTTGAGCCATACACATGTCTCTTTGAAGGATGTCCAGATGACGTAAAGCTCTTCGAGGATAAAGCCTCTTGGATAGCTCACCTCCAGCGTCACCAAATCCGCTGGAGATGCACATCCAAAGCCCATTCAGCAACACTGTTTACGAGCGAAGAGGAATATTTTGGGCACATGCGGAATCAGCACGCAAAGTCTTTTACTGATTCCCAATTACCCTTGTTAGCCAATCGTAGCAAAGTGCCAGCGACCATGATTTTTCCACAGTGTCCTCTTTGTTCTTACATTCCGACCGAAGTTGATATCAGGGGTTCAACGGGTGCAAGTCAGACGCAGAAAGACAGATCAATATCGGACCGTATCATAAAACACCTCGCGGCTCATCTGGAGTCTCTTGCCGTTAAGGCTCTACCATGGCAAGACGAAGTCGAGGAGCATGTGGAAGGCCACTCGCAAACAGGCAAAGCCGACGACTTCACTGTACAGAGCGAGAATGGCTCTCGAGTTCTATCCTCAGATGATGCAGCAGGCTTACAATTCTCTGAGGATCCCTATGACAATACCTCAATCGAATTGCCGACCAGAAGTGGAGACACAACACCACTTCTCGACTCGTCCTATGAGGAAGACTGGAGTTTCATCGAACGGCAACCTTACTTCGGGCATGATCGAGATGAGACCCTGCAACCTCTTCTACAGCGTCTCTTTCTTGAAGATTCCACGACCAACGCGTTTTCTGGACCATCACTTCCTGCTTACCAGGTACCTGTAACCCCTGATAGGAATTTCTACGGCCGAGATTACGCGCTGAATGCAATGGAGAAGGCCTTATGCATGGCTATCGACGACGAGTCGACGGACAATAAGCCCGTAAGTTGGCCAAGATGCTATGCCTTGTATGGTCCTGGAGGTATGGGAAAAACACAAATTGCAGCAAATTTCGCGTCCAAACATAGAAACGAGTTCGATGCTGTTCTATGGGTTCAAGCAGAAGACGTTGGAAAGATTGCACAAGACTATAAGGATTTGGCAATCGGCTTAGGCTTAGTAGAGGCTGATTCCCGAAATGCAATGGACCTTGATTACACCAAGGACGTGTTGAAGCGATGGCTCGTCAATCCCCGGAAGGATAGATCTCAAGAAGGCGAGAAAAACCCGGAACTGGCTTCTTGGCTACTGGTATTCGATGGTGTGGAGGACGGGGATGTTTTGAATGGATTCTGGCCATACAATGGGCCAGGTTCTGTGCTCATTACCAGTCGCAACCCGTACTCATGGTCAGCATCTCTCGAGCTGAAGCCCTTCAGCCTATCCGAAGCCACGAACTATCTGTTCCGCGTAACTGGGAAAGAACCAGCTCCTGGTCCCGAAATGGCAGCTGCAACCACAATCGCCAATCGTCTGGGCGGTCTACCGCTGGCCCTCAGCCAAATGGGCTCCATCGTCGCTTCTAAGGATATCTCATTTACGGATTTTCTTTACTCTTTCGAGGAGCGTGAGGGCTCACAAGCATTCTTCGACTGGCAAACTCCGGATAAGTTGCGCTCTCCCAGTAACTATCAATCCAACGTCGCATCAGTGTGGGCATTCGACCGCCTTGGGAAAGGTTCAACACTTATCAATAT
>Ga0268250_10000981_pt1 | contig 12774 bp, 9 predicted proteins | sample AgamicAsSfe_FD_200448 | JGI IMG/M metagenome (GOLD analysis project Ga0268250, IMG submission 200448) | Agave microbial communities from Guanajuato, Mexico - As.Sf.e (v2) (version 2) | ecosystem: Host-associated > Plants > Phyllosphere > Phylloplane/Leaf | place: Guanajuato, Mexico | collected... | reverse complement strand
CTCACCTTGCCTTCTTCTTCGGCGGCTCAGGCAGCTCGGCCCGGCTCACGCATTCGACATCATCTTTGAGACATCGCGAGCACTTGGGCCTATTACGATCACACTTCAAATGCCGTATCCGACACTGTTGACTATAGGGAGTAGTCAGCTCGACCGCTGCATCCGAAAGTTGCCAGATGGGGAACAAGAAGCCTACCACGCAAGTCTTTCTCCGCCGTTCATTGCATCACGCGGAGTAGGCGGGAGCTGTGTTACGCGGGGTTGATACTCGCAAGATGTCGCGGAATCAGGAATGCGTGCACTACGCGTACAGGGGAGTAAAATCGCTGGTGAGATGTCTTCGGGAGAGATCTTGCTCAGCGCTCGGGAAGCTATTTGCCTGATCGGTCGTCGGAATAAACGCTTCGGGAAGGTCCCATGCCGACCCCGCTACTCCACACTCATGGAGCCCCTCTTACTTCTTCTGTTCGTATCGTTCTTTGGATCACATAGGGCAAGGTATCACCAAGGGCAGGATAGATCTTCACGAAGATGGCAAGTGAGTGGAGAGAAGTGCGGAGTCAGAAGTGAGGGTATAAAGGATGAACCTTAGCCAGATCTTGTCATCCAAGTCAGATTGTTTTGAACTCAGCATACCTCTGTACATCCGAATTCATACACCTCAATAGCAAGATGGTTCAAAAGCTCAAGATTGCCGCCGCGGGTCTTGGTCGCATGGGCGCTCGTCATGCCATCAACTTCCTCCACCGCACCCCTCGCGCAGAGCTCGTAGCAGCTTTCACTCCGGACCCAAAAGAGCTCGCCTGGGCCAAAATCAACCTGGAACCACATGGCGTTACGCTGTACACCGACTACGATGAGATGATCAAGCAAGACGGTCTTCAAGCTGTGGTCATTGGTACTGCTACATCAGTCCACGCCGAAGAGGCTATCAAGGCCATGCACCAGGGCCTCCACGTCCTCTGCGAGAAGCCGCTATCCACAAGCATCCCTGTCGTAAGTCATCGTTCTGCAGACTTCGGATATACAATGCTGACACTTCTCAGAGCAAACAAGTCCTAGCTGAAGCACTCAAACACCCTCATCTGAAGGTCATGTGTGGTTTCTCCCGCCGTTTCGACGAGTCTTACCGCGATGCATGGGAAAAGATGGACAGAGGTTTGATCGGCCGACCAACAATCATCCGCAGTCAGACCTGCGACAAGCACGACCCCAGCGGTTTCTTCGTTGAGTATGCAGCATGGTCTGGAGGTGTGTTCGTCGACATGTCTGTCCACGACATCGATCTCGCTCTGTGGTTCTTTGGCGACGACATTCAAGTCAAGAGTGTCTCTGCATACGGCGTACGAGCAGTCCAGCCAGAGCTAGCCAAGTACAACGACTACGACAACGCTATGGGCATCGTCGAGTTCTGGAACGGAAGAGTTGCCAACTTCTACTGCTCGCGAATGATGGCACATGGCCAAGAAGACGTGACGGAGATCATTGGTACCGAAGGCAAGTTGACGGTCAATGGCAACCCTCAGAAGAACTTCGTCAACTATTACGGACCACAAGGCGTGACCAGAGAGGTTCCAGCACACTACTATGGCCGCTTCGAACAAGCATTTGTTGGAGAGGCTAATGAGTTCGCTGCTGCTTGTCTGGATAACACTGCACTTCCGTTGAAGCTACGCAACGCAGTCAAGGCCGTTGAGATTGGCGCTCTACTGCAGGAAGCTCTGGTCAAGGGCATACAGATTCGTCTGAACGAGGCTGGACAGCGCATCTCGGATGCTCCAGCATCGAAGCTGTAGTTGGAGTCTGGTCAATTAGGTAGTGAATAATAGGAAACTCGACTTACAGCCACGATAATCAGAGGCTCTAATATCAGACCCAGCAACCGTACAAACTTACAAGATGTTCTTCCATCCATTGTTGCACATCTGATACTGTGATTGGATACACATCTGCTTGGTGCTACGACCATTCGCGGCTATCAGGGAAACAGTGATACCCCCTCCGCATTGGCGCCGAGTCTCAGCTCCCGGCTGTCAACTTACAAGACAGTGGCTGGGGCCACTGGGATAGAGCTTCCGCATTAGTCGAAGAGCCAAGATATGCCATTCTTGGGGTCTTCGAGACTTTGGTTTGGCTTCTTGAATGCTTGGCGGTACTTTGAATGTGTCGTACGCATCCTCTAGGACTAGCATACACAGAGTCGTAGAATTTTTTGCATGGTTGCAATAGAGACTGTCCTAAGACACTGAGCCTCGTGTCCTGAGCCGCTTAAGATTCTTGTTGTGACCGACTGTTGGACCTTCCTAATTATTGTTTCCAAAACAGAGTTACAGTACTCGCAAACTGCTATTAAACTGCTTCTCGGAAACAGGCGGCATTTGAAGGCACCGCCTATAAGATGGACGGTATACTACGTACCTCCAGAGCCTCTATAGCCGGGGGTCAGAAGCAAAGATTGTGTTAGTTCAACTGACAACGAGTGTTGAAATTGCTGAACGTTGTGTAAAGGCTTTTCGGTTCCTTTGCGATAACTATGTGCCAAAACGGCGATATAGCTTGAAGGTGCTGCCGAGTGCGAAACATCTTGAGGTGATATGGCATTTCTGAGTAGTAATAATGATCGAGTGTTTGTTGAGATCGAACTCCAAGATCGATGTCGCAGAGTTCTGTTGTCGAGCTTTCAGGTCGATGCCAGATGGTTCAGGAAGCCGACGATCGGGCATGCGCAAAGGTATCGAATTTTATAGGGAGGATCGTTAATCCCATTGTCAACCGGCAACTATAGTAGCCGAAAACAGGTAAATGCAACCGGTTAGCGGCATGTATTTTGTGCAAATTAGCGCCAGGCAAGTTTCATTAGCGGCGGGCGAACTTTGGGTGACAGCCCCAGTGTGTCAGGGCAAACAAGATGCTTTTCTTCCCTCGTTCTTGTTGATGAATCGATGACAAGGAGCTTTTCAAGTCACGATGACTCGAACACGCGCGCAACGAGTCGTCGAAAACCCGCGCACCTACCTATTGATTGATATCGGGTGTTATTATTGCATCAGCCATTTCGTGGAGATGATGCGTTCATTAAAGTGATTGCGGGCACATTGGGGCTTCGACAAGCGGGATTCGGACGTTTGATTCTCCTCAGGCGTCTTGTGTGTTATTGGCAACAAGAGTTGGCGCAAATCATTGGCATCGTTGGCAGGACACTGGCTACCAAGTCTTGCTGGCTGTGGAAATACGCAGCATGAACAAGATTTGAATGGCCAACCGAGAGGCATGCTCGAGGTGATTTTCCATGGAGTTCGTCGTGGGGTGGTACGTGGATCACGCGTCGCATCAGATCGATCTTGAGAGACATGAGACGACGCCCGGTAGAGGGACAACGGCAAGGTCAAAAGCAGGGTGATAAGCGGTTGAACATGTGGTGTGATAGCGAGCTCAACGAGGGAACGGATACATGTCAGGTCAGCAAGAACTGCAGTATCGCAAGGCATGCACTTTGAGCAGTGTATCGATTGAGGTCGGCAGAGTTTGTGGAAATCGAAACAAAATGCATGTTGTCCACGTGCCAAGAGCGTGCAATTGGCAGTCGCGTTCTTGGGGCTCAAAGTCACAGCCAAATTGAGTTGCGGGAGCGCCAGCGGTTTCGAACAGCCAAAGGGAGAAGTCGCGTGTAAATTTTGATTCCTTTTGTGAAGAACTAGGGCAGGGCAAGCAATCCCGGACACAAACCCATGCAGCCTGTTATTCATCACTCCTATTAGCCTCCGTGTGCCGTTCCTGAGAGCCGCCTGATTGACTCGCCTTGTATTTCTCCGTCGCCGTCTTCGTCCATCGCCTAATTCGTTCATTGTTCGCTGTGCCATCCGCTACAAACAACAACTCGATCAAAGGCTTTGCTTGGCTCTCGCTTGCAACTGTAAGAAAGGAGGGATTTGACTTTGTCGGATCAGGCCTGCCAAACAGGTTGCTTTTCTGATCGGCAGATCAACTAGTCTGGCCTGTTCTTTTTGGTGAGCCGCTCGCTCCACTGGTGCTTTGCATATCCTCTTTGGCTCCTTGTACAAGCGCCTTTTCGCTTACGCAGCAGCGTTGGTTGTCGTCGCCGTCTGCATTCCTCTCGCTCTTGGTCGACCACCGACGACCGCCTACGCTCCTTGATGTTCACGCCCTGCGCCGGCGACTTCTTTGGCCATCACGTCTGCCGCTGACAACACCCCCGTATGCCGACTGTATCTTTTCGCACTGCCCTTGACTCCACCCCGACTTCGACCCCGGCCAACGCTCGTGGTGCTCGAGTCGTCTCTCAGCTTTTCGCACCAGAGGCTGCGCCCTCGCCGAGACAGTCAAGATGCGCATCCCAATCCGAGAACAGCTCGCCGGCTTGATCCTGCTGGCCGCCGCCATAGGCCTTGCTGTCATATCCATAGCGACATGGGTTTGTCCCTCGCAGACATGCTTGCAACCACCACCACGTACTGACTCGTGTCACAGTATACCAGCCACAACTTCATCCTCGAAATCCGCACCACTAGACTCTCCCTAACCGCATCGCTCAAAGCAGCTCAGATCGCTTCTAATCTGGCCCTAATTCAAAACAGTGTCCAGCTCGTCGCCAGTCGATTGGTCATGCAAAATGCGCTTAGAAGGTACAACTTACAAGGAAACAATACTGCCGCCAACTGGGCTTCGGCTCAATCAGACTTTAATGCTGCTATCGCTGGTCCTGCCTCGGGCGCTGTCGGTCAGGCTCTCATGTTGCAGGGCAAGATATTCCCACGAGATGCCGACGGTCCCAATGGCCGCTACTCGGTCCTGAACTCTACCTCGGAGAACCTCGAGACCATCCTCCTTCCCTACAAGGCACCCAATGGCAGCGACGTTTACCTAAGCGACACCGACTACGGCTATCCCACCGAGCTCTACCCCAACCTGACCTACTTCTCTGTTCCCATCAATAACACCTACCGCGAGTCACGCGCTATCTACAACGGTCAAGTCTTGCAGGCTCCCAACTCTACCCTGCTCTTGGGTCCTTATACCATCAACGACACTTTCAGTCTTTTGTCTCTTACCATGCCCGTAATCAACAACACTTCAGCCATCGATGTCCTTGGTTGGTTGACTATCGTCTGCGATGCTCGTCTAATTGGCAGTGTTATTGGCTCTGCTGAAGGCCTTGGATCCACAGGCTTGACCCTGATTGTCGGCCCTGACAACACTACCAACCATTTCCCGCAAGGCTTACTCTACAACTCTATTGACAATGGCACAGTCAACCCTGCTGATGTCAAAGGTCATTACATCTGGCCTCTACCGGATCGCTTCACATACCGCCATCCTGGATCTTCTGGTACTCTTGACGCTCCATCATTCCCCATCACAAACTACCCAGCTGTCGTCACCGCTTTGACCGAAAACCAAAATTCCATCGGGAACGCAGGGGGTCTTATTAGCACTCGCGATGAAGCTGGCAAAGGAGTCTCTGTTGGCTTTGCCATCCCCGATACTGCACTCGTCGATTGGGTTGTGATAGTCGAGCAAGACAAGCGAGAAGTCTGGCAGCCAATTCGTCATTTGCGTAAAGTACTATTGACCTGTATCTTTTCAGTCCTCGGTGGTGTAATCCTTTTCGCATGGCCACTTGCTCACTTTGCGAGCGCACCGATCCGAAGACTTAGGGAGGCTACGCGCAGATCTGTGGTTCCCATGGGATACTCGGAGAGTAACTACAGCCGGGATTCTCATCACATGTTCAACGACGTTGATGGTGACGGAAGCAACGATGAGCAGCACGATGCAGTTCTGGCTCGCAAAGAAGGTTTCTTCGCGACTGTCACTAGCTGGAACACGAGGAATAAGCAGTCACGGAAAGAACGCAAAGAGGAACACCGGAGACGTCAATTTCATATTCCTGGCAAAGTCAAGGAACGCAAGACTTGTATACAGGATGAATTGACCGATCTTACGCGGACCTTCAACGAGATGTCGGATGAGCTTATGATGCAGTATGAACGTCTGGAAGAAAGGGTAAAACAACGCACGGCCGAGTTGGAACTCAGCAAGAAGGCTGCCGAAGCCGCTAACGAGAGCAAAACGCTATTCATCGCCAATATCTCGCACGAACTAAAAACACCCCTGAACGGCATCTTGGGCATGTGCGCCGTTTGCATGCAAGAAGAGGACCCAACGAAGCTCAAGAGATCTTTGGGCATCATCTACAAGAGTGGTGACCTTCTTCTCAACCTTCTCACGGATCTTCTCACTTTCAGCAAAAATCAAGTCGGTCAGCAATTGAGTCTCGACTCGAAGGAGTTCCGACTACGCGAGGTCAGCTCCCAGGTGCTGGCCATCTTTGACAAACAAGCCAAGGAAGGACAGATCACTCTGCGCGTCGAATTCCAAGGTGCTGATGCAATGAACGGCATAATATTCAACGCAGATGAGGAGCGTACTCAATACGGTCCCGCTGGTACTGGGCGCGTCAAAGATATGATTCTTTGGGGAGATGTCCATCGCATCCTGCAGGTCGTCATCAACCTTGTATCGAACAGTCTGAAGTTCACGCCAGCTGGTGGCTCCGTTGTTCTCATTGTTCGCTGTACAGGCGAAGCAGAGAACAGTAGCCGGAAAACGTCTCTTCAATCTAGAAGCTCGAAACCCATCTCTAGTAGGCACAAGAACTCTGATGCATCGATTGCTGGACCTTTTGGAGCCCAAAACTCTGCCACTGCTAACCAAATCAACCCTTACCGCGAGAGATCTGACGCTTATGCGCACATCCTTGCTTCTGAAAGACCGGCATCTCCACCACCTGGACGTACTCTTCTCTTCGAATTTGAAGTCACAGACACTGGTCCGGGTATTGCAGAACACCTTCAGCAAAGAATCTTTGAACCGTTTGTTCAAGGTGATCTTGCTCTGAGCAAAAAGTTCGGTGGTACTGGTTTAGGATTGAGTATCTGCTCGCAGCTGGCCACACTCATGAAGGGTACTATTGAGTTGGACAGCGAACTGGGACGTGGCAGCACGTTTACTATGCGCATTCCTCTTCGACACATTGTAACAAGATCTGACAGTACCGCAAGTTCGGTCGTTGGTAACAGCAACGATGTCGGCTCAGGACTCGAAGGCTCTCGATCGCCACAACGAGTGAGCCAGCTTATCACTGATGATGCTCTATCACACCGATCAGGCCATTCGCACACTAGCACTGGGCAATCGCCAACGGTCGTTCAGGCTCAACCACCGAACACTCAGGACTACTCTCGGGACGCACAGCCTCGCTTGGTCGGTCTCAGCCAGCCTTACTTCTCATCCAACCAAGCCATGGAATCTCCTGGGTCTCAGGCAGCAGCCATGGAGAAGATCACCAAGGATGCCGAGGAGACTGGCAAAATTCGTGTGCTTGTTGCGGAGGACAACAAGGTGAATCAGGAGGTCGTTTTGCGCATGCTCAAGCTTGAGGATATTTACGATGTGACTGTTGCAAAGGATGGTCAGGAAGCCTTGGATTTCGTCAAGGAAAGCATGACTACTCCTGGTCGCCACCCTTACAACCTTATCTTCATGGATGTTCAGATGCCTAACCTCGATGGTCTGCAATCAACAAGACTCATCCGTGAGATGGGTTATGACGCTCCTATCGTTGCCCTGACTGCATTTGCTGAAGAGAGCAACGTTAAGGATTGTCTCGACTCGGGCATGAACTACTTCCTCAGCAAGCCTATCCGACGACCGGCGCTCAAGAAGGTGCTCAAAGAGTACTGTCCTCCTATCATCGAGGTAGATGAGGATGTCAGTCCCTCGACAGAAAAGGCCCAACCTAAGCTCAAACCGAAGGCAAAGCCCGCACCGAAGCAAGAATCGCCAGTACGGAGTCAATCGCCGCCGCCGCGACCGATGTCTCCTGCAATCTCGGTGCATTCAGTCGGTAATTCGAGGAACAGGACTACGATTGTGAACACAAGCTCCAGGCCTGGCTCACTTGATCTCCCTCCTCAGAGATTCTCTGGCGAACACTAATTTCTCTTCTTTCTTCCACCTTTTTCCTTTCTGTTTCATAAGACATGTACGCAGCATTGAGCATGGTGTTGGCAGGCGTTTTCTTTATTCGACTGGGTAGCAACAAATGTAGGGTAGGACAAGGCTTTGCTTTGGGTCTTGTCAAAGTCGGTTCGATGAGTGGAACAGCCCGCTCAAAAGATTTTGCTCTCGATTCTCCTTCTCGTAGACTATCCTCTTTGTATAGAAAGACAAGGACGATCTATATTCATATCACCCACTTCTCTCTTGAACACAGCCAATGGCTTTCGATGACTGGAAAGTTGCATGCCGATATGCAATGACTTGGTTTATCTGGTATATATACAGCGAGACATACGACGACTAACCAAAAGGTGCTCCGAAAGCAAGGTATCACAAGAGAGAAAAGAGAATCAAACCGAAAAGAGAAGGAAAAGAGAGACTACACATCCTCCCTCACCGTCCTGACCTGATACGACGTATGCACCATAATCCCCTCTTGATCGGGCTTGATCTTGAACTCTTCCTCATCCACAATATGTTCCATACTCGCCGAATCATCAGCACCCACATCATGACTGGTTATCAACGCTTTGTTCTTCGTCCCTCTGCCTTGCAACATCTCGATAAAGTTCGGCAAATGACTCGCTGCATCACTGCCCCCTCGAGTTGACTTTGCTAGTGTGGTATCAGTGGCGTAGGAATGGTGAGAGCCAGAAGGGTGCTGATGGTGGGAGTGAGAGGCAGAGGTAGAAGTATTGCTGCCCCAACTCTTGCTCCAACTGCGAGACATCCAGGATTTACTCCAGCTGCGTTCGCTGGTGAGTGTTTTTACGATCTTTATCTGGCGGTCGACGAAGGTGCGGAGGGTAGGTCCGCAGGCGCAGATCATGCAGACGGTGAGTTCGAGTTGACTGTTTTGCTCTTCGTCAGCAACATATCAGGGAATGTGGCAGAGGCAGGAATACTTACGTCCAGATTACGATGTTCCAGAGGGTGTAAGTGATATCGTTGTTGCTTGCGCCGTTGTGGAGCCAGTCGACGAGGACTTTTAGACGTGCGATGCTGGTTACGCAAGGTAAAGAGCCGAGAGCGAAGAGAGAGGTGAGAAGGTATTTTTGGTCGTTTTTGAGGGCGAGGGACCACACTATTGGCATTGGCATCAGGAGGATCCACCAGGTGCTTATGCTGTTCATGACTGTATAGGCGATGTAGAGTGCTGATCTGTTGATGCATTTGTGCTCTGAGACTGAGATGTCCCTGATTTTGATAAGTTGACGTATGTAGATGGGTGGGGCGAAACGTACCATGCAGCGGAGATTGGTGAGCAAGAGAATAGTGATGCAAAGATGAACATCACACTGTAAGCAGTAGTGAAACCAAAGGCGCACCACCATTGTAGGCGAAAGTTTTGAATAGGAAAGAGGCGGCGGTATAGCATAAGTACTGATAGCTTCATGGTGAGCATACACGCCGAGTATAGTACGGCTACCGTAAGCCATGCTCGAAGGAAGTAGGGCGAGTAGTTCTCCAGAGGTACGTCCCAGAGATGTTTGCCTAGACCTAGATGTACCATCCATTGGAAGACTCCCATGATGGCCAAGAACGATGCCGTAGCGAAGAGAATGAGTGCTGAGATGTGGTATTAGTATTTTATGCCACTGGTTAGAAGAAAGAGATCTGCTTACAATCATCGTGACCGAAAGATCTATTGAGAAATACTCGAGTAATGAGGCGAACGACTACTACAATCATGAAGAGAACTACGCAAACGATATTCGTAATGGTGATGCGAAATCCTACACCAACAGGGTCGACAAGATTGCTGACATGCCCAGCCGGAGCCTGTATAGCTGGTGTGAGGCTCGAAGCCATTGTGAGTGGCAACAAGGGTCAGGTTGACTCGAATCTATTTTGGAGGGACAAGACTTCAAACGAAAGACATTACCCCAAGGAGTGGGATAGAAGGAGAGCCAGGTTATGAACAAAGAAATCACCAGGACAAGAGCCCCATCTTCTGCACTCGAAGAGACCCTCAACATTCCACACCCACGCGTCATTAGCTCTTTGATGCCATGCCATGCCGTGCTACCTAGCCTTAATCTTTGTCTTTGTTAATTGAACAATCCTGCCTCGCTGGTAAGGCGATCCAATGCATGCAATATTTTCGCATGGCTTCCTTTTTTCGCCGGCGGAGGTGTGTTGGTTGTCGATCTGGTTTGATGATTGCACCATAAACCTCTCCACTCGGCTGCATCCCCCGTTATTGATTTGCATGGAGCCAAGTCTTGTTTAGCGCTGTCGACGGTCGCGGCCCGGTGCGTGTTAGGATGTTTGACGAACTCTGTACCTTTTGCGGAGAGAATGTGATTGGAAGTCTGCATAGTGCATTTTCGATGGCTTTCAGGCACACTCTGGAAGTGCACGCTGGAGGACTGGGCCCGGAAAAGTGATTGGAGCGATACGATCTTTGTTGAACCCCTGATCTTAGTGGCGTGGCATGTTCTTCTGGCGCGATATGATGGGCTGAGCGGCTATTGGGTTGTCCAAATTGTCGGTGCCCAATGCTGACATTCCTGGAATGCCAGGTTGTTTTTCTTTCTTTCCTCGAGGGCTTGGTATAGCCGTTGAAGCAGACGTCAATCAAGCTCGAGCAACCGCAACGCTCGAGTCTCGGCTCTTGGAGTTGCACAAACAAACGTGCGAACCGATCTCGAAGACAGGAAGCAGGCACGACCGTTGAGTGCCCCTCCTTCACCTTCTGACTTGCATGATGTGCATGAAGACACATGGCACCGTCTATTTCGTCCGACCTCCGCCCGTGGCGTGAACCCCGCCCTTGGGATGAAGAAGTTATTGAGTCCGCGGATTCGTGTGCGGATATGCAGGCCGGCAAAAGGCTCATTGGGCCACAAAGTTCAGGTCTCGATATCGTTCACGCATCAGCTATCGAAGGCTTGCTTCAAGGCAGAGTATTGTTCACACGCGCCTTCCCTCGATCATGAAGCATTGTTCGCACAAACACATGTCAACCTCATGCAGGCAACCGCTCTCTCGAACGGAAAGTTGCATCGATTCAAACGAGTCATATCCTTCTCAAACAGGTGACGTGCAGCAAAAGTGTCAAAAAAAGCTTGGACGCTGTCAAATCTAAAGTGGATCTTTCATCCGGGTGAACGACATGACCCTAATCTGCTAGAAGGGCTGTCAGTGTTTCCGTCTTGTTTAGACAAAAGCTTACGTCTTGCGATTCACATCTCACGTTCTACTTGCATGAGAGAGAGTCGACTATGTTGTCCTCGGCTACGCCATCGACGAAAGACTTGAGCGTGCACAAGATCGAGACTTTCCACGTTACACCATGCATTCTACCCAAAGCTGCGACTGCATGAGGAACCATTGACCGACATGCAGCTCCTACAGACATTGCGCATATCACAGCTGTAATATGCCGCTCTTCACAATGCAATGAGCCGTCAAGCAGAACACTTGTCTTGAACTTTCCCACGTTTTTTATGCTGCTGCTGCTGCTACCCGCTTGTCTACAAGTCACAATCTACAATTTCGACTTCACCGCCTTATCTTCCTTTAGCACTGCAAGCGAATCTTGCAATTTTGTCAATGCTTGCAATAACACACGCTCTTGCTTACGCTGAGAAACCACCTGCACACATAACGTGCCGCCGAGAAAAACACTGCGATCGCCATCCCAGAGCTTGCAATTATATTTCTCCCAGCCATTCGGTGCCGAGGACTGTTCGGATATCTTGCCATTGAGATTCGAAGCCCGAATGGGGCGAATAGGCAGCGTTGCCGCTGGAAGATCGAGTAAATTGAATGCTGAGGTATATGAGACAGTGTTCCACGTGTCGATTGCTGGTGTTGGATGAGGCGCTACTGGGCAAATGAAGACGTCTAGATTGCCAGCGCTTCCTGAGGCATTCTTCCAGTAACCGCCGTCTGGTTTCCAGATATCGAGGAAGCGTGTCTGTAATTCGTTTCGTCGTGCTTGAAGGTCTCGTATCTTGTCTGCCGCGAGACTCTTCTTGCGACGCAGACGTGTCTTAAGCCATGGAGATATCGGCTCTGAGGTCGCTTCCATGAGATCGAATGCTGTATTGGCGCCGTCGACTCCAAACAAGCCATTGGCAACCGTCTGGCATTGAGAAAGCAGAGACGTGATGTCGAGCTCAACGACTTCGATGGCAGCATTGCTCTTTAGAGTGGTGTAGATCTCCTCCAAAATTGTTTGTATGGGCGGAAGGGGTGTCGTGATGCCATCAGTTTTCACGATACCAATTCTCAATCTCCTCATGTGGTTAGACAGCGATGGAGTCCTGAGAGCACTACGCACAACCTGCTGTTCCCAGGTCTGGGCAACACACTCAGGATCGAATGCCCAGGGTTCCAAGTCCCCGATGGCCTTGAAGAATAACTCGCAGTCTCTAACGTTGTGAGCAATTGGTCCAGCGACAGATCTGATACCCAGAGTTTCAATGCCAGGGACACTGCCATTCTCCTGTCCAGCATACGGTATACGTCCATGACTGGGTTTCACACCTACAAGTCCATTGCACATTGCCGGTATGCGAATGCTGCCTCCCACATCCGTGCCTACGCCTAGCACACTACCACGCATTGCAATCAAAGCTCCTTCTCCACCTGAACTACCGCCAGCAGTAAGTTTCAAGTTTGCAGGATTGAGCACGCGCCCAAAGATGTTGTTGTGAGAATCCAGCGCTTGCAGTGTGAGAG
>Ga0268250_10000980_pt1 | contig 12779 bp, 19 predicted proteins | sample AgamicAsSfe_FD_200448 | JGI IMG/M metagenome (GOLD analysis project Ga0268250, IMG submission 200448) | Agave microbial communities from Guanajuato, Mexico - As.Sf.e (v2) (version 2) | ecosystem: Host-associated > Plants > Phyllosphere > Phylloplane/Leaf | place: Guanajuato, Mexico | collected... | reverse complement strand
TGTAGAAAGAGACTGGAATCCTGAGCAGATGGGACGCGTTACCCACGCAACCTACATTTCGCTGCGCGTATTATGACCTATCGGGAACAAAACTTACCGCGCTCTCTTAAGCTCAAAATCAATTTCTGCTCATTTCCTGCCAAGTTGCCTAATCCCCCACGACTGATGTATATGCTATCGAAAGGAAACACTGGATGCTGAGAAAATATAACATCTAAGGACTGACATCAACATATGGAAAAGGAATCTACGCAGAGCATGAGCATTGCTGAACATTAAGTAGCAGAAGAATACAATCAGGTAACCAAGGAAATAGACTAAAGACGAGAATGCGTCTAGTCAAGAGTGCGTCTTTGGATTATGTAATTCTAGTGGATGTCGAGTAACATGAGATGCCGCTCGTGAAGGTCGCATGTTTTTTTTTTTGAGCCGCTTAGTACTATGATGAACTTTCTTGTGTTCCGCCTCACACGTGCGCTCATTGTCCGACGTTAGTGAAGCGCAAGTACTTCTTGACCTCCCTGACATCGCCAAACTTCTTCCTCGCATCCTCAGTGGAGACACTGGGCGGTACGATGACGTCCTGGCCCTTCTGCCAATCGATAGGTGTCGCAATACCCTTCTTATCTCCTGTCTGCAAGCTGTCGATGACCCTAAGGACCTCTGCAGTGTTCCTGCCCGTGCTCGCGGGGTACGACATTGTGAGGCGAATCTTCTTCGCCGGATCGATAATGAAGACCGAACGGATTGTAAAGGCGATGCCACCGTTCTTCTGAAGCGCGTCGAGGTCGTCTTGCGAGATCATATCGTAGAGAAAAGCGACGTGGCGATCTGCGTCAGCGATGATTGGGAATTGTACCGTGGTGTTGGACGTCTCGTTGATGTCGTCGATCCACTGGTCGTGCGAGCTTAGGTCATTGGCGCTCTGCAGTATACGTCAGTAGGCTGATGTTAAGCCACCAGAGGTACGATGAGACGTACCAAACCAATCATCTGGACGCCTCGCGCATCAAATTCATCCTTGAGCTTTGCGAAAGCTCCAAGCTCAGTTGTGCAAACGGGAGTGAAGTCGGCAGGGTGCGAGAATAGGATGGTCCACTTGTTGTCCAAGAATTTATGGAAGTCCTGTTTGAGGTCAGTATATCTTCCACAAACAATTTGTTGGAGACATCTACCATGTCGCCATGAGTAGTCTTCGCCTGAAAGTTGGGCGCTACGCATGGTCAGTATGATTCACCTCTTGACTTGGAATTCTCTCCAAGAACCACATACCAATGGATCCCAGTCTCAGTCGTGGTTGCTCAGCTGGGAGCGCGAATCCACGACGGAATAGCGGGGCAGCAGGGCGCTGTACCCTTAGTGCAGGGCGCGCTGAAGAGCGAAGAGCTCGGGAAGCTGCACGAGGGAAAAAAGAAGCCATTGTGAAGTTTGTGAGAGCAATCAGGTGCCTGAGGTGTGTTCTAGAGCTTTGGTGCGGTGTCTATGGCGGCGATGTAGATTAGTAAATCGGGGACTTTTTGATATGGCGTCATGTCAAATGAAATGGTCCGACGGTCCGAAATCGGCTCCCTTTGCCTCTCCGTACTGGAATGAATTCATCGCTGCAGAATGTTCGGCGCGCTGAACATCGTCAGCATATGAAAGTGCCCAAATTGATGTTACGCGTACAACAGCAACAACTCTGCCACGCGTGTGCCACGCGACATGTTCAACATGACGTCAGCGCGCGTATTAGCATCCGCCAAGCTACCGATCATGTCTTACGCACTTCCATCTACTTTCCCATCTTTGATGGTTATCTCTAATTCGTCCTCTGAATCCAGCATGATTGGAACAGTCCAACTCTTCCATAGACGCACTGGGACCTTCTCGCCTTCTCCCTCCTCTTTCCTCAGCACGTCGCGCCACCATCGGCAACCCTTTGGATGCATTCGAATCTTGTATCGTCCGTCCTCAAGGCCCTTAATCTTTGAGCTAATATCGACTACGTTAACGACTGGGGTTTCAGGCTTCAAGATTGACAACTCATCAATCGTCGGTCGCAGGTCGGCTTTTGAATCCCTCAAGTGGCAGATGCTAGTATCGTGATGTCCGCGCACTATTTCATCAGTTGCAGCATTGACGACGAAGAGACTTGACACGGGCGAGTGTCGTTGCTTTGACTGGTCGATGATCCTTGGGCGATCGTCGAGGGTGTCAGGTTCTGGAGCCGAAGGACCCCATGGGACGAGAAAGTTCTGGTGCCCCCGTGGTTGCACGGTTACAGTCTCAGAGCCAGCATTGACAACAGTGACTTCCAAGGACGTACTCTTGAGTAGGCGCATTCTTATCTCTAGTTGGGGTGGAAACGTCAGGTCATCAACAACCTTAAAAGCTGCATGGCCGTGAGAGTAGCTGTTTACCAGTTTCGCCTCCTCACCGTCTCCGTCGCTGTCGGAAAACCTTTCTCGGTCACTATACACCCATTTTTTGACACCAAGGTCGCGGCTTGCGAGTTTTATCCTGTATCTTTTTCGCGGCTTCAGGGCTAATGCTAACACCCCCTGAGGATCGATAGCACATAGGTATAATGTGAGATCATCTCTCCAGTTCTTTTTCCGGTGGATCGGAGACGGAACTGAGATGCAACCTGAGTTGCTCTCATCCACCTCGCCCATCGAGCTTGTATCCACTTCAACCCACTTCGTAGATTCCCCAGGGCGTTCTTCGTACAGTAAAAGTAATCCATGCGTCAGGGCGTAAGGCACATCGAAGACTGAACCAGCCGTTTCAACGAGTATTGGTCGAGAGTCTGTATCGGACTTTTGTAATCGACAGAGACCGAAGACCACACTGAATGGTAGCTTTCCTGATGTATCGAAGGCGTTGTAACGGCTGTTGAGCTCTACGTGAATCGGAACTTCGGTCATTTTGGTTTGTATTGACAAAAGCAGAAGAGCCTGTTGATGCCAAAGGAAGTGAAGAGAAGAGCATTCTTGACTATAGCTTTCGCCTGAAATGACGTCAGGCAAGCACTACGTGTAAGCCGTGGTGTGCCTTAAGGTGTCAACGTGAGTCAGATATTTCGAACGGGCGACATAAGGGGATCCAATCCCAGCTATCCATGAACAATACCCAATAGTCTAAAAAGCGCTTTTCGGATTGCTCGGCGTGTTCACTGTTGCGAGAGTTCCTCTTCTCGACGAGGAATGACAGGTCAAAATCGGTATTGACTGGAATGTGTACAAGTACGGTCAATGAGCCAGAGCTTGTAAGGTGTGACTCTTATTCGACCTTAGATACCTGAAACACACGTCGCCTCAAGCAAGTCACACTGTAGTGGTGGTCATATATAGCTAGCTATAGAATGTCAAGGGTGGTGAGAATGAACGCAAAGAGCTAGACCAGTTATTTTTGATGGTTTCCCTTATGAAGCGCAATACGTCCGCAGATGTGATCAGATCCGACAGGGCGCCATGTTGAAGTCATTCAATGCTAAATACGAAGCTGTGCTTACTGGCTTACTAGTGGTTGACAGCATTTTCGACCGTAATGGTAACCTCACGTTCTCAGGATTTCGAGAGTCTTCCACTATTGACTGCTCGCATGAAGCGGGCCGGATGGTTGAATCCTGCAAACAAGGATAAGGAAGTCTTGCGCCAGCAGTAGTCTTATGCAACACAAATCCTTGCAACTCCTAGCGGTAGTGTCGATCATTTGAGACTATATCATGGATCCGCTATTTTGGCAACCGAGGGCTTGGAAGGTAGCGCGGTGGCGCCGTTGAGTACTTTCACTTCGGAGTGTTCGTCAATTCATTAATTGCGGGTATGGTGACGTTGTCTGCACCGAATTGGTAGGTATGGTTCATAGTTGCAAGGCCGAAGACGTAGTGATTAGTATGCTAGTATTGGACGCGTATCAGCATGCTTCAACTACCCGGAGACCATGTCATTATGCTTGTCTAGATTGGGTGGGCCCAACAACCTTGTCCATCTCTGTAGTGTGTGATTCATTCCACGATCTGCGTAGCTGGATTCATTCCGCCACATTTTGTTAGCTGTGATTGTTTGTAACTGCAGCTGCCTTGTGTCGACCGTTTTGTAATTCCGAATTATAGAGATATACCCGCTGAGACGCTTATCAATAACCGTTCTTGGAAGTGAACTGCCGATATCATGTAGTTCAACAAGCATCCTGTGTCCGACTCTTTTGTAGAATTGTTCAAAAACACCCATGACAAGCACGTCTTGTCTACGCCAATCTTACACAAGGTATAAAAGTACAGTAACGCCGTCCATACGCCTGCGATGGAGGAGGTTGTTCGACCCTTTATTGGTTCTCCTGCTTAGCTTGTTGTTGTTGCTGCTGCTGTTGCTGCTGCATAGCGTTCTGCCCCCAATTCTGCTGCAGGCCTGCGCTATTCGGTGGTTGTGAGGTATTCGAGTTGATGCGCTGTGGTCCTGGTGATTGCTTCATCTGGGGAGTTTGGCCTTTCCATCCCGGAAACAGCTCCTGGAGCTTGGTATACAGCTTTGCGAGCTCGGCGGGGGCGGCGGGAATCGACATTATGGCAGGCCCAGGCTGTAGTTGTTGACCAGGCTTGGGCACCTTCTCGGCGTTCTGCGCAAGGTATGCGAGGTTTGCCTGCAGGCGGCGCATGTAGCTGGGCTTGTTAGCTGAGACGGCGCGTGGGAGGCGGCGCACTCACTCTACGTACTCCTTGGATGGCTGGGGCTTGTCGCCTTCGGGCTTCCCTTCTGGCGTGGGCCCTACTTGGCCGGCCTTGCCCTGCACCTGGAGCTCGCAGACCTCCTTTATGAGGACGCTGTTGATGTCGAGGAGGGTCGCGACGCGGTCGGCACTGCGCGCCTGATTGACTGGCGACACAGGCGACGGGGGCACCTGCTTGACTGGCGTGTGGACCTGTGGCGGCTCGGCCTTGACGGGCAGCTGGAGATTCATGGGCTGCTGCTGGCCGTTGATCTGCATGCTACTGGGCGACTGCTGGGGTTGGGGCGTCGCAAAGGGCGCCTGTCCGGTGGTGCTCGCGGGGGAGGCCGTCTGGCGGTTCTGGGCAAACTGGTGGTGGGCGGGCGAGGGCATCGTCTGCGCATAGGGCGCGTTGGAGTAGGGGCTCGGCGACGACAGCTGGTGTTGCTGCTGCTGCTGTTGTTGTTGTTGTTGTTGTTGCTGTTGTTGCTGTTGCTGCATGGCGGCTGTTCCATGGTGTCATGTCAGCCAGGAACGCGCCCATTTGCGGCCATGGGGCAGATCAAGAACACGCGCACGTCACTGGCTTACCTCGCTGCTGGAGATATGGGGCTCCTGGCTGGATTCCGTTGCTGCCCATGGCGCCACCCATGCCCGGGAAAGATGCGGTCTGCCCATATTGTCCATGTGGGTTGCCCTGTTGCTGAAGCCGCGCCTGTGCATCGAATTGGGCGTGTTGCGGAGAATTGGCGAACTGGCCGCCATACGCATTAGGGTTATTGAAATCCATTGTCGGCACTCATTGGCCACGTCGCACAACTCGGATTAGATTGATCGGTGGGTTGATGGGAGAAAACGTGCGGTTCGTGATAAGCTTGGGTTTCGGCTCTGGAAGCTTTGCAACCCCAGCTCAGGCCAGCCGAGCGAGTCATCGTTGGCCTTCTTCTCCCTTCACTCCAGCGCGACTGCTTCTTTCACGAGCGCAAGCAACACTTGCAAAAGGAACATGAAAACGGCCCAAATTCTGCAGGACTGTCTACTGCATCAGCGTGCAAGCATGTCCTAATGCAGCGCCTCAAGCAACCTCACACCTTCCGCATCCTTGTCACATGGGCCCACAAAAATGCTTGACATATCCCCCCGCCATGGGACGAGACGCTTCCAGATCTGTCACCAGGTACGACGGCCTGCCATTAATACCGGGCCTGGGGCTCTTATCCGGCATCTAAATAAACGGCCACTTGCATGTGCCATGTCCCTGACTCCTGGGAAAGACGGGGCCGCCATGGGGCGATTTGGAAGCAGCACACATCTCTGCCTTGTACCTCACATTTGCTATCCCTCTCCCTTGTGCACTCCTGCCTCATCTAAAAACGCCACGTTGTATTCGTGATGAGCTTGGCAATCGAGTGTAACTACATCATAGGTTCTCATCCTGCGATTCTAAGCGAGCCCTTAGCTCATCACGCGGTGTGTGGATGGCCTCGTTAACCGGGTCCCAGTCCTCAACACTCCTTCCAGTGTGTGTGATATATCCATGTGGCTGCATGACGTCGGAACATGGCGCCGAAGAGGAAAGTCTCGGTGTAGAGAGCGCAAAACGTGATCACTCCTCGGGATCTACAGTACATATTTCGGACCGAAGTAATATGTATAGATACCACTCCACACTGAACATGTGTAAATTCCTTTGTTATTCTTGAAAGACCTCCTCCTTTGTGGGCGTCTCTTTGCGGCGCAGTGCTACAAAGTACGCCTCTCTTGATTCCTGGAGCCAGTCAGTAAAGAACGTCAGTCGCGCAACAAGACGTACCGCGCGTGACGACTCGGGTTTCTCTCGGTACACTTTGGCAAAGAGACGCTTGAGCTTCGTCTCAAACGCCTTTTCCTCTGACCCCTTGTAGTACTTGCAGAGAAAGTGACCGCCAGTCTTCAGTGTATCGAATGCGAATGTCATGGCAGCCATGCACAAGTCCTACAAACATTAGTCAGGCCGCGGCTGGTCGCAGAGACACCTACCATACTACCAGCGTGGTCTCTAAACGCGTTTCCACTCGTGTTCATCAACCTAGAATATGGGTCACTAAGGCTCTTCTTGTAGAAGCCGGCCGTTTGGTCCCAGGGTTCTGACATGTCGCTGAGCACAACGTCCACTGCTCTGCCTTGCCGCGCATCCCTCTCCTTCAACGAGAGCCTTGACAGATCCTCTTGGTCTGCGTCACTACCCTCTGCTAGCCGCCCGATCGGCTCGAGTTCTGCACCGTCTAGATGAGCTTGTCGCTCAATATCAATGTACCCACGTTCCATGTCGTCCAGCTCTTCTTCAGTAACCCCCTCATCCGCCTTTGCAGAAACTTGCCTCCTAAGTCGGCCCAATTCTGGATCTCGGACATAGGCTCGAACCTCGTCCTGGATCACAGGTGAGAGAAAATCGCCTTGTATAGTGGAGACACCTCTTGGTGGTTGTGCAGGTATCAAATCTATACCTATGACGCGACCATCTGGGGCAGTACGATTTGCAGCGACCTGAAGAAATTAAGATGGGATCGCTTGAGCAGATGTGTCCGTCAAACCTGAGACCATGACCCTGGTGCAAATCCCTGGCTTATATGAGCTATATCATCTCAAAAATGTATACAAACTTACAAGATCAACAATGGTTTGTCCGGGTTTGAATAGCTTGTGCTTGCCGTTGAGCTATTGCATGTCAGCGACTGTGCATCTGTCGTAAAGGGAGCCATTACCTCGAGCAACTTGAATGCAGCGCGGCTCTTTAAACCCTGGACTTTAGCTTCTTTGGAGAAGAAGTCCCTGCCTTGACGTGACTTCCATTTGGTCGAAGATGAAGACGAACGACGAGATGAGGGCACATTTCTTGGTTGACGAAAGTCACGGGTCGCACATGTTGAGGCAAAGCAGGCTGATGCTACTGGACGACATGTCGATTCCAGTAGCAAGCTATCGGTGAGCTGCCGGAATAGGCGACGTGATAGCATAGAGGAGGCGCAAAGGTTGAGCCTTCGCCTTCGCCTTTGCCCTCGCAGGTCTTATACATCCTTATCGATAACGGACATGAACAACAGCTCGACAGGTCAGTTGTAGTATTAGCTCTGCAGAAAGCCTCCGGCAGAAGAGAACGCAGCTCCGACGTCGATTTGTTGCAAGCGACACCATCATCATCTTTACTAGAGGACGTCTGCTGTGTTTGCAATGGCGAGCACTCATCGGGGCTGCAAATGAGGTCATCTCCGGATTATTATCGTCTTTGACCTCGGAACCTCGCATCGTCTACAACCTCCACGGCCGATATGTGTACCCCGCTGTCCTCTAGAGTCTAGTGAGGACGCTATCTTAACTGGGTGTGGGGTCGTGTGCTCAGGAAAGTGTATACTCTGGATGCCTTCGTGATATGTGGTGACAGAGCGGTAGCATTCCGGAAGCGAGACAGTTCCGCATGTGACGACAACCATCTCAGACGAACAGAGCGTACCAAGGTCATGAGCAGCATAACTACAGGACAACGACCTGCTGCGTCTCTAACAACAGCTGATATAAAGGGGGTGACTGCGCGCAGCTGACTGTCATGCCTAGTAAGGGGTGACTGAGGCGCAACGCCAGTTTCCCTCGGCCTGCCCTTGTGTTCCCCTGACGTGTTGCTATGATGCGCGTCGAATCATTGTGACTTGGGGTCAGCCCTGTGATTCTAGTAGACTCGTAGTCAGCCCCATCAAGGGGCTGACCCCGGAAACAGACGATGACAGGTGTCAACCGGGGCCAAGTATCGAGTCGCGAAAGACCGGGCTGACAGCGAGTACCGTGGTTGTTATAAGCATGTCTGATGGCATTCGTTGGTTGGTGGCGCTAGCCTAAAATCTGCTCCTTCCTCCCGCGGTATCCTCAAATCTCCACTACCAAACCATCCAAACACGACAACACTAACGAGCCGCAATACCCATGACACGCGCGCGAAGACACCTCTACGCACTCATCTGAAAACTGCCTTGCATGGAAGATCGAACCCATTGTGAATCGACAAGTCCTGCTCACCCCATACGGCCGGAAATCTGTCTTCACCTCAGCAACACCAACTTCCGATGACCTCGACATTCCGTCGCGCGATCTTTTCTTTGCTTCGATAGAACCTGTCCCTGTCCGGACAATACACACTGCACTTTCTAGGGCAACAGCGCCACGTTTCCAGTAACGTCGACTTGAGCCATGTCGAAACCATCAGAGAAGCCGCAATCGCAAGCACCCGCAATCATGAGCGACGAACCGGGCAAGGGCATAAAAGTAAGTACAGGACACACTTCTACTCACAAAATGCCAATTGACCCCTCATCGTAGCCCCTCGGCACGCCAGACATCACCAGCCTGCAGCGCATTCGCCAGGTCTTCGCGCAGCCAGTCCTGGCTTCTTTTGTTGCTGGCGGCGTAGCGGGCGCTGTATCTCGAACCGTCGTATCCCCGCTCGAACGCCTTAAGATCTTGTTTCAGGTCCAGAGTGTTGGTCGCGAAGAATACAAAATGTCGGTCCCCAAGGCACTGGCTAAGATGTGGAGGGAAGAGGGCTGGAGAGGCTTCATGGCCGGAAACGGTACCAACTGTATACGCATTGTGCCATACTCTGCTGTGCAATTCAGCGCATACAACGTCTATAAGCGAGTAAGTCATTACTCTTTCCTACAACGTCTTTTTTTTTTGTTTCTCGCGAGCGATTTGCTTCATGAACTCTGCGTCAGGAGGAACAAGGTAAGGGAGGAATCAGAAAGGAGAGGGGTGACGGTAAGTTGGGAAGGACCTGAAAGCCGGAGAAACGGAGAGCGCTTTAGGGGTGCACGAGGACATCAAGGAATTTCAATGAGAATGATGGTAACGGGATTTTCCCCAATTTCTCATAGCTGACTTGCCCTAGTTCTTCGAGAGCGAACCAGGCGCGCCCCTCGATGCCTATCAGCGACTACTCTGTGGTGGTCTTGCTGGTATCACATCCGTAACCTTCACTTACCCGCTCGATATCGTCCGCACCCGTCTATCCATTCAATCCGCATCGTTTTCCGATCTCAAGAAGGAAGCTGGCCAGAAGTTACCGGGCATGTGGGCGTTGCTTGCGAATATGTACAAGACCGAGGGTGGCATTCCGGCGCTATATCGTGGCATCCTTCCCACCGTGGCAGGTGTCGCACCGTATGTCGGCCTTAATTTCATGGTCTACGAGATTGCCCGTACAAAATTCACACGCGACGGCCAGAAGGATCCCGGTGCTATTGGCAAGCTAGGAGCAGGTGCCGTCTCCGGTGCTGTCGCGCAGACCATCACATACCCGTTTGATGTTCTGCGGCGGAGATTCCAGATCAACACCATGAGTGGCATGGGGTACCAGTATGCGGGAATTGGCGATGCTATCAAGCAGATCATCAAGACTGAAGGCTTTAGGGGTCTCTACAAGGGTATCGTACCCAACCTTCTCAAGGTCGCGCCCAGCATGGCTAGCAGTTGGCTCAGCTTCGAGATGACACGAGACCTGCTGATGGGCAAGTTGAACTCGGGCTTTTTGTAGGACAAACAGTCCAACATGACCATTATCGAACCGAACTACAGCCCAGCGCATTTACTTCTCACTTCGCATCACGAGTACTCTCCGGACAAGACGGCAGGAATCTCATGACGAAGAATCTTTTCCGAAAAGTTAGATACACGACATCGTCTACCGACAGCAGGTGACATTGTATAACGCCAACGACAGCCTTGATTACAACACATCAGCATTGCATTTGGGACCGGCACGGCTTGGGGGGTTTTGTTTTTGGGAACCCCGTCCCATGGATATAGCGAAGGCGTTTGACAGGATTGTAGCCATTGCAGGTTGCACAACATTGCATGCACATTTCTATTTTAATCGTTTTAGGAGTCGAAAACGAACTCGGCAAGGAACAATTATGGATGATATATAGAAGCATTCGAGTCCAATGAGTGAACATGGCATGGCTTGTACAATATTGAGAAGTCAGGAATAATGTAACCACTTATACATTAACATCAACTTGTGACACATGTGCATGTAGATTGTTGAACAAATTTGGTATTTGAGATGGTCTACATGACGCTGCTAGAAGATCAGCCCCCCAAGACTTTTACTCTGGATGCAAGGGAAGATGTTACAGTATTTACAAAAACCCTCTATAGCTCACCGTCCTTCCTCAAAGTCTCGTTGCCCCAGGGCTCACTTGTCAAGCAAGTGAGACCGCCTGCTGGCTCACAGCTCTTCCTTCCGCTCAATGGTCCTGGTGATGGTAGCTTGGCACCGCCAGCCGCGTATTCTCGTCCCTGCTGGTTGGCGAGAGCCTCGCCAGCACCTGCCTCTACGTTGAGCGATCCCTTGCCAGATCCACTCGCCAGGCCCTTGTCTCCGGGCTGCGCACCGGTGGTTTGAGCGGCGTGCTTGAGAGCCTTAAGCAGGTTGACTGTTGAGTCGTATGTGAGGTCCTCGTAGTAGTCGTCGTTAATTTGGACCATGGGCGCGTTCGCACATGCACCAAGGCATTCTACCTCTGAGAAAGTGAAGAGGCCATCCGCAGTAGTCTCGCCGTGGTGTACACCCAAGACGTCTTCGCAAGCCTTCATAACGGAGTCACTGTCGCAAAGCATGCATGGGGTCTAGATGCTGTCAGCTGCTGCCCTTGACGCCAAGCATAGAGTCAACCCACAGTTGTGCAGACCTGGACGTGGAACTTGCCCACTGGGTCCCGGTTGTACATGGTGTAGAAAGTCGCAACTTCGTACACACGCATTGGTGGCATCTCCAGTATCCGCGCAACCTCGTTCATGACGCTGATGCTGCAGAATCCGTGCTGGCGTTGTCCCAGGTCGAGGAGCGGCATTACGGCGGCCTTCTTGTACTGCGAGGGGTATCGGGAGACAATCTCTTGGATGAGTTCCTCATTTTGTGGCGTGAACTTGAAGGGAATTTTGAGGTTATTTTGGGGCGTGTCGCGGTGCTACAGATATGTCAGCTCGGCTTTCAGCGCAAGACTCAGAAAAGACATACGACGTTGAGCGAGCCGCTCTCGTTCCATGACGGCCGCGATACGCTGAAAGCCCGCCATTGAGCCCTCTGGAACTGTCGCGAGGCCCGTGGGGCAATCCTGCATGCGAGGGGGACAAGTCTTGAGGCCATGGTGGGTTGTGCTGCGGGCTGGAGGCGATGGCGTCGATTGAAGATGTCAACGATGAAGCTCATCCGAAATGCCAAGTCAATCTACAGGGGCCGTTACAATCAGCCGCCTCTGATTGGTTGCTCTCAACACCCCACTCCATCCGGCCTTGCACGCCTCTTCACTCTTACTCCGCATAGTTCAGGTCTTCTCAAACATCGCTTCATGCTGGATATGATCGATAGTATTACCTGATCGCCGCTCTCCCGAGCATGCATGGGTCTACGAACTCGCTGTTTGAAACACATTACCGCCTCTGCTGCATCCAACCATGCCCAGTATAGCTGAGCCCGCCACGTAGCTATCCCCACCGACACCGTCGTCTTGCATGGTGTCGTCTCTGCACACTGCGGGAGCTTCATTTTTCTCTGGCATAGGCGACATTCTAGCCTGCGGGTTCCTTTGCTGGCAACGTCCCCGTGTTAGCCTGTGAGCGAAAATGGCTCGGTACAGAGCCGCATCGATGCTGATGGAATGCGCCTACGGCGGTCAACCACGTCTGATAAAACTGTGGGTCTGCTAACACATGAGCTGGGAGCACCTCGCGACCTTGCAACTTTTGGGAGTAGCAGTCGGTGGGCTGAGGAACGCACAGGATCTCTCTTTCTGTGCCGTCGTAGGTGGAGAGACACCGCAGACAGTGCATCTGGCCAATCGGCCGCTGCTCGCCTCATTGACGGCGCTCTGCGCGGACGCAGCCGCGACCGCTGTTTGATGAGTTGTACTGATGTTTGTATGTCAATCCGGTGCCTTCACAGGCTTAGAACAGCATCCGCTTCTTCCAGCCTTGTTTCAGAGTCATATGATGCAGCTACGTGTACGAGGCCATCACTCCTGCAGCACTTCACTAGTACATGGGGGCGGTCAATATCC
>Ga0268250_10000978_pt1 | contig 12789 bp, 9 predicted proteins | sample AgamicAsSfe_FD_200448 | JGI IMG/M metagenome (GOLD analysis project Ga0268250, IMG submission 200448) | Agave microbial communities from Guanajuato, Mexico - As.Sf.e (v2) (version 2) | ecosystem: Host-associated > Plants > Phyllosphere > Phylloplane/Leaf | place: Guanajuato, Mexico | collected... | reverse complement strand
AGTCGGCTTGCTTTGCAGCACAACGCTTGACGTCGGACGTCAGTCGCGACTACCATCTCCCAGTCTTGATGCAGCTCTCCTCCCTCCCAGTCTTGGTGCAGTGCCACTCCATGACCACATCATTAAGCCAGCCACGGATATAAAGCACCATCCTAGCATGTTGCTCCTGATTTCCCGATCTCCTGAATAGCTTGAGCTCAGCTTGTGTTCATTGCGGTATCATCGGCCGCCCCGATATCCATTGCGCCAAGACCCTCTCCCAGCACGTCCACCATGTCTTCGTCCTCATCTTCCTTGCTGGAGTCCTCCTCTTTTGTGGAATCGTCTGGTGTCAACAGGCCCGTCTCTATGTCTCCATCCAGCCCTGGAAGCGCCGTGTCGATGGCGTCGTTCAACAAGATGTCTTGCGCTGTCATTTCTGGTGACAAGAGCCCGAACGCTGGCACGGGAGGGAGAGGTGCTTTGTCGACGACGAATCTGGCTGCTTCCTTTGCTATCGCTGCATCGAGCTTGGCTTGTCGAACTTCCTGTCGCATGTTAGGCATGTTTTGAGAATGCAAACAATTCATCTTACAATATCACGAAGAAAGGTAACGCGAGTTGCTTCGTCTTCCAGCAGTCTGCCCGTTCTTCTGGCGTGATCGAGGTTGGTGGTGGCCACAGAGAGTGGACTGAAAATACCGAGCATATAGTATGAGAAAGCTTTCCATATTACTGGCGTGAAGGCGTCTTGAGTCAGCTCGATGAATATTTCCTTTGCCGCACTATCTTCACGACGATCGAAGTGGTCGATGGCCTGGCACAGTCAGTTCTGGCTGGTGCGGCGGACTATATGGAAGGACAAACCATATCGTATCTGAACTTGTGCCATCTGGCGAGATTAGATGTGAATATGGTGGGTTCCTCCATATTCCACACTACGCCAATGACAGTTCGCTGAACTCGGTGTCCTTGCGCTTGCCGTCTGGTGGCTGGCGATGCTTTCCTTGAGCTTTCTTTGTGTTTGTCGGCGTTTGTGTGCGTTTGTGGTATCGCTTCCTTGGGTCTGGTCTCTGGTCGCACTCAATATGCTTTTTTATTTATTTCCCTCGTCACTGGCGATAATTCCTGGTGTTACGCGTCTTGCTTCGTGGTGTGGTTGTTGTGGTTTCCAGCTTGGTCACGTTTCATCCTGACCTGAAACAACTTCACTCGGTGGTCCGTGCGCCGACACCCCTCCTCCCGTTTGCCAAACAATCTTCATCTGGCCGTGTCTGACTTTGACTTCTTTCCATCTTCATCTACACTGTTCATTCGACAATCTCCCACTCGATTGTCCGCTTTTGCTCTTACGGCCCTAGTCATAACACACTTGGACTGAGATCACACCAACCCGGTTGAACCCTTTCTCGCCTGACGACACAGGTAGATGCTGTCGAAGCATGACCAGCTCTTAGCCTTTGGATCAGGATGACGACCGCCAGCGCAGATGTCGCTCAACTGTCCGCGCAAACTTGCTTGGATGACCGACAGAAGCCACATGGCGCAGCAGCAGAACACGGGACTGCAGCAACACGGAAAGATCGCGACACACGCGACTTGATCGAAGTCTACACCGGGAAAGAAGGAAAGAATGAGCGTATCTTCATGGAATTCCAGCAAGACAAGTTACTGGATAAGCTGCATCAGTGGTCAGAACCTCTCAAGACAACGAAAGCTGACTTTCTGCTCGCGTACCCAGACAGACAGCGTCAGCTCAGCAGTCGGCTACGTCCCAGGCCTGACACAACACCGCCAGGGCCATGGGTCTGCGAAGTGCGCAATGAAGAAGCCGACCTTTTGTTTACCTATCAATTCCCTCCAGAGTGCAATGACTCAGCAAGAACCGCAATCACAGCCGTAGTACACACATTGAACGAATGGCTAGAGCACGGTCCCCATCCTGTCTCGTCCTACAGTGCAGGCACTTTCGATAACTTCCTTTGGACGGCAATGCGCCAACATTCACTATTCACACCTGGCACTTTGGAGCTTCCTGCTATAAGCTCGCTTATGATGCAAGATCTATCTGGGAGTGTGATCACGGAAGTGACATACATTGACCAGGAGTCGTGTTCGGTCAAGGTATGCTCGTTTAACGTCGTCGTCCGTCCTCAAGATACACGGCACGAGCTCGAACAGCTCGACGCCACTTTCTCGGAAGGTACACGTATCCCATGGAGATTGGTTCGAAATCGGCGAGCATGTAATATGACATTGCTTTCCAGGCGAGAGGCGCGAGGGCATCTTGGGTAAGCTCAACGAACACTCTCTTCGCGTGCCGCCACTCTCTGCGCCTGTAGTGGTCGATTCCCTTGAATAGAATCAGTCTTGCTCAGAATCTGGACCTTGCTGAATGTACGCGCCATGTCGTATTTGAACTTGTAGAAAGCGGCAAGATCTAACCCCCAACGACTTGAAGCCTGCATGTTGTGAAGCTTGATTGTTGGTGGCCCTGTTTGAGGTGTCGTAAGGTGTATTCTCGTGTTGTTTTGTTCGGTGTGGTCGTCATGATCACTTTTCATTAAGATCTGAAACAAGTTCACACCCGCCCCAACTGACTCAGAATCTCTTTGCCACTCCTGCGCAATCTTAATCGCAGATATCCCATCCAGCTACGCCTTCTCCCACTTCCATTAACTGATCAGCTTCCAGTTTGCATACTCAAGTCACGCTCCAACTTGAGACTCATTAGTAGTATCTACAATCTGAACCACTTCGACAAGATGACAGCAAGTGCCGCAATGTTCGATCGACTCTCTCTCCAGATCGGCAGCGTTGAGAACCAGATACCAAGTGGTTCAGGCGCACGATCTGGCGTTAACCTAAAGATGCTTGAGACATCAGCGAGCAGCTCGTACTGCATATGACTGGTCAGTGAACTTGTGACCATGGAGGGCCTGTCATTAGAAGGTCACATTACGCAGAATATCAATCGTGAGCAGCAGATTGATCAACAGAACAAGCGCATGATGGCTACAGAATATCAAGGATCCTCGCCGATGAATTCGAGAACGTTCTTTTCGCGAAGACGCAGGAACATGTGGACGTTAGATGGAAGATGGCTGCGGACAGAAAGAAGATGGCTGAAGCCAGAGTCAAGATGGCTGAAAACAGAGTGAGAGTGGCCGAAGACAGGTTGAAGGTGGCCGAGGATAAGATCAAATTTGCAGGAGAAGCCGCCAATGGTCGAGGAGCACACCTGAAGGACAGTGTCCTGGAATTGACAAACAGGAGCCTCAATTCAGTGACGTCACCAATTGTATTGTGGCCATTCATGGAAGCAACCTGGAGATCTCACAGCCCTGGACAGGAGGGAAACACTATCGTCGCTACATGGGCTTTCGCGTAGAAATCCAATGTAGCTTGCGTGCGTTGTGGATTTCACAGCCTTGAAAGAGATCAGCGATGTCTTGCCAAGTCTCACACCAAAGCAGCGCGAGACAATGCAGGACATGCTCGAATTTGGCAGGGCCAGTCAGCGGTGGGCAGTCGAAGCTGCACGGCAGTATGTGAAGACGAACAACGCAGCCTCACGAGCGAGACGTGGATTTAAGAAACGCCTCATCTGCGGTCCAAGACCATGAGAGCTCCTGCCAGCTCTTGCCGGTAGTCCAATGCTTTGTGCCAGGCACCAGAAGTCAGGTCAGAAAGTAAAGACAACGGAACGATGAAATCGCGACGACCTGAGGAGGAACAAGCCATAGCTAGAGGAACAGGCAAAGCTAGAGTGTGGAATGTTGTGACAGGTTTGTAGTATTGTATCTAATTGTCAGACAGTAGTCCCATACGTGGCCATGGGTTTTCGCGCCAAGCATGTACTTTCCTCTACGAGTATAATGATCGTGGCCCATTCTGAGTGACAATTTGGAACGATTTGCGCACGTGACTCGTCACGATCCTCCCGTCCTCAAATGCACGTCGCCGCACCAGTCACTTCACATATTCCAACACTCCACGAATCTGATACCACCCTCTCGTCTCCATTGCAGCAATCCTGAGTCAGCCAGTAGCACATCACGGTGCCTTGTGACGTGAGAAACATCGGAGAACCACTGACACAAGCCACGACTTAAGTAAATCCTTACGACAACGCGCCGTCATGGCGACCGAGGGGGAGCATCGCTATATCTCCAACTATGAGGGAGTCGCAGGGGCGGGAAGATATCACATACAGATTGGTAGACCACGAAGTAGGTGAATGTCATTTTATACCTCGAGATCGCTCGATGTAGTCGCCCATTGTGCTTGCTTTGCTCGTTTCAGAATCTGCGATTTAGTCGGCCCAGATCGATCAGATGTCACACCTCACCTCACAGCACAACTCCTGCCTGCGAACACTCCGGGCAGTCTGATTTCTACCCCTTCTGTCACTGTGCTTTGAGCGCTCATGGCGTCGCCCACAAAGCGTGATACCGGTGGTACCCACGTTCGCCTCCATAATGATAGAAGTCAACAAGCTCGTCATCAGGTCGATGGCCATTCCAACTCAGATGGAAGCCATATATTGAACCGCTAGTGTTCCTACTTCTGCTTGACTCTCTTCTGAAGTGTGCTGACCAAGTGATCTATAGGACCGACAACCGATTATAATTCGACGTTGGTTCAATGGCTACGACATCGTAAACGTGGTCGAACTCGGATGGAACAGGAACGACCTAGTGCGAGTTATATCGTAGATGTAGGCTCACGCATGCTCATTTGGCTGGCATTTTGCTGACCTGATAAGATGCTTCCTCCAGCTGCACGCATCACAAATCCAGCCGACTCGATCCCATCGAAACACATTCACTCATCTCTGAACAAGATCAAGCATCCCGTCAATGTTGTCAGGTGGACGCCAGAAGGAAGACGACTACTCACTGGTTCAAGTAGTGGCGAGTTCACACTGTGGAATGGAATGAGCTTCAACTTTGAGACTATCATGTCGGTTAGTGTTTTCAACAGTCTTGTCTGATCAGCAGCCGGCTAACATACCTTAGGCCCATGAGTCCGCAATCCGCGCTGCAGTATGGTCACATAGCGACGATTGGCTCGTATCTGCAGATCAAGACGGAGTGATCAAGTACTGGCAGCCAAACTTCAATAACGTCAAAGCAATACAAGGACACGAAGCACCCATCCGTGATCTTGCATTCGCACCTACAGACTCAAAATTCGTGACCGCATCAGATGATGCAACATTGAAGATTTGGGATTTCTCTCGAGGCAGTGAAGAATCAACCCTGACCGGCCACGGCTGGGATGCGAAGACAGTGGACTGGCATCCACAGAAAGGCCTACTTGTTTCTGGATCAAAGGATCACCAAGTCAAGCTTTGGGATCCGAGGACAGGACGTTGTCTGACTACTTTACACGGCCACAAGAATATGATATCAAAAACATCTTTTGAGCCAATTAAAGGACAACTACTAGCTACATGCGCAAAGGACCAAACAGCCAGAATCTTTGACCTGCGGATGATGCGAGATGTGCTGCTACTCAAGGGACACGAGCGGGATATCATGACACTAACATGGCATCCGATACACAGCTCACTACTGTCAACAGGTGGTGCTGATGGTGTCCTTCATCATTACCTTCTCGACGAACCTAATCAGCCAGATGATACAGCAGCTACAGTCTCGCCTTATGATAGTCGAGACATTGAGAATGCACCTGCACAAACTATCTTTCCTGCTCACAGAGTCCCGCACGCGCACGAATCAGCAATCTGGGCTCTTGACTGGCATCCAGTTGGTCATATCCTTGCTTCTGGCTCGAACGACAGGATCACACGCTTCTGGACACGAGCCCGACCTGGCGAGACGGAATGCTTCAACGATAGATACCACATTGGTGATGCCGCTGCTGAAGCGCAAGGCTCGTGGAATCCTGGTCGGAAACGACAACACAAGGACGAAGATGATCAAGAAGAGGAGGACGAAGAAGACGGCTTGGTTGATCAGAAGATGCCAGCGCAAAGACCTGGTTTGCCAGGTCTGCTGCCAGGAATATCGGCAATACCTGGGATGGGTGACGGCACTTCCACTGGAGGTGCACAGATCAATATGCTTCCAGGCATGAGTGTTGCTCCGCCTCCACCAGGAATGATCCCTCAAGACTTGGCAGCAATGTTTGCTGCGCAAGGTATGCCACCGCCGATGCCAGGTTTCCCTCCTCCACCGCCGGGCTATGCGATGAATGGTATGCCAATACCACCACCCGGAGGGATTCCACCTCCAGGGATGTTGCCTCCAGGTTATCCGGGGATGCCTGTGCCGCCACACTTTGCAGATCCTCAAGCAATCAACGGTGCGACTCAAGACCCAAGGGGTGCTCGAAGAAGAGCGCCACTGCCTAGTCAGCAGGACTCGCTGAAGGAGGAGTTGAAGAGGGGCAACAATTTTAGACCATATTAGATAGCTAAGATCGACGCTCCTGACTTGCACCGAGTCATAAATGTGCTGTTTGCTCTATGAAGCGTTCTGTTATCAATGATCGTTGCTTTAGTAGAAGGAGATGTGATGCGAATAATGCTCGATTGAACGCCGGCTCTTGGCGTTGGGCAGATGCCGATCCGACCTCGAACTCCGAGCCAACAAAGTCCTGATCGACATGCTTGCCGTCGCGACTCTGTTGTTGCTACTTTCGTTTCTGCCATCCCACTTATAGGTCTGCGCCATGTCTTCTCTCGCCCAGGTGTGCCGGTTCTCGGCTCGATCAGTGCGCAAACAGACACCAGTAGCTTCAAGATGTCCGCAAGTCTTCTGCGCACCGCAGGACAATTGCTAATAGTACATCCAGGCTTTAGCAGCACGCCGTCACAATGGGCAGCCTCGAACTTCCCGATGCCTTCCCTCTCGCCAACAATGACCGAGGGTAACATTGCTAGCTGGAAGCTGAAAGAAGGTACGAAAGACCGAAGAGTTATCATTATCTGAGGTTGACGTAGATGCAGGCGATAAGTTCTCCGCCGGAGATGTGATACTGGAGATTGAGACGGACAAAGCAACGATGGATGTCGAGGCACAGGATGACGGGATACTTGCTAAGATCATCGTACGGATCGGGCCTGTCCAAGCACATAAGAAGACCAAACTAAGACATGATCACAGCAACAAGATGGCGCAAAAGGCATTCAAGTCGGTTCAAGAATAGCAGTCCTTGCAGAACCCGACGACGACATCTCCTCCCTCGAAATGCCAGCAGAAAAATCATCCTCCTCCGCACCAGCACCACCAAAGCCAGAATCGACAACCGCTTCAGACCTACCAAAAGACGAGCAAACCACCCCAGGCACCACATCGAATCCAGCCCCCAGCAGCTCTGCCTCTTCCTCCTCCGCATCATCACCATCTTCACCACCTTCCCAGTCCTCCTCCAACAAGAAATACCCTCTCTACCCCTCCGTCTCCCAACTCCTTTCCATCTCCAACATCTCTTCCGCCGACGCCGCCAAGATACCCGCTTCAGGCCCCTCAGGCCGCCTTCTAAAAGGCGACGTCCTCGCCTACCTCGGCCGCATCGCCAAAGACTACTCAGCTAATCAATCCGCCCGTCTCGCCAAACTCGGCCACCTCGACCTCAGCAACATCAAGATCGCGACACCAAACCCGCATAAGACTGCCGCTGCAAAGACCCCTGCAGCAGCTGCGCCAACACCAACGCCGGAAGAGCTACCGACTGAAATCGCCGTCTCAATCTCCCTCGCTGCGGTTTTCGCCACGCAGAAACGCATCCAAGATTCTCTGGGCCTGACGCTGCCTCTCTCGACATTCATCGCCCGCGCCTCCGAACTCGCAAACGAAGAGCTACCCCGGGCAAAGAGCGACACTCTATCCCCCGACGCCCTCTTCAACGCCGTCCTCGGCCTTGACAAAGTCCCCGGTCACTCTGTCAGCCGTGGCCATTACATCCCGCAAATCACGGCACTTCCACCTGCGGGCGTCGCTACTGGGCTGGGTCTTGCCGCTGCGGGACGCGCAGCGAAGGGCAAGGTGGCAGAGGATATCTTCGATGTGCTAAGTGGGAAGAAGACTAAAAGTGCGGGTCCTGTGCGGACGGCGTTGCCGGCTGGGACGATGGGACTGGGATTGGTGGGAGGTGGTGTCGGCGCGGCGGGGGCGACGAATGTGTTTAGTGTGGCGGCGAGGAAGGGAGAGGAGAAGAGGGTGAGGACGTATTTGGAGAGGGTGAAGACGGTATTGGAGGTTGAGCCGGGGAAGTGCGTGTTGTGAGAGGGTAGGACGTGGGAAGCTGGGCAGGCATAGGCGTCCATAAGGGTCAGCAGGAGGTGGAAGCCTGGTGTTTGTGCATGGCATGGTCGGTCTTCCTACGCGGTACTTGGCTGTGTATTCTAGGTGAGGTCGTACGGTCAGATCACCCGGCTGTTCGTGTGTATCGGGGGGTGCATTGCACGCGAGCACCCTGCAAAAGATGTGGAGAGTGCCGAAACGATCAGAAGACTCAGCAATACTGCCTTTCATATCGTGTCTTTCATCAGCCCGATAGCAAGAAGAATCCATCTTCAGGCACGTGACTCAAGACTGAAAAGGTGTGCGTAGTGCCGAAGAGACTACGAGTTTTAAGGAGAATAAGATAGTTATCCTTTCCACGTCTACAATGGAAGCAGGATGGCACAATGTCGAGAAACCTAAGTCAAGACTACAAATATGTGAAGAGTGCCGATAATCTATTCGCCCTCGACTACCTTGCCTAGTTACAGGCATACAGTGAGAGTCCAGGTTCTGCTCAGAGGAATGTCCTACTACCTTTCTCATCATCATGCCCGTCGCCCCTTGCTCGGCGTAGGTCCATTCGTGGTATGCAGTGTCTCCCAGCATGGCGCTTCACTGGTCATATGCTCCTATTGCAAAGTTGATGCCCGTGCACGGACGAAAGCACGCCATGGTACGCCGAGATAGCACTCCTGACATGAGAGGACGAACCGCCCCAATGTCAAGACATCGTGTCAGGAAGGATGGGTTCCGGACGCCGTCCAAACGCCACCCCGCTCAGGAATCTAGGTGTTAATTAAGCGCAGAGACGGAGTCGCCTGATTTGTTGACTCACGAGGCCGTGCCCTCGTTGGTGAGTTCTACAAAGTCAATCACTCATGACAGCCTTTCGACACGCTTTCGCCACCCCGACATCCCCAGAATGCCCCCATCAGCAGCAGCAGGATCCAAGCTCCACTTCCTCAGCGCTTGACATCCAAGCTCACTCTCATATCCCGCCTCGAACATTTCCATGCCCGCCCAAGCAATCATCGCCGCATTGTCCGTGCAAAGTTCGAGTGGCGGGAAAACAAGCTCGATGTGTGAGTAGCCTCGCACATCGAGAAACGCGTGCAGGAGATGGCGTAGGAATCCGTTTGCTGCAACGCCGCCGCTGATGACTAGTGTGGTGATGGGATCGTGCTGTGCGTGCTTGAAAGAAGTGGGAGATATTTGCTGCAATGCCAGGACGACGCGGGAAGCGAGATGCTCAAAAGCCACTTGCATGGCAATTTTTGCGAGGGCACGCCGCTCTTCGATTGACATAGGCTGCTTTGCCTTTTCTACAATGCGCCTCGCAGTGCTGTCAATACCGACGAAGCTGTATTTCAATGCTCGGGACTCGGCGAATGGCGCAGTGATACTCCAACCATATTCGCTCGTCCGCGGCATTATCTCTTCCTGTCGCGATGCTGGTGCAGTGTATTTGTAATCGGCACTCGCATCAGGGAACGCAAAACGTTCCAGTATAGGACCATACATTGTGCTCTTTGACGCATTGAGCACCTCTTGTGGGAGGACGTGCCGCGCGATCTTATCGATGCAGTCGCCGATAGCGATGTCGACTGTGCTGGCTAGTGTGGGATGCTCGGTCAGTGACTGCGACCGGATGAGCATGGTGTGTCCTCCGGAGACGAGCAGGGAGAGGAAGGGAAATGCTGGCTCAGAGGGCGCGGACTTGTCTACGTTCAGAGCGTGAACAAGGCGTGGTGTGAGGGCGTGCGCTTGCATATGGTTGACAGCGACGAGAGGAACCTGCCATGCTACTGCCAGGCCTTTGGCAGTGTTCAGCCCGGTCGACAAATTACTTCGCATGCCAGGCCCTCGTGTGACGGTGACGAAGTCTGGCGTTTGGCGGGCATCTCCCTGTAGGTGTACTGTGCCTTCAGAGGCCGCGCCCGCATCCTGACGTGGCAGACTTTGCAAGGCATCGTTGACTGAAGTGGCGAGATTCTGCTCGTGAGACTCGAGGGCGACGATGGGATGAACACCTTTGTATGCGAGATTGTCTGACGTTATCTTCTTGTGGAAGTGAAGCTTGGCACGAGCATTTTGGTCTTTTTCAAGTATTGCCACTGAAGTGTCATCGCATGAGCTTTCTATTGCGAGTGTCAGAAGGTGCCGACGCCACGGTGGCTGCGCAAGGACTTTGACGTGCACGCTCGCATGTCGAGCTAGTCTTAGCATTCACAGTGTTGGCCTGTGTTGTGGTGATGTTTCAGAATAATTAACTTGGTTTGATCTTCGTCGTCGCTTCCTAATTGGGACAACACGCGCACGCGAGTCGTGTCCGCCGGGTAGTCACGAACCCTTGAGTTCCATGTCTGTTTCATGATGTAAATACTCATCAATTTTCAGGCTTCTCCCATGTTCGAGTCACCGCGAGCCACCAAGCGACGCAAGACCGTTCACGAACAGAGTGACAAAGTCGAAGTCGAAATCGATACACCAAGGCAGACCCGAAGCGCTCGAAAAGGCGAAACACCAGTCTCGAGGAAGAAGCAGGAGAATGGCGACACGCATGATCATGTTCACACTGAACTATTAGCAGACGCACCAGATGAGCTTGGTGATCAGTCAATCACTACACGCAATGGGCAAAAGCAGCAACCTGTTGTGACGCCCCGTCGATCGCCGACACAGCGGAAGCAGGATGAACAGATCAAGCAAGAGGAGATAGTGCAGGAGGAAGCCTCGTTATCTATCAGCAAAAGCAATGCAAGATCGAGTGGACGACAACGGCGTGCGCCGCGGCGATATTCTCCGGAAGTCAGAAAGAGCACACCTCGAGTATCTGTAGCACGGGGTACTGCTACACCTGTTCCTGAGCATGTGGTAGAGGAGACAGTCAAATCGCCAGTATCCACGACACGGCGACGACTACGATTTGATGTGGCGGACGAGAAGGTCAGGCTTCTATCACGGTCGCCCACAAGGAGTAGTCAGGCACATAGGTGGAAGAGCACGCTTCAGGTTGAGGAGACCCCAGAAGTGGAACAAGATGCAGATCCATCATGCGAGGCACCTCCGATGCTTGAAGTGGACGAGACGGAGCTCGATGCACAGGGAGATCAAGCCGATGACCCAATGGAGGTAGATCACATCCCAGAGCTTGACACGACAATGCCAATACAGATTCCGCACGCGATACTCGACGACCACTCACCGTCGGACCACGAAGAGGACTCTCCTGATGTTGCGTTCTTGAAGACCGTTGCACTTGGCAAATTGACGGGACGTCGACAGATGCAGCTCGTGGATCTCGCCGATGAGCACAAAAAAGTGCATCATCTCCTCGAGCAGACCGTGGTGGCAGGAGAGGGCAACTCCATGCTTCTCATTGGCGCCCGAGGTACTGGCAAGACCACATTGGTCAACGGTATCGTGCGTGATCTTTCACGCTCACACACAGGACAGTTCCATGTCATCAGGCTGAACGGTTTCGTGCATACGGACGATAAATTGGCACTGCGGGAGATATGGCGGCAGCTGGGACGTGAGATGAACGTTGAAGAGGAAGAAACCGGGCAGGTCAAGAACTATGCAGACACGCTGGCCACGCTGCTTGCATTACTTTCACACTCTACAGAACAGGGATCTCAGGCTGAAGGCAGTCTGGGGCTTGAGACCGAGATAGCCAAGTCAGTCATTTTCATCATGGACGAATTCGATCTCTTCACAACACATCCTCGGCAAACACTTCTCTACAATCTCTTCGACATAGCACAAGCGCGGAAAGCACCGATAGCGGTACTTGGCCTGACAACTCGGGTTGACGCAGCAGAGATGCTGGAGAAACGTGTCAAAAGTCGGTTCAGTCATCGCTATGTCCACCTCAGCTTTGCGAAGAATCTGCCAGCCTTTCTCAGTATCTGCAAAGCGTCACTGCGGATCGAGTATGAAGAGCTGGACTTCGATGAGCGTGCCAAACTTGCAAAATTGAGCAATAAAATCGTAACACCGTCTCGACATAAGTCACCAGCAAGCGCGAAGAAGACTAATTACATGGACTCTCTGGTGGCATGGAACACTGCGATCGACGCCATGCTAAGCTCACCCGCCACGACCGAATGTCTGACGAACATTTACCGGACCACCAAATCCATCCCCTCAGCTTTTTCATCCTTCCTTCTTCCGATAGCCACCCTACACGTCCTTGCACCATACCGTGCCTCATTAGCCGCAGCTGCAACCCCAGCGCAGCCATATCCCCTCGCAGGCCCCGACTCGCACCTCACTCACCTGCACACCCTCCCTACACTACCACTCATCCTCCTCATCGCAGCCGCTCGCCTCTCCATCATCCTCGACACCCCACTCACAAACTTCAACATGGCCTACGCCGAATACCTGTCCATCGCCCAACGCGCCCGCATCGCCGGTAACGCTGCAACATCAGGCGCTGGCCTTGGCGGGCGCGTATGGGGCCGAGAGGTCGCGCGAGAGGGCTGGGATGTCCTCGTTGAGCGCGAGTTGCTCGTGCCTACTGGGACGGGGGAGGGAGCGGGAGGAG
>Ga0268250_10000976_pt1 | contig 12795 bp, 12 predicted proteins | sample AgamicAsSfe_FD_200448 | JGI IMG/M metagenome (GOLD analysis project Ga0268250, IMG submission 200448) | Agave microbial communities from Guanajuato, Mexico - As.Sf.e (v2) (version 2) | ecosystem: Host-associated > Plants > Phyllosphere > Phylloplane/Leaf | place: Guanajuato, Mexico | collected... | reverse complement strand
GTTCTACTTTCTGCGCATCATGCTGGGTGCCATCTGTGCCGCCTCCGAATCCAGACTCTACACCGTCATCTCGAGAACTCTCAACCCTAGACTCGGCATGCTCTTCTTCCTCATCATGCTCACCAGTCCTGGCATGTTCCATGCATCTGTCTCCTTCTTGCCTTCATCCTTCTCCATGTATACCACCGCTCTGGGTATGGCTGCCTTCATGGACTGGCGTGGAGGTGTGCGTACCGCCACTGGAATGATGTGTATGATTGGTGGCTCTTTCCTCGGTTGGCCTTTTGCCGCTGCTCTCATTGCTCCCTTCATGATTGAGGAGTTCATGCTCGCTTACTTCACCGACAAGCAAGAGTTCATCGACTTTTGCTACCGTATCCTCGATGGCTCTGTCCGCTCTACCATAATACTCGTCATCCAGTTCTGTTTCGATGCTTTCTTCTACAGAAGGGTCGCTATCGTGCCCTACAACATTGTCTGGTACAATGTAATCGCTGCTCGCAGTGGCAAAGGTCCCGATATCTATGGCACTGAGCCCTGGCATTTCTACGGCCGCAACCTCTTACTCAACTTCAACATCTGGTTCATTATCGCATTGGCCGCCCTGCCTCTCTACTTCGTCCACACTTTTGTTCTTCGCCAACCGATCTTCAAGCAGTCTTACCTGCGCGGCGTCTTCTTCCTCACCCCTTTCTATCTCTGGTTGGCTATCTTCACCCTCCAGCCTCACAAGGAGGAGCGTTTCATGTACCCCATCTACCCAGCTTTAGGGTTCAACGCCGCTCTAGGCTCTCACATTCTTCTCACCTGGCTCGGCACATCTAATCCTCGTTCTCTTGTTGCCATGATTCCTGCTAAGTTGAGACTGCTCTTCGCTGCTTTCTGCTTCATCGCTGCTGTTGATTTTGGAGTTTGGAGAACTCTCGGTATGATCACGGCTTACAATGCTCCATTGAGCGTGTACAAACCTCTACGACTTCCTGGCGTCACTCAATCTGGTGACAATGTTTGCCTGGGTAAGGAATGGTATCGCTTCCCTTCTTCATATCATCTCCCGACTGGTGTCAGCGCCAAATTTGTCAAGAGCGAGTTCAACGGTCTGCTCCCTGGCGATTTCAGCCAAGCTGGCAAGGGATTCGGTTTGTACCCTGGTGCATGGCTTATGCCGAGCGGGATGAATGACGAGAATAAAGAAGATCCTAGCAAATACGTAAGTTGTCTTCTTTCGAAGACCGTATAATATGCGCTAACCTATCCTAGACTCAACTGTCGCACTGCTCCTTCATGGTCGACTCGTACTTCCCAGGCATTGAGCCATCACCTCTGGAACCCAACTACATCAACCAGACAGAGACTTGGGAGAAGCTGTCATGCGAGCCGTTCTTGGATGCTTCGCGTACTGGAACTATCGGTCGCATCGGATGGGTTCCTGACTGGGACTTTATTCCGTCCAAGTATCGTCGTCAATGGGGCGAGTACTGTCTCCTGGGCCGCAAGACGTCCTCGCAATAGGGCTATTCGTTTTATTCATGTTCTTTGATACCAGTCACCTGATTACATTTTAGCGGTTTAGGCAAGTCGGAGCGATCTATAGACGTGTAGTATTGACCAAGATTAGTTGCTAGATCTTAGCTGGACGTTGGCGGCCGCGCGAGCCCCACCATGGCCATATCAGTGTCCCTTTTCGGACGTTTAGTCCGGGGATGATAGCAAGGCATGGCGGGGTCCAGCAGGCTTATCACCACGACCAAGATAAATCTAGGAGACGCAATGTGTATATTAAACTTGTTGTCTGCTCAAGCATATAACTTTTGCTCATATCCGTGTTATCGTCGTCCTTACAACCAGATCTCCACTGTTCCCGACCATGACCAAAATGCATACATTATTGCAGGACAGCATCAACAACATCCAGAACATCTCAACACTACAACAGGCAAAGCCTCTCATATATCTCGGACTGGCTCTTGCAGCATTCGCGTATCTCATACAGCGTGTCGTCGTCGGCTCGAAACGGGAATCAAGAATTGCCTCCCGATCACCGGACCCGGAAAAGCCAACGCGAACAAGACTCAAGGCACCCGAAAGGCCTGACGGTGGTGAGTGCTGACTACAAGATTGTATGGTTAACTTCTGACATGCTCTACAGTGTGGATTCCATCAGACTTCAAGAGGCCCACCGCCGCACCATACCCAGACTGGTCTCTCGAAACCACGAAACCCCTGCCCTACCGCCCTTTCCGGTATGGACCAAAGTACAATATTACCATGGGACTGCGCACAATGAACTGGGATGAGTGGATTGAATTGGACAACCACTACCCGAAATTTCACGCCGATAAGAAACGCCGCATCGAAGAGCGTGGTAGCAAGTGTTTCCATACAGACCCAAGCCCGCAAGTCTTCGATGGCGCAGTAGAACTTTTGGAAGAGCTTTGTGGTTATCTGCCTGAGCGCTACCCAAGCATGTTTCGCAAGACTGAACACGGAATGGTCAACTTGTTTGCGGACGAGACTTTTGATATCAGAAAGGATGTCTTGACCATGAATGGCAACCGTGAGGATCCTATGCAAATGGCTGCACGTATGGTACAGGATGATCTGGCAATCATGTTCGAAAAGGAAGACGGTCAGATGTATCTCCTTGCTGGTGCAGTCTTGCTGGCAGGTTTCTGGCGTCTACAAGATAAATTGGGCATGTCTCTTGACGAGATTCACTATAGGTTCGCGCTCACTAATCATGCGAGATTTCTCATACTAATCCGATCGCAGTGGCGACGTGCCTGGCTACCACGACAAACTCCGCAAGGGCATGAACAACTTCTTCCGCCGTATCAAGCCCGAAGCCCCAGTGAAACGCAACAACTACTTCCTTCAAGTCGACGAAGACCTTGCATGGTCTTACAGCATTGGATCCGAAGACGCTGGCGAACCCTCATGGGATACAGCCGCTGCCAATCGCGCAATCGAACACCATTACTTCCGCTCTGAATGTCAATCTCTTCGTCGCCTACCCAGATCTGGAGGTGTGTTGTTCACGATTCGCACATACTTCCATCCGATCACGGATATTGCGCAAGAGGATTATGTACCAGGAAGATTGGCTAGTTCGATCAGGGCTTGGGGTGATGATGTGAGCAAGTACAAGGGCAAGGCGAAGTATGGCGATGTGTTGTTGAATTACTTGGATAAGAAGCACGAAGAGCAAGTAGCTAATGGACTGGATCTAAGCAGAGAAGATGAGTGTAGAGCATATCCCTACTAAGCGGATAGAATAAATCAAAAATTTGCATAGATATTGTAGTCGCCCTGTTGTGAGTACAGATATTGATGTGACTAGTTCCCTCTCTTTTCTGTGTCAAACTCCTGACAGTAGAAACCAGGGGGTGGAGAGCAGCTGTAGTGTGAGAAGGAGCATGTCCATAAAAGCACTTTCCTTGGGAAGTGCCAAGCAAATGCATATAAATCTTGGCGTAGATGCAAACTCCATTTCATTCTCGCCTTCTCTGCAACTCTACGACCCAACATCAAAATCATCAGCTATGAGTTTACGGATCGGTTTCAAACAAGTTCTGCGTGTCTTTCGACTACAGGAGACGCTTCGATCTGCTGGAAGTATTGCTGTGCACGAAACACAAGCCAGCCAGTCATGGTCACCATTTTCTCATAACCATATCAACAGTCGCCATGCAAGCACAAGAAGTGATACATCAAAAATCGAAAACAAAAAGTCTAAGGTGTCTGGTGATGAAGATGTGGTACAACTATTCAATGCTCATCGGGAAAACGGAACTCTCACAAAACCACTGGCTCTTACGTACCTCAAAGATCTGGACAGAAAAAATTGCCATGACACTGGACTAGGAGAAGCCACCATCAAGTGGATGTGGAATGAGCACGATCGTTACGAGTTCCCAAGGGACAAGGATCTTCTGGATCAGATGATCAGACACCTCGTCAAGGAGGGCAAGGAAGACATGCTCTGGAACTGGATCGAACAGAAGAGCCGAAAGACCGACTCTCTGGGACCCAAGGATCGATTTGTGTGGAGATCAGACGCTGTAAAATCGCTCGTCAGAGCCAAAGCTTTTGCTTCGGATGCCGACAACCTCGACGGGGCTCTGGAATCATTCGAGCGTGCGAGACGTAGCACGTACTCTATCCCACTTGCTCCAGCCAGAATGACTATGGCGCAGCTGCTTATGATGCCGAAGGACAAGACGGGCATAGACTCTGTGGACAACAAAGCCGAGATGGAAACACCCAAATGGCCACAAACGAGCATAGAACTCTGGGAAGACTTCTTCAAGGGCACTGATCGCCACCAGGATGTCAGTGAACCACTCTCGGTCCAACTACCGCTATATCATCCTGGAGGACCGAACGCGATGCCGTTTCTCAAGCATTGTCGATACCTAGCGACAAAGGAGAATCTCGTCAAGAACATGGTCAACAGACCATCAGTGACCCCTTGGATTGCACGAGGTAGACATGCCGAGGCGGTGCTACGACAACAAGGACACGAAAAGGACGCCGATTGGTTGGGAGAGTTCATCCGAGACTTGCATATAAAAGCGGAACCGCTCAGGAGGAAAGTGCAGTCCAGGAAGGCAGAGAAACTCGCGAGAACCAACAAGAAGTGAGAACGATCTGTCATCGTCTACATCACACTCAGCGTCTCGCCCATCATGACATCGTCGATATTCTACCAAGACACTCTCAAAGATTCAATCTCGTCGAGCGACGCAAGATACCAGGGTTAATCAAATATTCCTGCTCGTACTGCCTTCATTACATATTCTCTGGAAATACACACTTGTCGCGGCGACGATAGCAACGCCGCTCACATCAATCAATCCCAGATCATACGCTCAAGCAAGTACATCCCTTCCAGTGATGTCCAGCAGTTTTGGCATATCCGGCACAGGCCCCCAGACCAACGTATCCAAGTGCTGCAATCCAATCTATCGCATCGAGAAAGTACAAGATTAGCTTCTCAACCTGTTCAATGAAATACATGACGGGACAGAAACTTACAGAAGATGGTGTCTCATTGTCAAACACTGGGATGTCTCTTCTGGATTCCTTCACTATCAGTTCGCAGACATCTTCGTCGTTGTTCCTCAGTTTGTCCTTGAGCTGTTTGAGCGGGGTTGTCTTGTGGATACGCACCAGCACCCTTTCTTGCGTGTCGGCTCCTCTCTCGATTCGAAGAATGATGACGTCGGTGGGCTGATATTTGACCTTCCCGGCTAAGTTGGATGGGGTTGTTGGCTGGTGTCTGCCTGCGACTACGCTCTTCAGCATACGCAACTTACTGACAGGTTCAGTCATCTGCTCGCTAGTTTGAACTGAGGACTTTGGTTGCGGTGTAGTCTTTGTGTTGGGCTCGGGTATTTCTCCTGTTGAATGATTGCTCATGAACCAGTCCGGACGAGTCTGTAGTCTTGAATGTGGTTCTCGTGGATCTTGACCTGTAGGAAGCAGGAAGTAGGCGTCAAGAATGGATTTAGCATCTTCTGGCTTGGAAGGCGCGAAGGTAGTCTCTCTTACGCTCGCGTTTCCAGATCTTGCTTGGCTTGCTGGAACAGAATGTGTCAAAGTGGAAGTGCCGCTCGAAAGAGAACTTTCCGTTTCGGAGGGAGTGTCAAGATCGAAGCTCCAAGAGTCATCCGTATCGTCCATCTCGTCGTCGATCTCGACAATCTCAACACCTTCATGTTCCTCATCCTCCCAATGACTCGCCTTCATATCTGTTACTACCTCATCCATGGCTTCCACATCTTCCCCTTCGTTCACGTTCGTCTCTTTCAAGATCGCATCCTTGTCTGCCCTTTTTCTCAAGATACTGTTCCGCACCTCTGGCAAGACTTTATCCAGACATTCCGCCCTACGCTTCCAGACATCATCCATGAAATCCGCTGGAAGATAACCCGTTTCGATCAGTGTGTAGGCACAGACGTCGTGTGATGTCCTGTACGTCCACATACGCCATGGCCTGGGAAGGAAGAAGAATACCATACATGCATCCAGGATGGTAATAAGTGGCAGCTTCATGCCATCGACCGATCTGCACAGGAATCCAAGCACAAACCCGAACATTGTGGTTACGACGTATGATAGCATCGCGTTCTCGACCTCGGACCTGTCGGCTGCGAAAATGGCCTTGAGCTTCTCATCAAACTGCTTCTCGCGGCGTTCAGCCTGCTCCAGGATCCGGGAAGCTGCTGTACGTGCCATACGTGTGTGGAGAAGTAGAGTCAAGCAAGTGCTGCTCAAGCTGATCGCGAACGCCACGGGCGTGGGATCCCAGCCTTTAGGAGGGAGGAATGTTACGGCCATGCTGGAGTCGATGGGATGGTGTTCACGAAGAGATGGACGAACGAGAGGCGAGAAAGGTGCAAGATATATGAAAAGGAGATAAGAGACGTGGTCCTTGATGCAAAACGAGGGTAAGAGCGAACATGAGCAAGTTTATGTGACCAAAAGTGGAAATATGCTCAGTGCATGAGATTGTCCATCGACAAGCTTCGAGTGAATTAGACTTTAAATGTCCCTGCGTTCTACAAACCGACTTGCAACATACTCGACGTTCAACAACTGTTCAACAACTGTCCTGTATAAAGAGTTGAGGAAAGAGCGTATTAGATTCACAACTTCGGACCTGCACAAATAACAGAAAGCAATATGACAGAGGAATAGCTTTGAGACGATCAATCAGTATCTGTAAACATGTGAACTTGGTCTTTCTGATCTAGTTACCATTGAAAGGACACAATACTCTACACCACTCGACCATGCTTCAAGGCGAAATTTTCATTCCTTCTTCTCTTCCCAAACAACCAAGCCAGGCCTTTCTCTCTCAGGAGTGTTTTCAACATCGTAGAATCAGCAAAAGAATATCAACCAGCTAACATCTCAGCGCACTGTACTCTTTTCCGCAGGCTTTACAGGATTAGGGCCAGGCATTCTATGCGACGCCCACTCTGGTATCTTGACAAACCTCAACGCATCAAGTCCAAACCTCGGCACCTTGACCGTCCACATGTCCTCCGTAAAATAATCATACAGCTGCCTCTGCGGTACGGGAAAGTGTGTGGTTGGCGAGGTGAAATCGTTCTTTATCCCTTTCTGCAAAAACCCATTCCCTGCTGGCAGCCACGGTTGCCATTTTTCCATGACAAAGATTCCAAACGGGGCGTAGGCGTCTACTTGGGCTTTGATCTGTGTTGGTGTGCCCATAGGTGGTTTGAAAAAGTTTGCGATGGGGATGCTGGAGAGCATGTGCAGCATCAGCGCGTGGCCTAGCTCGTTGAAGCGAGAATCTCCTATCCAGGGTTCATCCTGGTATACACCGAGCGGGTTTGAATAGTATGCCATGCGGAAGGCGTGAGCGAATTCGTGCACGAGGAGTGCGGCAAAGAGGACTATGGTGCGTAGAGGAGCTGAGTCGAGGTTTTGCTCAAAATTTGGAGGTATGTGGGTTCGAGATGTGCGAGCCGTGTCGAGGATGTTGGTGAAGAAGTCGGCATAGTCTGATCGAGTGTCTTTGTCGCGCCAGTTCTGTATGGCGGTGGAGTAATGGCGAGACATGCCGATTCTGCTGTGTTTGGTATGCCTACGAGCGCCGTCAGAAGATGTCCTGGAAAGCCTTAACAAAACATGATTCCACAAACAACTAGGATAACTTACAGGCTTGCAGCAGTGGTGCCCTGTGTCGCCTGAGTCCAAGCCAGAGCCCCTTCTTTATACAAAACATCAGGGTCCTCCCAGTAAAAGCAAGTCCACTGTCGCATATCGCAGATCTTCTGGAAGGTCCACGCTTGCTGCTCTTGAGTCGGAGAATCAGGAACCCTGAGCCTCCTGCACAGTCCCACATTCGGATCGATAAAGTCTTCCCAGCACGAAGGTGTTGCCAAAGCGTAAAAGACACACATGGTAGTAGGATCATCCAGCAATGCACTCGCCAGCAGGATAGCAGGTTTGAGATTGAGGTACTCGACATCATCAACCTCCCTCCACATATCCTGTCGAAACACAGGATGCACAGCATCTCTCCTCCATTCCTCGGGCCTCTTGGACAAATATCGACTCTGGGGCGCCAACAAGGACTTGGGAGGACCCAGATCGAGATTCAAGAATCCGGCCTTGTCCAAAACCTGCAGGCCCCATTTCGCGACTAAATCGATCCATGGGACGCTTTCGCTTGGGCGACCGAGTCTATACTGTATATCCCATTCGTCGTCGTCCTCATCATCATTTCGTTTCCTTTTTAATGATGCCTTCAAGCTTTGGTCTTTTTTTGGTTTGTTGAGAGGGCGGATTTCGAAGCCTCTCGCGCCCGAAGGGTCGTCTCTCGCGCCAAAGTACTTTCCGTGCTTCGCCCAGTCCGCGTCGATCTGGCCGCCGTAAGCATATTGCGGATCTTGGATTCTGAGTGGCAGTGAAGGTGGGTAAGGTATGCCATATGGAAGTGGCGGTGGTCTTTCGGGCCCAACACCGTTCATGACGGTACCTATGTTGCTCATGTTGGGAGTTGTGAGAACACAATTGTCAGTATACAATATGCATCATGATCGAGGTTTAAACAAAATGGGAAGGGCGTCTTTGTTCTTTGAATCAACGTGGACTCGACCGGATGCGGACAACAACTGAACAAAGAAAATCTTTAGAAAATTCACTTAGTGGCTTGATTGGAGGGCAGCGAACAAAGACCTTAGATCAATGCATCGGCATGACCAGAAAGCCTAACACTTATACATTAGTAAAGAAGTTCGCTTGCAAAGTCGTTCTTCGGTTGCAAAAGTACATGTTATGGGGGCGAAGTTGTGGTTGGTCTAGAGACACGGTTCCATATACTCTGAAAGACGAGATGATCAGATCCAACTTAGCATGCTAGAGCATAACCAAAGCAAGTACTGCAGACTTCTCTTCACGTATCTTCCGCCTGTCTTCGACTCTGGGTCGCATAATTACACATGCCGGAATTCGATAGCCTGAGAAAGAATGGTGTAGCGTGCATTAAAATCGAGATTCTATTCGTCTGCATTCATCTAGTAGGGGCAAAGAAGGTCCAAAATGGGGTATGTTGTAAAAACCAGGCGACCTTTCCTGTTGAGGCCCAAATATGTACAATTCAAGAAGCAGAGGCGCTATAACTCCAGTAATGCAAGAATTTCATGATCGTCCGCAAGCGAGAGTTTTTGAGAGAAAGGAGAATTGATCGATGCTTATGAGATGCTGAAGGACTCTCCGCAACCGCATTGCTCAGCTGGAAATGATGTTAGCACTCTGATTCATCCCAGCAAATTCGTAGATCAACTTACTGATATTAGGATTTTTGAAGATGAAGCGCTCGTTGAGCTTGTCCTCCAGCCAGTCCATCTCTGAGCCAATGATGCTGAACAAGGCCTTGGAGTCGATCAAAACCTTGACACCGTCTTGCTCGACCGTCTCGTCGAAAGCTCCAGCCTTGTCGACATACTCGAGGTGGTATGCCAATCCCGAGCAGCCTCGGTTACGCACGCCGACACGGACTAGCTTGGCCTCTGGTTGCTCGAGTAGTTCGCGCAAGTGTGATACAGCTGAAGACGACAGTGTGATTGCGGCCTTGCGAGGACGCAGCTTGCTCTTTCTTTGGGGCTTGGTGGTGGCAGATGTGGTTGCCGTCGATGACGTATTTGCGGACGAGGACTTTTGAGCTTCTTGCTCAGGTACACTGATGGGTTGATCGGCTGCGGGAGATGGCTTTGCTGAGCGTGACGTGGTGGAGGGAAGCGGAGGAAGGCCAGCAATAGAGGTCTCTGGTACACCAGCGTTGCGCGGTGAGGGCATAGGGTCCAGGGTGTAAGGGCGGTAGGCAGTGGCAGTCTGCAGGTTTCGTCGCGAGGAGAAGCGGAGAGCGGGCTGTGATGTGCGGAAGGCAGGACGCAGACATTGGTTGCATTGAAGACGAGGGGCACCGCCAGCGGCGAATCGGAACATGGTCGTCGACACGGACGAGGTGGCGCGAGGCAGCGACATGACTGCTCTGATGTGTATATGGGTTTTGATGTTGGTGAGAGTATCGACGGAGTGAGAGACTAGTTGCTGAGTCGTAGGTAAGAGGTTGGATGTTCGGTGTAAAGTGGAAAGGTGATGATTGTGTCTTTGTCATAGGGAAAGCACGGCCTCGGGCAAAGCGGACTTTCGACTGCTTTGCCGCAGCCAATCACACACCTCGCGTTAGAAATCCGATTGCCAAGGCCCTGGGTTAATTTATTCACTTGCGTCTCCGATGATCACAAAATGATGTGCAAATAAATATGCATTCAGAATATAATGACATTATTCTATCTGTTTTACACCATGACAATCGACATCAATTCTGTCCTGAGGGAACCTGGTAAGGTCCGTATCCCGGTCTCGGGAATTTGGGCGACCCATCAGCATTCCACGTGAACTGCTGCGTTCTAATCGTTCTCGCACTCCAACCGTTTGTGGGGTCTCTCATGCCATGGTAAACGATCCAGTCTTCGCTGCCATCAGGACTCTTTGTGAAACTGGCGTGTCCCACTCCGAATGCTTCCACCTTGGGGTTTTGATAAAACACACACCCTTGGTTGTTCTTGCGCCAGTCTGAAGGGTTCATCGGATCATCGCCAATGAGTTCCAATTGACCCAAGCAGTAGTTGCGGTTATCAGAACGAGCAGCACTGTAAATTACGAACTGCTGTCCAGTGGTAGGGTTGGTGAGCTGTTGCGGCCCTTCGTTCGACGAAAGACGTTGGTTGAAGGGACGTCCATATGGTGTCTTTTCCCAAGGATTATCTGGAGTGCTGATAATCTGACGCTCACTGAAGTTGCTTGCTACAGTCCAAGGATCTGACATCTTGGTGATGCAAAGGTTGGCCGGCCATGCGTCGTACTGACGGTACCAGCAACTGTAAATATGGTAAAGTCCCGAGTCATGCTGGAAGTAGGTACCGTCAATAGCGAATTGATCGTACGTATTGAGCTGAGACTTGAGAGTGTAGGTCGAGTTCCAAGGATCAGAGGAAGAGCCTTCGAGAACATACATTCTGTGATAAACTGCAGGGCAGTTGAAGTCGCAAAACATATCAACCTCTGGCGAAGGCGTGTCAAGATTAGGGTCGGCGGTGAAAATTATATACCAGGAGTTGTCGATCTGATGTAACTCAGGTGCCCAAAGGTCAGTCGAGTAGTTCATGCCTGGAGGTGGGTCGAAAGCCAGCTTGACGTCGGCATTGTCCCAATCGGTCAAGACAGAGCTTCGGAGCATGGTAATATTCGTATTCGTAGTATAAGTCCTAGAATCAGTCAGCTTGGTATGACTAGAGTGGATGGTGGTAACCTTTACATGTAGTAGTAATCTCCATGACGAATAACCCACGGATCCGCGCCAACTTCATTCAGGATGGGGTTTGTATATGTTGACGCACTTGAACCAGAAGTACCATTGGTAGTATTCGAGAGTTGGGCAGAGACAAGAGAGGTCAAGAAGCCCAAGGAGGACAGGGCATTGAAAAGGAACATGGTGCTGTTCGAGTTGAGGAAAGAAACGATGGAAGTAGACATGAAGAGCTTATTTATACCTACCTACCTTTGCAGATCGACAATAGGATTAGTACCCGCCAGACTAGAAAGTCTTGGATGGATTATTGGAGCGACGGGGCGATGGCACTGTTGCACTGCATCTTGACCTACGTGATCCCCGCATTTCCTTCACTCTCCCCGCAAAGAGATGCAGCCACGCGACTTCGGCTCATTGATGGCCGAATTTAGCCGCTGACTTTTGACAATCGCGCCTTCACAACTGCCATTGCGACGACAAGACCAAAATGAATAACGACCAGTTCAGAAAACTCCTCAACACACCGGCGCGACAGGATGGCGCAAGTAACAGCCCAAGGCCGAGTGCTGTGCCCTCGTCACTGGGGTCAAAACGCTCCTCCTTCATGCCCATGACGCCGCGCTCAGTCCGAGGTGTCTCTGGAAACGATTTCGCCCGCCAGGTCGCCGAGCGCAATGCCGCAAACCAGACTACAAAGAAGTTCAAAGGTACTGCCGCCCCGAAAGGATCTCGACTAGGCTCAGGCTTCACCGACCGCACGCAGAACCGCTACGATGACGAGGCCGACGACCGAGCTGCTCGCATCAAGGCTCTGGAGGAACAAGTCAAGCTCGGACAACTGGATAATGCAACTTTCGAAGCTCTACGCGATCAAATTACAGGCGGTGATGTTGACGCTACACATCTGGTAAAAGGTCTGGATCGCAAATTGCTCGAGCGCGTCAGGAAGGGCGAAAATGTGCTTGGAGGAGCAAAGCCTGCAGAAGAAGAAGACTTGGAAGACGAGTTTGAGAAGTTCGAAGAGAAGGAAGTTGCTCGTATCGAGCGAGAAAAGATTGCGAAGAAGGGAGAAATGGCTCCCCCACCACCTGTTGCTGGCGCAAAGAGATCCAGAGATCAGATTCTGGCTGAGCTCAAGGCACAACGAAAAGCACAGGTTGATGCAAGATTGGCTGCGAGACCTGAGTTAGGCGACAAATTCCGTGATGTTGGTTCGTCGCGCGCAAGTTCGCGTGTCGAGGTTGATGCGAAAGGGCGTGAAGTCCTGATCACAACTGACGAGCACGGCAATGTCAAGAAGAAGGTCAGAAAGGTGCAGGCGCCGATCGAAGAGCCGATTGTATCAGCTCAAACGCATAAATTCCTGGACGAGGGTGTCACAATGCCGGCGCCCAAGCCAACCGAGAAACCTGTGGAAGCACCCAAGGACGATTCGGAAGATG
>Ga0268250_10000975_pt1 | contig 12804 bp, 14 predicted proteins | sample AgamicAsSfe_FD_200448 | JGI IMG/M metagenome (GOLD analysis project Ga0268250, IMG submission 200448) | Agave microbial communities from Guanajuato, Mexico - As.Sf.e (v2) (version 2) | ecosystem: Host-associated > Plants > Phyllosphere > Phylloplane/Leaf | place: Guanajuato, Mexico | collected... | reverse complement strand
GTGCGGGCATTGCTTGGCCCGAGAGAGTCACCGATCCTGAAGGTAGTGTGGAATGGGCTGTGGGTTTCTGGAAGTTCATGCGTTATGCAAAGAGAGTGGTTCCCGACTGGAACTAGAAGAGGTTTACCAGCGTGCACTTATACCTTTCTATTTCATAGAGACAACATAGAAGGCCAAACGAGGCGTCGTATCAATGGTTCAATATTATAATCTGACCTATCAGATACAGGTTCTGAGAGAGATCAGGAAATCGAGCTGGCTGGATATGTGCCGTGAAAGCGCTTTTGCTATGAAGAGGACTTGTGGCCGTGACTTGAGATGATCCGCCTCGCCCATCAGGTTGGTTGAGTTCCAGGAAATGCATGACTTCCAGTGCTAGCGGTCAGGATAGGCGACCTCTCTTCAGATATCTGGGCGTCACGAGTATCCTTGGAGGATGGCTTCTTCTCGCGGACATGATGATGCTCGTCGTCTGATCTGGATGAAGAGGATTGCACCGAACGACGCTTGCGCTTGGAGGATGGCTTCTTCGGGGCCTGATCTCTTCGTTGTCTATGCGAATGTCAGTGATTTCGTTCAGGTGAAGGGCAGCAGATGGAGGTGTACTGGATGCGAGCCGCCTCAATGACCTTGTGAGCCTTCCTTTTGATCGTGTGCTTGGTCATTGTGTATTTTTTGAACGTGTCTCTGATGAGTCTTCGAACGGCATGGCGTCTGTACTTGGTACTAGAAAGTTGGTCTTTGATGCCCTGAATAATTAATTCGGTACGCATGTTGGTGATGTATACTGGCAGCGAATAGAGTGAGAGGAATCAGGATTCAAAAGTAGGCGTATGTGAACAGGTGGTAGAGTCGGAGATGCATGCAAATACAGGATATGCAACCAGGTGATGGAGGAAGGGACAATACCTTGGACTGCGGTGTAATCAGTTAAGGTCATTCATCAACCTTATATCTGTTGTTGTCTATGTCATACAATCGTAAAGTTTGGCCTTGATCTGCAACACCTCTGGTCCTGCCCGCGTCAATTCTCTTGCGGTTCTGCCTCTTTCAACAGCTACGGCAGCATCTAAGCCAGCTTCTTCCTGCTTTCAATGATCTTGTTGGTCCGGCCGTGATGTCTCTTCTTCTCAGCATACTCGTCGGCCTTGAATTGGAAAATGCTGCCGTCGTAGATTCTGCGAACATCGTCCTTGCGCATGATACCGTCTTCTGGCCAGAGCAAGAGATACGTGGCCAGCCATTCGAAGAAGCTCGCGCTCCAGCCGAAGAAATCAAGCGCCATTCGCTGCCCTTTATGGAGTCTAACAAGATCATAAACGTCAAGGCCGCCTTTGTTACCACGATCGTACTTTGAGAACAGATCTTCGAAGTTTTGAGGTCCTGCAAAGAGTCAGTAAACATGGAAAGATGAGGGTTGTGATGCTCGAAGACTGACTGAATCTGCCTTCGTTGTCGTAAGTCATCGAGTCACTGCCGTGCTTGTCTTTGTGTAGGTTCGAAATATGGATGCGGAAGAATGGGTCGGGGATCCAGGAGGGCGAAGTAGGATAAGAGAGGTTGACGTTGATGAGAAAGGTAGCGATCAAACAGAGAATTGGGTTCCAGCCCCATGCACGGCAGCCTCTGTAGGTGTCCAGAGGCCAGATGATACCATCCTGGTCCTTGTCCCAGTACACGACGTGCTGTTGTACGACCTGATAGAGGTTTAGCAAGAATGACTGGTTTTGAAAGGAAACAGACGTACAGTCTGATGTTTGTGCTTCTCAGCCCAGTTGTCCTGCAACGTTCCGTTTGGGCTCTCATTGGAGACAGCTATATTGGCTCTGGCAGTTCCAGGGTCTTGCAGACGATCTCCTTCCTTTGGATAGTAAGGCAGACGCTCGACGGTCACAGGGGTTTCGCTGATGGCGATGTTGTACTGCTTGCCAGGGGGAAAATCACTGATCTGGTCCTTGAGGAGAGACAAAAGCGCGTTTGAGTCGCCAGTGGCAGTCAGATGGCCATTATTGCGGTCAGGAGCACCAAGTTCAATGATGGAAGGCATAGCTGTACGTGATAGAACCACCGTAGGGAATGGAGCGCGAGGGAAGCAGATATATCAACCAGGGGCCAAACTTGATGACCTTCACACAGTACGCATTTGTTGAACAAAAATGTGACAATCATGACGTCGATTTGGCATGTGAAGATTGAGCTTTGCACATGCTGAGCAGTTGTGACCAGAATCATGGTCAGGAGCGGGTGTCTTCTCGTTCATGTAACAAGGCGAGTAAGTTCGCACAAGACTTCATCTGTCTCCAAGAAGCTCCGCATGAGTTGAGTTGAATTGGTGTAGATTACCTAGTCTGACCTATACAGTTCCATGGATTTGGTGCCTGATGATCTCGGGAGATCTGGCATGTGATAGAGATGCAAGCCGGCGTTAAGCCGCACACGTTCGGGCCGGCAGCCGGCGGGCGGGCCCTGGAGAAAAAAGTGCCAGATGATTCCCCAGACCAGCAAAGCAAAGCACTGAAGCAACAAGAAACCATGGCTCAAGTCGCTGCCGCAAATCTGTCGAGCAACTGGAAGAGACTACAGCAAACACTCAAGCCGAAGCCCAAGTCTGATGATTCGAATCCGAGCGTGAAGCGTAAGAGAACGACCGAATCGCAGGACGAAAAGTTCAAGAGGTTCCAGGGCTCTGCGAATGGAACAAAAAGACCGAGGACGGAGCTGAACAAGCCTTCTTTTGCTCGGAGAAAGACCAACATGGGCGCTGCTCCCTCGAAATCCCACACCACGACACCAAGGACTGCCTCAAATGCCGGAACCACGACTCCAGCCGAAGACGTCGTTTCGACTCGCACCTCGACCGACTCCCTCGTCAACCAAGGCCTTCACCCGACTCACAAACCCGGAAAGTTTCTAGCCATCGATTGCGAGATGGTTGGCACTGGTCCACTCGACGACAATGTCCTCGCGCGCGTCTCGATCGTCAACTTCCACGGAGAACAGATTTACGATAGTTTTGTCCAACCTGTACCGGGCGTCGAAGTCACAGATTACCGCACCTTTGTCAGTGGTATCCGACCCCATCACCTGAAACCAGATGTCGCCCGTACCTTTTCCGAAGTACAGAAAGATGTTGCCGCATTGTTGGAGGGAAAGATTTTGATTGGACACGCACTCAAGAACGATTTGGACGTGCTATTACTCTCACATCCAAAGAGGGATATTCGCGATACATCCAGACACTCGACATTCCGCAAAATGTCCATGGGAAGAGCACCTGCGTTGCGTAAATTGGCCAAAGAGTTCCTCGACGTGGAGATTCAAGGCGGAGAGCACAGTTCTGTCGAGGATGCAAGAGCGACCATGATGTTGTTCAAGCTCGAAAAGGAGGCGTTCGAGAAGGAAGTCAAGCAAAAGTACGGAGCAGCCATCAGAAGAGAAGAGAAGTTGAAGCAGCAAGCCGAGGACAAGAAGGCTAGAAAGGAAGAGCAGAGACAAGCAAAGGAGAATGCCGAAGGCTCTGACTCGGATGAGGACGAAGACGAATCCGACAACGAAGACGAGGAACAGTTGGACAACGACGGCAACGTGATTGCACCCACTGTCAAGAAGAGCAAAAAGTCAAAGAAGAACAAGAAGCGCAAGAAGAGAACCAAGCGCGCATAAGCAGACAGTTTCAAGAAGCGAACATAGCATAGATACCCCCATTCCCGAAGCACACTACAGTACTCGTCTCTCGGATCTGTCTACCATCTGGGAAGATCTTGCGCCTTTTCATAGCGTCTAGACCTTTGTGAGAGGGTAGGAGACGCAGTGGAAGTTATCCAAGTCTGGATCTCCCATTACAAAGGATTAAATTTATAAAATGCACAGTTCCTTCAGTAGATAGGAAATGTCCACTGAGAGTCATAGCCATACATATCACAAATCGAAACACAGAATCTAAACTGGTCCAAGAATGACATCGCAAAAAGTGCACCACATGCCAAGCGCCGAAGTTGATTCGAACCAAAACCTTTGTCAGTGTTTGGAGCAACCAATTCTCTTTTCAGCCATGACTTGATCGCATATAAAATGCGGATTGCATTATCAGATATCGCAAACCCCAGCGCTCATTACACGCGACAAGACCCGTCATCATGGTCCGATTGAAGCACCGCTACCTGCTGGTCAACATCCTATATCCCGACTCGGACACTCCTACAAAGCCCGCGACAAAAGATGGGCAAGTCCCCGATGTCGTTTCTTTCCGCCGACCCTCATCGGACAAACTAAACGCACAATTACTGGCACGCATGATCAGAGATGGCGTGACAGAATTGTTCGGAGATTATGGCAGTGGCATGATTGCCAGTAGTCTTGTTGGTGAGTCTATCCACCTCGACATCTGCTATGCGAAAGGAGCTGACCAGAGCTAGTCAAATATCTTTCTCCTGCCACATCCACGGCCATTGTTCGAGTTTCACGCGCGCATTACCGTCTCGTCTGGGCCGCCCTGAGTTTCGTTACACGCCTTCCGAAGCCCGTGGACCAAGCCTGTGTCATCCAGGTCGTCAGAGTGTCTGGAACCATTCGCAAAGCAGAAGAGGATGCTATCAGGAGAGCAAAAGCTGCTATACTACGGGCAACGGCCCAAGGAAAGGCCTCGGACTTTACACTCGACAAATTGCTTGGAGCCGAGGGTGCATCCGGCAACACAAGAGCAGAAGCCTCGATGGGTATTGAGAGCGACGATGATGATGATGACATGGACGAGGATTGAGAGGACAGAGAATAATAGAAGGACATAAGATTCTATACCAAGGCGTCCAGGGGAATACAAGGACGAAAACGCCTACGCTAATGTATCAAAATTTCTAAATTGTTCCAGAGCCTCTCCTCAGTTCTATTTGACACTCTTGCCCTTCGCTTCACCATCTGCAAGTTCTCTGATGTACAACTTGACCTGACCCTCATCGATGAGCTCTTTACCGTCCTCGAAGCCAGGGCTGATCGCGATGGCCAGATATCTGCCGTCAGAGCTCCATGAAACACTAGAGACACTGGAAGGATATGCCTGGTACTGTCTAATCCTGCGCTTGGTAACACCATCCCACAGCACCACAAAACCGTCACCACCTCCACTGACAAAGGTTCCTTGGTGCACAGGGTGGAAGGCCAGAGCGTTGACTGGATAGACGACGTCGACGCCGTCGTCTGCTTGTCTGTGGCACTTGAAGGCGTACTTGCGGCTCTGAGACTCGGTCGAAGGATCGAACCACTCGACACCGACGCGGCCCTCGATCGAAGACAGTGCGTAGCCCTGATCGTTGGGCATGCAGCAGACTGCACGGGTCATGAATTTCAGACTGCTTTCACGCTGTTGCCAGGGCTGGACCTCGAGGATGCTCTGGTTTCCAGATTCTTGGGAGGGGGCCGATTGCGAGGTGAGCATCTTGAGGGCGGCCAAGTCGTAGATGAAGATCTGGCGTGAGGCCATGGCGACAACGAGTTTTGTGGGAGTCAAGGAGATGGAGAATGGTTTGGAAGGAAGAGGAATGGTCGAGGGAGGGTGGGCGAGATTGGCGTCTTTGAGTATGTGAACATGCAGGGTGCTGTCCCATGAGGCCGAGATGAGCAGGTGGTGAGAGTGCGAGTAGACGATAGACTTGACACCGGCATGGTGTGATGAGATGACGGTCTTGTCGCCGGTTTCAAGGTTGATTCTGTTGACGTCCCAGTCGAGGCCGGCGCTGAAGGCGGTGTTGTCATCATGGCCGAAGCAGATATTCAAGACAGGAGCGCGGTGCTCTACTTTTTGCAACAGACTGCCCTGGTCTCCGTTCTTTGTGTCGTAGAGGTAGACATTGCGATCCCAAGAAGCGACCAGCAGACGGTTTGGCGAATCGGGAGCAAAGCGGACGGCCGAGATGGCGTCAGACGGCGCATTCGCAAGTTCTATTTGAGCTACGAGAGGAATCAGTAAGAGTACAAGAAACCCGGCGCAGAAGGGGATATAGTTACCACTCATTGTTGTGTGATGATGGTGTAAATGCGACGGCAATGAACAAAGTCAACAAGCGGCGGGCAGGAGCTTGTCGGCCTCGAATCTTTTGCGGGGCAATACTCCGTCATTGCAAACAATTATTATTACTTTCTCGCTCGCGCCATGCTACCGACTCCTCTCATCTCTCACCAACATGCCTTTTGCACAGCTAGTTATTGGTCCGCCAGGCGCGGGTAAGTCGACCTACTGTGATGGCATGCACCAGTTCCTCACCGCCATCGATCGCAAATGCGCCGTCGTCAACCTCGACCCAGCCAACGACAAAACTTCATATCCATGCGCCCTCGACATACGGGATCTGGTCTCGCTCGAAGAAGTCATGGAGCAGGAAGAGCTGGGTCCTAATGGTGGCGTCATGTATGCCCTCGAGGAGTTGCAAGAGAACTTTGAATGGCTCGAGGAAGGCTTGAAAGAGCTCAGCGACTCGTACATTCTCTTCGACTGCCCAGGCCAGGTCGAGTTATTTACACATCACAATACAATGCCCAACTTGTTTCACCGTCTCGAGAAAATTGGTTACAGAGTCCGTCTTCGTTCCCTTCTACATGTCTTCGTCAAACTAACCGCTGACAGCTGATCGTTGTCCACCTCCTCGACTCGCTCACCCTTTCCCGCCCTACCCTGTATATCTCTTCCTTACTACTCTGTCTGCGCAGCATGCTCCATCTGCCATTCCCCCTTGTCAATGTCTTGACCAAAATCGACAACCTCGCAAAGAACTCTGAGCCTCTGCCCTTTAATCTGGATTACTATACCGAAGTTCAAGATCTGGATTATCTATTGCCCCACCTCGAAGCCGAACAAAACAACACATCTGTGCAGAATCTTGAAGATCGTGCTGGAAACAAAGACATTCCCAAATTGCCCGAGTCAAAGTTCACAGCCCTCAACGAAGCTCTGATCCAACTCATTGGTGATTTCGGTCTTGTCGCCTTTGAGACGCTCGCTGTCGAGGATAAGGTGTCCATGACAAACCTGCTACATGCCGTGGACCGCGCCAGTGGTTACGTTTTTGGTACAGACAAGGGCACAAACGACTCGGTCTGGCAAGTCGCCATGCAAGAAGGATGGGGCGGCAAGATTGATGTCAGGGACGTCCAGGAACGCTGGATCGACAGACGGGATGAGTTCGACCAAATGGAGGCTCAGCAGATTGAAGACCAGAAAGCAGAAGAAGCCCGTCAAGCAGGCCGACCTGAAGTGCGCCGCGTACCTCCGCAGAATCCGTCATCAGAGAAGGATGCTTCCAATTCCAGCAAACATCTCGACCAGGACGAAGACGAAGATTTAGAAGCTATGCAGGCTGCTTTCCTAAAGAAGCAGTCGAACCAAGACGACAACGGCATCAAGACCATCAGAAAGGACTGAGAAGATTGAGAATGTAAATTCATCAAAAACATGGTGCTTATTTACATGAATCATAAAACGACGTAATGACGAGCAAAAACTCCTCGCTCGGCCTCTCCAAAACACAACTTGCTTCAAACTGTTGCAAAACATCCTGTTGGTTGATGTTCTGATCAACTTCCTCTACGATAACAGACCCGTCGTCTAGACGTCTTCTCGGGCCGCTACTGGCATTGCCGTCGAGACGGCAGACATTGTGGAAACGGGTCTCAACTTCCACTTGCCACTCTTCGAATCCCAGCCCATCTCTTGTCCGGCACCTCCGATGCTCGGCGGCCTGGCAATTTCACCGTCCTCGACCGTCACGTACGGCACCGGCTCAACACCGTCTTCGCCAACACCCATTTCTGTATCCGCCTGACTGATACCACCCCAACTGATGACAGATGGGGCCTTGCTCCTGCCACGGCGGGTCGACCCACCCCAAGACTGCAACGATTGTGAGCTGCCTGTGAGGTTGCGAGTAGAATCGCGTTGGCCCAGTCTGGACTTTTCGTTGCCGCTCTCGCCTGCAAAGACGAAGCCTCCGGCGTAACTGTAAGGTCCCTTGGCGCCGTCGGGGATAATGAAGCGCTTGTCTACTCTTACAGCCATAAAGAAGAACAAGATGATGACTTCCACTCCAAAGCCAAAGCCGTAGAAGATGCCGCGGTTGAAGTACCAGGGGGTCGGTTCGGGTGTTGGTGGATTGTTTCCGTTCACAAGAGGGATGGACGGCAGGTACCCGGTGCCGGCCTTGAGCGAGGCGGCAAGAGTCAGAAGGGCTGAGGTCACCAGTACAATGATAATCTTTGTGCTCATCTTGCCGGAGCCGAACTTGTCGAGTGCTTTTTGACCGCGAATGCCTGGGACCAGTCGCAACAGTGTTGACAAGGTGACGATGACGATAGGGATGAAAGCAATAACAGAGAACGCTGTTGATCCATATAGTTCGATAATCCGGTCGATGCGATGTATGTTGGTGTCGAGGGTGTAGAATGATTGGATTACGCCAACGATCAGAGCAATGATTGTCAAGACAGTGATGGCGCACACCATGGGAATCAGTGGCGAGAAGAACTTGCTCCAGCCAAAGTTGGGATGTTGGGCTCTGACGATGCGTTGTGTGAAGAAGAGGTTGACAAAGTATAGCAGAACAACACCGATATTAACAAAGACCTGGGCGGCGATGCCCAGCTTGATGTTGCGAGGGTAGCATGCCCATGCCATCCGAAGACTTAGTGTTACGATGCGGATCTTGCAGAGACCTAGGACCTTGAAATCAGCCATGCTGTCGGGTATTGAAGATGGTAGAAGTATGTAGTCTTACCAAACATCATTCCACCAAAGATAAACTTCTTTCCGACCTTCTTGTTCTTTGTGAAAGTTCCCATGTGCAAGGCACCAGCAATGATGTATAGAACCATGAAGACAGCGCATACCGGTATGTCGACAATCTTCGTTGGTGTGCCACCCAAAGCTTGAACTTCTGGCCGATATGGCGCACTCTCATGAGCAGAAGCCTGAGTTATCCATTAGACCCGCTCATCACATTCAAGAATGTCGTTCCTGCACAGGCAAATGCAGAAACGTTTCGGACATGACTTACCATCGAGAATTAGAGCTGTCAAGAATGCAGGAGAACAAAAAGCAGTGGCTGGGGAGAGATGAAGAAGAAAAACATACAGCCACGCGAGCGAGAGGGCAAATCAAGGTCAGAACATCCACTACATACTTGCTCCACCACACTTACGCATCGCATGGAAGGCACCCATCGGTAGGACGTTCATGCCGGTTGTCCGACTTACTAGACTTGCCTAGAGAGGAAGTATACCAACAGAGTTGGGCTTTTGCTAAGGGAGGGTAGCACGAACAGTGGCATCATTGACGTTGCCCCGTGGTCGAGGTGCTCGAATTGGAGAGCCGACGTACGTAAGAGTCATGCACTGTGGACGATGTTGACAAGGATCACCACTGCTTCTGTGGGCCTCGTCCCTGACAGTGCTTCTCAAAGGAGCCTTGACTTGCTGTTATTCTTTCTATCCAGTCTCTTCTCGAGCTCAAGCCAGAATGCGATGTTCAGCTTTTCGAGCGCCCGAGACAGGCGTCCATGTCCGCCTCGCGGGTTGCGACTTACAGGATCAGTGGTGTAACATTAGGCAGTGAGCCGCGCAAACGAGACGATGGAAGCCTCGTTGTTCTCGCAGTCAGACGGCAGAGTAACCAAGGATTGAGCATGCAGGTATGCAGCATCATCGTCATGAGGTGTTGAAAAAGGCTTCCCCGCTACGGACTTTGAGAAGTCGGCAGGGATCGACGAACCATCAACAATCGCCGGCCACATCTATCACCGACATGCCGTTGTTTTGTTGATCTGATCTTCTCAGCACATCAAGCACTCCGAAAAGAGTACAAGGCTGTTTGCGAATCGGGTTTGTCGACCTATCTTTGGTCACGAGAGAGCCAACACGTCAGGGGAGACACATTTTTATCATCTGGGCAGGGGCCTTTTGTTCTTGGACATTGAAGTCGTCCTTAGACTATTGCTCTGTATTGTGATCTAGTTCATCGGCCTTAAGATGATGTTATCGATCAGTCTGACAGGAACAGCGCCTCCGCCCAGACCACAATCCTCTCCTTCTTGAGGCTCTTCGAGAGGCAGCAACTTGATAGCTCCACTGAGAATAGCACCCTTCGAGGCATCCACAACGTCAATCTCCTCCATAGTGTCTGGGTCGGCCAGTGATATGTAGTCCACTTCGACTCTCGCACGCTTTGACGGAGGCAAGTCGTCTTGTCCCATCATCTTACTTGATGAGACCTCGTTAGCTGGCCATAGGATGTCGGCACGAAGACGTTTTCCTTGCAGGTACTTCTTCTCAGCGGCTCTGAGAGCACGCGACAAGACCACACCCACTTCCCTTCTCCTTGCGCCTAGGTATACGTTTCTGGAGCTCATAGCCAAGCCATCAGCCTCACGCTCTGTGGGCCCAATCTTGACTTCGGTGTCGAGGTGAAAGTCCTTTACCATGCGCTTGATGACGACCGTCTGTTGAATGTCTTTCTGGCCAAAGTAGACCCTTTCGGGCATGACGATGTTGAACAGCTTCATACAGACGGTAGCAACACCACGGAAGAAGACTGGGCGCGATGCACCTTCAAGCAGGCTTCCCAAGGGCGTGATTGTGACGAAGGATCCTGAACCTGTGATCTCGGACGATGGCGGCAGTGTGGGATACATGACCTTGGTGATGGGTGCAAAGACAGCAGTGATGCGTCCAGAGCTAGTGTCACCTTGCAGTTCCTTGTTGAGAGCTTGTAGCTTGTCCATATCTTCTTGCCATGTCTTTGGGTAACTGTCGAGATCCTCGTTGACGCCGAATTGAGTGGGATTGACGTAGATGCTCACAAAGACATCAGTGTTCTCGGCAGCCGCTTGACGCATCAATGAGATGTGGCCCTCGTGCAATGCGCCCATGGTCGGCACAAAGCCTACTGTCCGTTGGCCTGTCCGAAGCTCTTTCCTAAACGTGCGGAGGGGCTGCACTTCGCGAAACGTGTGTATCGTACGTCTGGCGACATTCGGTATACGTGGGACACATGTTGACACGGCTATGAGATGTAAGACAATGCCTTCTCAGAAGAGTGCTGGGAAGATCAGTGTATACCTTGGAAGGAGCGGAACCTCGGGAAGGCCATCCTGTCGCGACGTTGCTGCTTGAGTGTGCTGAATCGACAATGGCAGTTTCGCTTGGTCTTGGAAAATCGCTTGTCCCCGCGCTGCGAGGTCAATCGTGTTTTTTCAACCCATTGTCAGCATTTTGGCAAGTGGAAATTGCAGCTGTCTGTCGTCGTCGAGTATGTACAGTACGCGGTGCTTTTGAGTATGGGCGATACACACGTTTGTGCTTCAAAATACGCCTGACCTTTGATTATACAACAGCCTCATATTTTTGCACCGCATCAAGGGATTGAGGGGATATTAATTGAGAACTGTATGTAATTTACTTATCGAATACCTGGGAGGTTCTGCAGTCTGACTCAGTGCTTCGCACCCACCCGAATTACAATCTTTCCATGTGTATGACCACCCCTCAACTTTGCATACGCTTCTGCGGCATCCTTCAAAGGATAGGTGGAGTCGATAACGGCCTTGATCTTGCCTTGAGCCATCCATCTTCCAAGCTGCACCAGATCATCGCGATTTGTTCCGAGCAAGGCGTGAACTTGCACCGACTTGCGTCTGCCACCGCCCAAAAAGGTCGGGAGCGTACGTGCCGCGAGTGAGGAGATATCGTTCTTGCTGCCGATCGAGATGAATTTACCTTGCGGATTGAGATACAGATGTGATTCGTTGTAGAGATCCGCAGGTGTACCGACGTCGTCTACTAGCAGGTCAAACGGTTCGGTCTTTCCACTCTCAATCAGCTCGGCAATCAAGTCTGTTTTTGTGTAGTCGAAGACTTCGTCTGCACCCAGTTCTTTGCAGAGTTCGATGGCGGATGTTGAGCAGGATACGGTGACGTGACAGCCCAGAAGCTTTGCGATCTGGATTCCGAAAGTACCTGTGCCTGAAGAGCCTCCATTGATAAATACTCTGTCGCCAGCCTGCACATTTGGAACGATACTACGATAAGCTGTTTCACCAGCTAGACCGATTGTAGCAGCGTCATCTGGGTTGACTCCCTCTGGGAGAGGTATACAGGTTCCGGGGTCGATGTTGACCTGACATATGTGAGTCTGGGGCCATTACCGTTGATCTTTGACACTTACGTATTGAGCGAGTGTGCCCGAGGATGTAGGTCTGGTCAGTCGTCCGTATACAAGTTCGCCAATGCTCAAGCTATCAATGGTAGAGCCGGTTGACTTTATTCTTCCACAGTAATCCATACCGGGTATCGTGGCGGAGGAAGTGAAAGAATAAGTCAAGGCCTTTCCAATGACAGGAGTCTCGGGCATCTTCCAGTCCAGTGGGTTGATGGAAGCAGAAATCACTTCGACCATGATGTGATCGCCGCGCTGCATCTGCTCATCGTGTTGCGGGGCCAAGGCTTGTTCGGTATAGGTGAGGTTCTTTTCAAGACCCCCTTGGACAGAGGTGTACTGCACAGCTCGCATTCGCTGGGCCATATTGAAGAATTCAGTGTACTATTGTGAAAGAGATTAGAGAGTTAAATTTTTCTGATATGCAGGTCCAGCGGGACAGGAAGGGCCAAAGCATGTTGGATTTCAGCAGACGTCATGGTTCAACGGTTTCTCTTGTCTCAGCGCTGCCACGTACGAAGATCAGCAAGCCATGGGACATGTGAACCATAGCTGCTCGGTGATGAGCGACGCCAGATAGTCAATTACGGCAAAGACTGGCGTGCAGGCTT
>Ga0268250_10000974_pt1 | contig 12818 bp, 10 predicted proteins | sample AgamicAsSfe_FD_200448 | JGI IMG/M metagenome (GOLD analysis project Ga0268250, IMG submission 200448) | Agave microbial communities from Guanajuato, Mexico - As.Sf.e (v2) (version 2) | ecosystem: Host-associated > Plants > Phyllosphere > Phylloplane/Leaf | place: Guanajuato, Mexico | collected... | reverse complement strand
TGCCCAAGCGGTGATGACTTTAGTTCAAGGTCCGAGACCTCAGAGCCGAAAAGACTTGAAAGGAATGGATCAGGTATACGGGAAGTACACGATTGAGCAACATGGGTATGTTCCTGGGTGCAATACAAGGTACGACCGCGGGCTGTAGGGCCGGAGAAACCCGTATTTTCAGCATCATTGCTGTCATTTTCAAACGCACTGGTAGAACTGGTAGGCTTCTCAATAGGCGGTGGAGTATAGAACAACGGAGACTCCTCTCGCTCCCCGGTTTGGCAGCCTTTTCCGCAGCAAGTTCCCATGATCGCACAACACACAGGCGGAACAACCCGATAAGATTGCTCACTGTAGAAGAATTGCTGGTCTTCGTTGGAGAGCTTGAGGCATATTCTCGCTCTGATTTCCCGATGTATGCCCAACAAACGCCGGCGCGCTACGTCACTATACTGTTAGATAATGCTTGGCATATTTTCTGTGTCGCACAGGCGGGTATGGATCGGATCAAGGTAATCGAGCTACTCATGGTGATCCAATGAGTAGCAAGGAAAACGTAATCCTGCCTTCTCATACACATGTCGCATGTCAATGATACCGCCAAGATGTAGCAGGTTTCGTGGATGCAAACGTGATGGACATTATGCCCCTGAGCCCCATATGGTGCTAGATCTGTTGGTAGTTTTAGTGTCCTCTGCCATTCTGCATTGCATAGCGCGAGTGAGCTCATTTCGAGTGAACTATACCAATTACAAAATGCGTCCTGAAGGCATAAACTAACGCTTTCTTGTCAAGGTTGCGACATAAAATTTTACAGATACCTTCAGAGTAGCCTTTAGCATATGTGGTACAACTAGGAGAAAACGAGCTTATTCGCAGAGTCAAAACGCGTGCTCAATTACGAAATTGAGACAGGCCAGACGACAGCAATTTGAACGTATGTTGGCGAAACGTTAGGATCATCCGAGGGACGAAGAGCTTATCGGGAAGGAGCCTGTAGAAGTGTCTTCGGAGGCTGTTCGAGGGAAATAATTGTTGCTTGGGATAGTTCGGTAGGTATGCGATGTCATGAAGCGCGTATCCGACGCGTATTAACGCGCTATGCATAGGACTAGGGAATAGCCATTGAAGCCAAGTTGTGTGCAAACAATCACAGAGAACCTAGTGATCTTAGCGGATGGTGGATGAGCGCGATGTCGAAGGCCTTTTGGTTGGCGTGGCTAGGTCTTAGATCTTCGTCGCGTCGTGGTATGGTTGAGGATCGGGGCAAGACGTCACGCGGAAACGGATTTGCGGCTTACTCAGCTGGTGGGTCCACCTCGCGAATCTCAAGCCCCTCGCCTCTCTGACCTACTAAGGAGAATTGTTGGCGCCCGTGCGAGATTGATTCATCTTCAAAATTATGGCAGAAGAAAACGCGCCCACTTCTGATGTCCCTGTCTCTGACAAGGCATTGCGGGAATTAGCCAAAAATGTGGCGAAGAGATTGCCCAACTTCGCAGAGAAAGAGCCGGCAACTGCTCTGAAGTAAGGACACAAAGTCCGTGAGCGTTGCTTTGCCGATACTGAACCCCACTAACATCTGACTAGAGAACTCCATACTATTCTCGCTCCTGTTTTAGAGACTGCAGATCTAACAGATCTAGAGAACAGCCATCGCGCAGCCGCATCGAATGCTTTGTGTGGAATTATTGAGTATTGTGCGGCTTCCGACAGTGCGTATGCACGAGAGGCGATCCTGGATGACTCGGTATGGATGAGAACCTTCAACATCTACCTCCAGCGCTCTGGAGATGCAAAGGGCAAATCGATGAGGCAGATGCTTTTGGTCCTCACAAGTGTCGTTACCAAAGATCAGAGCCTGCGTGCGAATGAACTTCGGAGAAGAGCTACCTCTTCTTTCCTGGACATCATATGTGAGCGGGAAGATCGCATCAAAGTCAAACCAGCTTTGCAAGGCCTTGCCCATTTCCTGCTTCGGGATGTCATTTCCATCACGGAATTGATTGGATTGTTTGATGTGCAGCTAAAGCGGACGTCGGATACAGTCCAGGATGCCGTGACTTCGAGGACGGTGTTCAAATCTTTCCTTGCATGGGTTGTTCACCACGACACCGCTCTTTCGGCGGGCCATTTGATCAAGAACTACCTACTTCAGGCCCGACGTCTTGCAGATTACGACGAAAGAGGCAATGACGGCTCCATATCACCATTCTGGATAGAGCCGGTAGTACAGACGTTACAAGATTGGCCCGATCGCATTCAGGAGTTCAGAACTCACGTCTTCCCTCATTGCTTTCTACCTAATCTTTCGGAGTACTTGAAATTTCTCGCATATCTCCATTTTGAGTCACATGTTCCACACGAAAATGCGTTGCCCAGTCAGTTGTATCAAGCTGGCGGTCACACGTCGTCCCTCGGAGAGATGGAAGAGTTCAGGATATTGTTGGCAGCAATCGCCACAGGAAAAGAACTCAACATAGTGAAGGACAATGGTAAGTTCTCACCAACGTGGCGCAAGATTAGTCACTGATCTTCATACCAGATTATAGAGTTCAAAGTGATATCGAGATCCGCGATGGAGCGCTATATCTGCCCGATAACGTCCCTGGTGCCTGGATGGCGGATCCGCATCCTGAAGTCAGACTCGCAGGCATGTTTCTTTGCGTATACTCTACTTCTGTTACGAGAGCTATTAGTGGTGGCATCCTACAGGCTCTCAGGCGCAACCTCTTCCATCTGCATACAGATACGGATGCGAACTTTCGCCGAGAAGTTCACGGCTATACACAGAAGCTCTTCGATCGTCTCAGAGCTAGTACGGCGACTCTTGCAAAGTCAAGATTTAAGGGTGGTGCATCTAGCCAAACTCGCCTCCCTTTTCCAAAGACGAGCTCTGGTTCCCATGGTTCGATAGCCCAACATGGGGAACAGGACCCGCTCTCTGAGTCTCTGGCTTTCATCGCCTGGTATATCCAGTTTCTCGAGTGGGAGCTACGCCCGACTGCGTCTTATCAGAGCCGCATTACTGCATTACGTTCTATCACCATCGTACTGCGCTCTGGAATAGACCCGGGCGTCCCGTTCACCAGTCTTTCCAAATCTGCACAAGGGCAGCTCAACTGGACTCATGAACTTCGGATCGGGAACACGAAACTTTGCCGGTCGCTGCTTGACCTGATTTTAGATCCTTTCGACGATGTCCGTGACGCAGCTGTGTCAGTCTTGCAGCTATGTCTAGTTGCTCTCCCTCGGACTGATCAAGAACGTACCCTGTCGATGATTCCTCGCTTTCTTGCAAGGGCGGAAGCTACAATGCTTCGAACAGGCCGAGCAGATCAAGCAGATGGCGTTGCTCGTGCTTATGGAATGGTCTTTGCTTTGGCCAGCGATGAGTCAAACATTTTCGCTGGCTCACACTTTTCTTCGAAACAGAGTTTGTTCGAACATTTAAAAACACAGCTACAGGATACCTTGAACCTGGCCCACGCAGATCTTTCAAAGGCCGTTGACGGCCGACCTGTACATGGCACTTTTGCTGCGCTACGCTATGTAGTTGACCAGCCCGACTTCTACTCTACCATATCCAGCTTACCACCGGAGGTATTTACCATCTGGAAGAGGTCTCACGGCGAAATTGTAGCAAGTATCGAGAGTCTCTGGTCTTGCGTCTACCACGTCCTGTGTGCAGATGCACCGGAAGGCCATGTCCCCGATGAGTTGGAAGATGAGAGCAGTCTAGACACCAAAGAGATTCTAAGCTACTCCTGGAGGGGACTGAAGGAGGCCAGGTGACCAAAACCCTACTATACTCTCGATTTCGCTAATTGCTACAGTGTTTTGCTACGAACTGTTATCCTTAAAGCTCCTGTAGGCGATGGGGACGGTGACCTTGTCACCCCGGAGCTTTTTGAAAAGCTGGGCAGACTCTGCTTTACACAGCTCCTTGAACTTCGTCACCGCGGTGCATTTTCGACAGTGTCGCAAACATTTGCTGTGTTCTGCCGCCGTTGTGTCACTTCGAATATACCTTCGATACGTGCGCTGCCTGAAATGTGGTACCAGGTTCGTGCACAATTACTTCAGCGTGCGTGTTGGAGCTGACGCTCTGTAGGAAACCCTCCGATCTATCCAAGCAAAGTCAGATGCCATTACTAGGAGATCCGCGGGCATACCAGCAGCCATGTCCGCATTACTAGCAGCAGAACCCCAAGCAGGAGGCAAGCTCTTCCCACGAGCCATAAAGGATCTTGTAGCCGAGACTTTGGTGGAAGCGCAGAGTACCAATATCGAGGAAAGCCGTCTTCCTCAAGTGCATGCCCTTAATTGCATCAAGGAAATATTCACAACCTCCAAGCTAAGTGTTGCATCTGAGGCATATATCGGACAAGGTCTCGAGCTTGCTGCTAAAACCTTGAATTCGTCTATGTAAAGACCATAAATACATGACTGACTAGTTCTGGACTGACTCCTTTTTAGATGGCCGCTCCGCAACTGTAGTTTGATGCTGTTCAAAGCTCTGATTGAACGATTACTCGGCAGCGACGAAGCACAGGACTGGAAAGAGCGGGAACGAGCCAAGACTTCGCGCTTCTCCTATGACAACTACCCCAGCCTCGTGAAAATCTTGATAGAGCTGCTTGAGCCAAGTAGCGATGTCAGGATTATGGAGACGCCTGAGGCCGGTAGCTCACCGATGGACCTCCATGGTGCCGAGGGCGTATTTCCTGCCCTCCAGATCTTGCGCCAAGCCCGACCACCGGGAGATCTCACTAAGATTCGGAGCTTGGTGAGAGAGTTACTCCCAAGCCCGCATTGGCATATGCGGGACATGGCAGCCAGAACGTATGTATCACTACATACTACAAACGAACATCACGAGAAGCTCTCTCCCATATTAGATACCGTCCCCAGCGACCATAATGGGCAACACGGAAGACTTCTAGTGGTGATGTATCTGCTGAGGAAATTGTTGCGAGATGAAACCCAATGTAGTAAGTGCCTCAAGTAGCAGTAAGTTGAATGGCCAGTTGCTGACTACCTGTAGCCCTACAGCACTTTGCAGCCTTGATGGAGCAGCTTGGACAACATGCAACGAGTTGGTACATGACGAGTGATTGTCCTTTCGTACGAGCCGCCTTTCTTGATGTTGTGAGCATCTGCGGCAAGGCTATGCTCCAGAGGGCAAACACTATCTCAATAATCGATGCATGGAAAGACCTCACTACATCTATAACGATCGGACCCGAGTACGAAATTGGGCCCAGCGACCGCCACGGCGATGCTTTGCTTCGGACTTCTCTTGCACAAGTATACATGATTGATCGTGTAATACTGCGCAACGATTCCCTTCAGATCATGGTTTCAGATGATTATCAGACCATCGGCGATGCACTTATGCTCCTCGCAAACGAAGATCCGGATACCTGCCTGGAGGCACTGGAAACACTAGACACTATACTGCAGATGAAAGCGTCTCACGATCTGACCGTTCCGCTCTCTCTAGTCTTAGCACATATCCACCGTGTGGTCTTGGAAGCCACGGATCCAGAAGTGATCTCAAAGTCGCAAGCCGTGCTAGCCGATGCTCTTGCGAACAACAACCTGAAGAGTGAATTCTTTAGCCTAGTCAACGAAGACCAGACCATGATCACTCTAAACAAGCTGCAATTACAGTGCATCCAAGGCCCACCATCGAACATGCAAAGCGCTGTACATCTGCTAGGTTCCTTCCTCGATCACTCATATCACACGTACCCACTTCGCCGTGCCGAGATCCTAGCAGCTATTGCGCGGTACATTCGCCTTCTACGCATGACAATTGTCGACACAAACCCCTTCGATACGCGTTTCGCTGCTATACAGTCCCTTTCCACATTAGGATCGGTCTTCACCTTGGCTCCGAGTGGAAAAGCAACAGGGTCACTGGTCCTAGGTCTGGCTATAGTCCTCTACGATCTCCTCAACGATGATGATGACGAAATTCGCGACCTGGCTGCCTCTACAACGGGTTCATTCTTGCGTTTACAAGGTAAAGACACCTTCAAGGATACGGTGCCGATATCGACGACGCACCGGCTTGCAGCTTACCTGATCACTGCGTTCTCGACATCGCAGTACTTAGCTACAGAAGCGATACGACGTCTGACAAATACACACTCGCCCACACTCCCCTTCTATATACCCTTTGCCGAAACCTTTGCTCAGGAGAGGGAAGAAGATACCTCGCTCTTTGCGCAAGAGAAGCAGAATCTGTACAAGGACGATACTCTAGATACGATTCTTTGGTCTCGTATCCTCTGCTCCTTGTCTTCTTCAGCTACTCCTGAGAGTCTACGCATTGGCTTGACCACCTGGGTACTAGATGGCCTGACCACACTTATGCAGACGGCGGAGAAAGAAGGTGACGGTGCACTAGGATGGAGTACAAAAGCCGAGGTTTTTACACTAGGAATGCGGATTTTCTGTGCGAGCGAGGTAGTGATGAAGTGGGGCGGTGGGGAGAAAGTAGAGGTAGTGAAGATGCTGAGTAGATTTTCAGAAGTGGGCACTGAGCGAGGTATCCACGGCTTGTGGATTGAGAGGGTTCAGGGGTTTTTGAGCAGAGAAGTGAAGAGGATGCTGAGGAGAGCCAAGGCAGGCTTGCTGGATATTGGATTCTGAGTCAGCAAACTGTGGTTGGTGATTCAACACGCCAATTCAGACAAGAAAAGTGTTATTTTTATCGAAAAAGATCATGTGAACATCCACAAACACAATCCCATCAGAGACAAGCACAAAAAGAATAGTACTCTATCGCCGATAGAACATATTAACAGCACTCTCCCCCACACTCTTACTTACGCTTCCGTATTTCGCCTGCCAAGCAAAGAAATAAAGCAACGCAGCAAGTGGCTGTCCAACTAAGCAAAAGCTCATCCAAAAGATCATGTTACCCGCAACCTTGCCTTGGATGCACTTGACCTTTTGAATTACGTCGGTAAGTGCGATAAGCGGGATTTGGAACATCATGCCAGCAAATGCGACACCAATGACGTTGTGGGTGGGAACGCCGACGAGAAGTTCGTGTAAGATACCCGAGAAGAGAAAGACGAGGATCTGGGCTACTGCGGGAGGCACACCGCGGCCAACAAGGGGCGAGTAGATGTGGCGACGCATGAAGTTTGTTACGGGCTTATTCCAAGTCGTCCAGTATGTACGGATGGAAGACACGTTCCACCAGTCGCCGTAAAATTCTCGGTCACCGAAACGCATTACTTCTGCGAGGGCGTTGAGGGCGGATTGGAAGAGGGCGAAGAAGCCACAGAGCCAGCAGAAGACGCTGATGGTGGATAGCTTCATGACGCGTTCGGCAATGGATGTGAAATTCAAGGTAAGGATCTTGTCGAGCGAGTTCTGTAACAGGGGCGCAGCGTATTGGGCAGATGCGATCCAGATGACAATGCTAAGACCTGCGAGCTCGGCGAGGCGCTTAAGGACGAAGTCCCAGCGAATCTTATCGGTTCGAGGATAGACGGGTTGGTAGACAAGGGTTGGTGCCCACCAGAAGTAGCATAGGTTCTTCATGTTGATGTTTTGCGGGTATGGACATGCTTTGTATAGTTCCGGTAGGGGATCGGCTTGCTTGGGGTGCAGGTAGGCATGGCGAAGATCGCGGTTTGTGAGCGCGTACGAAGCGCACTTGAGGAAGACGATGACGGCGTGAAATTCGCAGAGCGTGCCAATACCGGGGTGGTATATGTCGTAATAGACGTACTTGGTCGCAATATAGAGATTTGCGACTGCGTTGATGCTATGGAAGAAGGCTACGATATACCATGTTGAGTTGAAGCTGCGAAGTGCAGCGGCGTATTTGGCGGGCGTGTCTTCGTCACGTTCGTGCGATATACGGGCGTAGGCTCGGTTGGCCTGCCAGGCCGCGGCAAGTTCGATGAGGTAGGTTACGAAGAGGTGCGCAGGGACGAGGAGGTATAGGAGCAACCCGGTGATGACGTCGGAGCGACGGTAGTCGTGGCATGATAGGCAGATGAGGACACCATACTTCTGCAGGTTCACAATCATCAATCGCAAGTTGGAGACAACTGTGCTCGTTAGCCATTTGCGGCTATCCTCGGTAGTAAGGAGTGCATACTAAGAACCAGGATCATAAGATTCCTGAAGCCGACGAAGCTGGGAACCTTATCTGCATCTTGGCTGAGACATGAGGTACGGGAAGACGAGTGCGTTGCAAAGACATGACGGTATTTGGTGTCACGAGCACGCTTTGTCGTGCCGTTGGTCGTGCCATTGGCTTTGGGTTCGCTGGTCGCCTTTCCGCGGTACAAGGGGGAACTGGCCTGCTGCATGTCGAGAGCAGAGGAGGCTGCCATTTGGGTAAGAGTCGCCATGGTCGAGCGTTGAGACGGATTGGGAAGTGGGTGCAGATTACCCCAGAGCGCAATGGCTCATGCGAAAGTAATTAAAGATCTCAGGGTGGAAGCGAGGAGTAGGAATGATGCTCGTATGCGGCGATTGGGACGACGGAAACAGGCTCACTTGGCCGTGGCTCTCGGCGGAAGCGATGGATTTGTACTCGGGATAAGCGCGCCATGACCGAGGGTTTTGGCAGCAATGGCGACAGAGTTATCAGCGCATTTCTGGATTCTGTTGGGAGTCTGGTGAGCGGGGATCTGCACGGTGATGCACGCCGACCCATCTTAGGCCGTGGCGTGTGAATGTGGCTGATGATGCGAACACTGTGGCTTTGACGCTAGGCCGAGCTATCGCGGAGGTTCAACGCGACAAAGGACGCGCTGCACCGTACGTCAACCTTGCGCATCGCCATCGATCACGCCCTCGCCGTCACCACCCCACAATCCGATCGGCCCTTCCATGTTGGTCGAGTAAGAGTAGTACACGGCAACAACAGCCGCAATGGAGCGTGAATACCATCGCCCAGACTTTGAGGGAGGGCTGCGACCTCGACCGAAGCGTGAGTATATCTGTTCAGATTCCAACATCTGACGCTGACTCTATAATCTACAGGAGCGGTGACCGACTATGGCTCAACGACAGTGCAATGGTTGCGCAATCGGCGCCCGCGATACAAGAATGCTCCCATGGCGGAGATGGAACGGCCAAGTGCAAGTTATATTGTTGACATGCAGCCTCCAGCAGCACGCGTCGCCAGCGCAGCCGAGTCGATACCAGCCAAAGCCGTGCATTCTTCCCTGAACAAAGTCAAACACCCCATAAACGTGGTCAAATGGACCCCAGAAGGTCGGCGACTGCTCACCGGCTCAACCAGCGGCGAGTTCACTCTGTGGAACGGAATGGGCTTCAACTTCGAAACTATCATGCAGGCTCACGAGGCTGCAATTCGAGCTGTCGAATACACGTCCACCGACGACTGGCTCTTATCAGCAGATCAGACAGGTGTCGTCAAGTACTGGCAGACAAACTTCAACAACGTCAAAGAGATACAGGCTCACACGGAAGCGGTACGAGGGCTCTCCATTGCACCCACAGACACCAAGTTCGTGACATGCGCCGATGACACCACACTGAAGATCTGGGATTTTGCGTCGAGCACAGAAGAGTCGACGTTGACAGGACATGGATGGGAAGTCAAGTCGGTTGACTGGCATCCGCACAAGGGTCTGCTAGTATCAGGGTCAAAGGATCACCAAGTCAAGTTCTGGGATCCGCGGACAGGGCGCTGTCTTACGACGCTTCATGGACATAAAAACCCAATATCAAAAACCATGTTCGAGCCCGTCCAAGGAAACATGCTAGCAACATGCGCCCGTGATCACACAGCCCGCATCTTTGATCTTCGAATGATGCGCGATGTCTTGCTGCTGAAGGGACACGAGAAGGACATTATTACAATGGCCTGGCACCCGATGCACAAGAACCTGCTGTCCACCGGTGGTGTCGATGGCAGCATACACCACTATCTCCTCGACGAGCAAAACCCTCCTGCTGGTGTCGCACCGTCGATATCGCCTTACGACGCTGCCGATTCACAAAACGCGCCCTCACAAACTATATATCCCGCACATAGCCTGCAATACGCCCACGACTTCACAGTGTGGACAATGGATTGGCATCCACTGGGCCACATCCTTGCATCCGGTTCCAACGACAGGGTTACGCGTTTCTGGACACGGCCGCGGCCAGGCGACACAAACTACATCAACGACCGCTACCATATTGGTCAAGCTGCGGCAGAGGCACAAGGTACGTTCGACCGTGGCCAGGGCAGGCGGCAGAAGATGGAAGAAGAAGAGCAGGAAGCCGAGGACGAGGCCGAAGGCCTAGTCGATCAGAAGATGCCGTCAAAGAACCCCGCTGGTGGTTTCCTGCCTCCTGGTCTCTCATTACCAGGACTCAATGCAGCGCCAGACGGTACATCCAGTTCTCTACCCGGTATTGGCGGAGCAAATCATCCTCCAGTACCTCCTCCACCAGGTAACATGCCATTCCCACCGCCTAACGGAGGGGGCCCGCCTATGCCTCCTCTCAATGGTATGGACCCCTCTCGCCTTGCACAACTTATCGCGTCAGGCTCCTTACCGCCACCTCCCATACCTCACGGTCACGGTCCTCCACCACCAAACGCTAACGGTCCTCCTCCACCCTTTCCACCAAACTTTCCCGGCTTCCCACAAGGCATGCCACCCGGTATGCCACCTTTTCCCCCAGGCATGCCACCTCCAGGCTTCCCAGGCTTCCCTCCTCCGCCTGGTGGTATGGCTGCTCCGCCACCAGGATGGCCGGGCCCTCCTCCACCGCCACAACAGCAACAAGGAGGACCGATGAGTGTAGGCGCAGATGGTGTCAGGAGAAGAGCGCCGTTGCCGGATCAGCAAGATGCTTTGAAAGCAGAGATGAATCAGGGCCGATACAGGAAAGCGAGGTAGATTTTTGTCATGGGTTGTTGGCATAGAGATGTACGATCAAGTTACGTTGAAAGTCAACGAGCGTTGGCGTTACGACATGGTACGGGACTCCAGCAAGAAAAGGCGTAATAATAGTATCCTTTCAATCGTCAACAATACCCAAATCTGTTCGTACAAGTTTTGACTACTATTACACTGCCTACAGATCCTCCGATAATCCAGCATCGTCCATGTCCTTGATGAATTCCACCTTAGCCACGTCTTTCAGCTCCATATCCCCCTTCACCATCTTCTCTCCATGATTCCACAATTCGTCTATGAAAGCAGGAACAAATGTCCCCGGACCTTTAACATCTTCCCTCTGCGACGCAGTCTCCGCCGCGATCTCGTAGTGCAACAGTCCTGCTACAGCAGCAAGCAGCTTATCTTCACGATATGCTGCCAGATAGGCAGATAACGTTGTACCCAGTGTGCATCCACTCCCTGTAATCCTCCCCAGATACTCATGCCCATTGCTCACAGCATAAGTCCTTGTACCATCCGAAACAACATCAGTAACGCCGGTCATAAGAACAACGCACCGCTCCCTAGCCGCAAGGCTCGAAACAACGCTCGCTCTTTGCTTTACAGAGAAGAGTGAAGCACCAGAGTCAACACCACGCTGCTGACTGGAGTTATCAAGCTGATACCCACTGGCACGCGCCACAGCGAGGATCTCACTCTCGTTTCCCTTGATCAAGTCGAAGTAACCAGCACCCATTAGCTTGGCTAGAGCGTCTCTTCGTATGCTCGTTGCCCCTGCGCCTACAGGGTCAAGAACAATGGGTCCACCAGCGGCATTGTAAGCAGTGATTGCTGCTTGGTAGTTTGCTAGTCCTTCGGGGGTCACGGTACCCATGTTTACGACTAATGCGCCGCCTAATTTAGACAAATCCGCAGCTTCAGCGCTATAGTTGCTCATGATGGGGCTAGCACCTATGGACAGAGCGACGTTTGCGGCGAAGTTTTGGACAACAAGGTTGGTCATGTTGTGGGAGAGAGGGTTCATTTCTTTGACTTTCTTTGTCGCGGAGATGGCGGTTTTGAGGACAGCGGTTATTTCATCGGCGGGCTTTTCGTGGTAGAAATTTGGAAGTGAGGATTGAGGAGCGAATGGTGGAGGCGTCTTGAGGAGGTGGACGAGGTGTGAGGATGCAGCTCTAGGGTCTTGAGCACCTATTATCGCGGATACTACTGCGACGCCATCGATCGTTTTAGGACGGGTGTTGGCGGTTGTTGGGGCTAGAAGTTGGTGTGTAATGCGTTGGGTGTTGGAAGCGTTGACACCGCCGATGCATACTGTCCTGACATTCTTCTCAGCGTCGTTGCCCTGGTCGAGATATCGCAGTATCTTTCTGATCCCAGTAATCCCGATGATGTCTTTGGTGTTCTTCTTGGTGTTTGTGGCATACAATGTGCCGATTCCTAGGTAGTCTGCTCCCAACTCGACGGCTATACGTGCTTCTTCGATAGACGAGACTGTTGCGCCGATGATTTTGTCTTTTCCTAGAAGGTGGCGTACTTCGCGAACATTCATGTCATCTTGACCCACATGAACACCCTCACAGCCTACTGCGAGGGCAACATCCACACGGTCGTTGATGAGAAGCGGGATATTGTGTGCTTTGCATTTTTCGTGGAGCTTTTTTGCTGTAGAGATGAGGACGCCAGTGTCTGAGGTTTTGTCTCTATATTGGACGATCGTTACACCTGAAGTTCTGAATCAACATGGTTGCACGTTTATGGATGTGCAGGTCATGTAACATGGAAATGCAACTGGGGCAGTATGTGACTAACCTCCAAGTAATGCCTGCTCAACTACATCAATCAGATCTCTTGAGCCCAGAATGGCTTCTGTAGAGTCTGTCACGAGATACAGGGAGTAGTCTACCTTTTGCTCAGCCA
>Ga0268250_10000966_pt1 | contig 12872 bp, 6 predicted proteins | sample AgamicAsSfe_FD_200448 | JGI IMG/M metagenome (GOLD analysis project Ga0268250, IMG submission 200448) | Agave microbial communities from Guanajuato, Mexico - As.Sf.e (v2) (version 2) | ecosystem: Host-associated > Plants > Phyllosphere > Phylloplane/Leaf | place: Guanajuato, Mexico | collected... | reverse complement strand
ACGCTCAATACCACGAAGAATGATAGTCTTGGTGGTGGCGTCGGTGGTGGTTGCTCTAGGAAGGAGTTGATGAAGCTTCATGGCACCGCGGGCGAGGAGACGCTCGGCAACGTGGACGGAACGCTTCTGAACTTCAACAGACTCGGTCGACAACTCAGACAGGACAGTGCTGGGAGTGCCTCCAGTAGAGCGCTGGTACCAGGTAGCGATGTCTTGGATAAAGCCGACACGGATGATACCCATGCTCCACTGGAAGTTCTGAGTCCAAGAAGCGACAATGGGCGGAAGAGGAACAGCAGTCATACCGACCAGAGACTGGGCCTGGAAGTAACCGAAGAGCGCAAGAGTGTTGGCAGCGACGTGAGCGGCGGTGTTGGAGTGTCCGAGACCCGACGTGACGGCAGAGACGAAAAGAGCGAGGCCGACAATGACGGCGACAGTCCAAGAGACGGCTTTCTGGTCGACAGTCTTGCCGTTTGTGAGTTCGGCTTGCACGCAGGCAGTGGCTCTACCAGTGTCGGTGCTGTTGACGTAGACCTGGACCTTGGCGTCGAGGTCAGGGATGGTGTATGCGATGCCTGGTACATGTTAGTGAAAAGCCAGACGACGAAAACGCTCAAGACTTCATACCGGGAATCTGGCTGACTGTATCGGCAGGCAAGACAATGTTGGAGTCGAGGTCGATCTGACCCTCGTTCATGGGGCAAAGGCCAGCCCATCCTTCCTCACAAGGGTCGAGTGTCTTAGTGACGATCTTCAAGCCATAAGCGCTGACGACCAGGTCGATGGTAACGTTACCAGTGACTGTGGTAACACCAACGATGTTGAAGGTAAGGGTACGATTGTCGGGGGTGAAGGCGACGTTGAACAGACTGGCCGAGAAGTTGGAGTTTGCCATGCAAGTGCTGAGCGACGAGGATGAAATCACGCGTTGCTTGTCAATGCCACCACCAGCCTGGGCCATGGGGATGAGGGCGACGAAGAGGGCTATTAGGAAGCCGAGAGGCGACCTTGAGGGACGCATGCTGGGCGATGAATAGAGAATACCAATTAATAAATGCTCCCGACGATGCTAATGCTGGAGATGCAGTCTGCTGCTGCTGGTAAAGAGGTCCGAATGCAGGTGTCGCGATTCAGAGCGGCGAGAACGAGCGGGGAGGTGAGTAGTCGTGGATGCGAGTGCCTGTGTTTGGATGGCAAACAGGTGGTTGGAATGTAAAAGCGGATGGCGAGGCTCTGGGGCCTTTGCTCAAACCGGGAGGGACGGGAAAATCAAGTCTTGACGTCGAACGAGTCGCGACTGATGAGCGAGTGACGAGTGACGGAGTTGATGATTATCGAAAAAGAGGAAGGCGCGCGGGGAGGCTGGGAAAATGGGGGAAAAGAGTTGGAGATGTAGGCAAGGAAAGTGGGAAGTAGTGATGGCGTCCGCGGATTGCAGCGGGTGCAGCTGCTTGGAAGTTGCAGCGGCGACGGGGCGGTTCGTTGGACGAAAGGGACAACGAACGTGGGAATAGTGAACCAGCAAAGCAGGAATCCGACGACGGAAGAACGAGAAACACGACCCTCAACACAGCCAAAAGGGCCTCCCAGAGTCCCAAAGACGTGCGTGACCCGACAAACAAGCGCAGATTAGCGCCAAAGCCACGCCAGCTGATGTCAACTTGTCAACGACCGGAGCGATCTTTTTCCTTTTTCCGATCGAGTCTTAGCAGATCGTTGTTTTGTTGCCGCCGTCACGTTGGCTTGCAGAATGAATGAATGAGTTGCGCTCGAGTATCAGCACGCCGTATGGGCCTTCGTCGAATGCTGTTTTACAGTCGGATTGGCTGCTCGTACAAGGGGGCTGTGCAGCTATGTTTCCACACAATGATCCCACACGCTCGCTCAGGGGTCTTGTCCTGAGACGACGCTCCAATCCACTCTTCCCGTTTGGCGATCAGTGCGCCACCAGACTGCTGTTTATTACGCGGCACCGAGAAAAGCTGGGGAAGAAGATGAAACTCCTTCGAGGTGCTTCTCGTCCATCGCAATCACTCCGACTCCTCTGCAGTCTGTACACGGCCTCGTGCGTACAATGGTTCAGTTCGCCCCGGCGAGTTTCACCTGCAAGACGACATCCGCAGCAGACCGATCTCGAAAGCCACCGCATCATGTTCAAAGGGCAGCTGGTCAAACAAACCCCGTGCGTCCTCAAAATAGACAACGGGCTTGCAGTCCCGTAAACGGCCTCTGTACAGCGACAGCACTGCTTAAAGTCTCTTGGACTCTCTCCTTCATTTGCATCTGGTTCTCTCCTTGCAATTCGAGAAGGCCGTTACTTCACCTGTTCGGCATGAAAACATCATTTCCCGGCCATCCTCTACCAAAAAGCGAGGCTGTCTCGATCTCAGCCGCCAAGCTCCATAATACGGATGGCCATATGCTTGGCCGGCCTCAGCGTATTTGCATACGGATGCCAACATAGAGCTGCGCCGACCTTGGTATGAATATGGAATGAGTACAAGGATCTTGGACGTGATTGGCACTCAACTTGCAGTCATCTGTCTCACCGATGGCAATGCTTCAACAGCATCTGCTTTGAGCGGAATGAATGATGCCAATACTGGCCAGGGCTCGACGGTGCCGAGCTGCCTTGTTCTTGGAGTACGCGGCCTCCTGCAAGACTATATACATGGTCATGAAAACCGGTAGGTCTACGCAATAGTATTGATGTTGTACAGGACGACATAAAGTGAGTTTGTTGTCGCGGGCTGGATCTAATCTTCCCAGCAACGGGCAGTTTACCGTTGGCCCACAGTCACAAATTGCCAACAGCTTCCAGGAGAGAAAGTATCGCTAGATAATACGAAGTCTAGAAACCGATTCTCCATGATCGGTCATGCTGGAAAGGAGGAAGGAGGACTGTGACAAGCGACACGGGCGTGGTATGATACGGAGACATGGGTTGCCGAATATATTCGTGTTCGGAGATTGACCAAGCGGTACTCGGCGTCCCATGGAGAAAGGAGGACAGAATCTTGAGGGGCATAGCTTTACAGAGGCTGTTATACGGAGGTAGGATACGCTGTAAGGCTGTGCAAACTCAATGACGATACAGTGCAGCCATGATATCCAGCCAATCTATCTGGCACTGGTCTTGATTGATTGAGAGACACAAGGGTCCATCATCCATGTATTTGATGGAGAGGAGCGAAAAGATGGATTGTCATATCTGATGGGATTTGTCTTGGCGATCTTTTGCGCGCGATAACCTTAATTTTTTTGTTCGAGCATGCGCCCGGCCAAAGTCTGCGCAGGACTGGACTTTTTTGCCTGTCATCTGTCATTCCCCACCACAACACATCATCATGTCGAACCCGGAGCTCGCAACCAAGAAGAGAAAGAGAAAGCACGCCGCTTCCAAACCCGCCGATGTCCCCGTCCCTGCCGTCGCCGCTGTCGCCGCTCAGGACGCAGAAGTGAAGCCGCGCAAGAAGACCAAGAGTGCAGGAGCAAAAGCAAAGGATGTCGAGAAGGACGAGGATGAGGTGAACGAGGAGTTGCGCGAGGCCGCAGCTGAATCTTCGATTGCCAACATCAGCGACGAGGCAGCCTCTGATGAGGAGGAGGCCGACGAGGAGATGGGAGAGGCCGACGAGGAGAAGGAGCAGGCAGACATTGGCGAGCCTTCAGACCTGCCCTCGGCGCTTGGAGTCTCGCTACCTGGACAGGATGCCCTGCCCGAAAAGTTCACCGACATCAACCTTTCCGACAAGACGCTCAAAGCGCTCGCCGACATGAAGTTTGAGAACATGACCGAGATTCAGGCAAGAGGTATCCCGCCTCTTCTTGCTGGCAAGGACGTTTTGGGTGCCGCAAAGACTGGTTCGGGCAAGACTCTGGCTTTCTTGATTCCCGCCATCGAGATGCTGCACTCGCTCAAGTTCAAGCCCAGAAACGGTAAGCATGCTCGCTTGTGTTTTTGCGACTACCAACTGACTCATCTATGTAGGAACCGGTGTCATTGTCGTTTCTCCCACGCGCGAACTCGCTCTTCAGATCTTCGGTGTCGCCCGCGAACTCATGGCCCACCACTCGCAAACCTTCGGTATCGTTATTGGAGGAGCCAACCGCCGCGCCGAGGCCGAGAAGCTGGTCAAGGGTGTCAACTTGCTTATCGCTACCCCCGGACGTCTGCTCGATCACCTGCAAAACACCCAGGGCTTTGTCTACAAGAACATCAAGGCGCTGATTATCGATGAAGCTGACCGTATTCTCGAAGTCGGTTTCGAAGACGAAATGCGCCAGATCATCAAGATTCTGCCCAAGGACGAGAGACAGACCATGCTCTTCTCGGCCACCCAGACAACAAAGGTCGAGGATCTAGCCAGAATCTCGCTACGACCTGGTCCCCTCTACATCAACGTCGACCACAGGAAAGAGCACAGTACCGTCGAGGGTCTGGAGCAGGGCTTCATTGTCTGCCAACCCGACATGCGTTTCCGTCTGCTCTTCACCTTCCTCAAGAAACACCCCAAGAAGAAGATCATCGTCTTCTTCTCGTCATGCAACTGTGTCAAGTACTACGCCGAACTTCTCAACTACATCGACCTGCCCGTGCTGGATCTCCACGGCAAGCAAAAGCAACAGAAGCGCACCAACACATTCTTCGAATTCTGTAACGCCAAGCAGGGCACTTTGATCTGTACCGATGTTGCAGCACGTGGTCTGGATATCCCTGCGGTTGACTGGATTGTGCAGTTCGACCCTCCGGATGACCCCAGAGATTACATTCACCGTGTCGGTCGTACTGCCAGAGGAGCCAACACCAAGGGCAAGAGTTTGATGTTCTTGCAGCCCAACGAGGTTGGTTTCTTGAAGCATCTCGAGGAGGCTCGTGTGCCTTTGACCGAGTTTGAGATGCCTGAGAAGAAGGTTTTGAACATTCAGAGCCAGTTGGAGATGCTGATTGGCAAGAACTACTACTTGAACAAGGTAAGAATGTGTGAATCTCTACTGTCAATGACGACAACGCTAACAAGAGTTATTACAGTCGGCCAAGGACGGCTACCGATCATATCTCCAAGCATACGCATCGCACTCTCTGCGCTCAGTGTTCAACGTCAACGAACTCGACCTGGTCAAGGTGGCCAAGAGTTTCGGCTTCAACACACCGCCACGCGTGGACATGCAACTGGGCTCGAGCATGAAGATGGAGAAGAAGCAGGGAGCCCGTCGTGCCTACGGCAGCCAACCCAGACAAGGCGGCAACTACAAGCGCCAACGTCAGGAGTAGATGGATCCTTGAGAGAAAAATATGTTTTTGTTGGTGGCAGCATTTATTCAAACACGGCTTTCTGGTGGTATAGCGGGCGTTTCGAAAAGTGGCATTTGTACAGGTTAATCGAATCTGATTATTTTAACAAAATTCCGCTTTGCCTTTGCAATGACTAGTGATGTTCATTGATGGTTCTGATGATGATTATCAAGACGACAGGTAGTATTTGTATGAATACGCAGCCAAGAATGGCGGAGATGACGGCGTCGCGGGTTGATGGGAAGCGCGGGAGTCTTGGATGTGCATGACCAAGTGCAATTCAAGATTATTGAATCCAAAGCGACTCGAAACTGGGAACTTCTGGAAAGCTTCTCTATCTCACGCTCCTTACTCCTGCTCCGACGACAGTCTTGTACAGTCTATTCTTGTGCACTACAGCGCTCTGCATATCTTCGACTCTCTATCCGCGTTTCAGTCGCCAGCTCTTCCCCTTTCGACACCCGGAACACAATTTCTACCAGCCAAAGTCAACAATTTCTACAGCCTTCGACTTGTACCACCATAATATGCACTGAGACATCACACGCAAGGACATCTACAAGGACCCGTCAGGATGCAGATGGTGGAAGAAGAGGAGGCGCCGAGGTCCTTGTCGCCAATGACGCGGTCCCGTCTGGGAGAAGGACACAGCCAACCCTCGTCTCCCCTACGCGCTACCTTTACGCCTACACTGCCCACGCCCGCCGAAGTCACCCTGTCCAATGAGCTGCTCCGACCGCCCACCGCCGTCTCTGTCCACTTCGGCCCTCCGACTCCTGCAGACTTCAACCTGCCCCCAACAAAAAGCTTCCAGAATGGCTCGGCCATTCGCTCCGTCTCGGCTACCAGCCCTCGACCCAGACCCTTCGTCTTGCGCCATGACTCGGATCCCACCATGCGAACACCGCGCAATAGAGATGCCAGTGGAGGCAGTGGCACCATGACTCCGCCAGAAAGAAGACCGGGATTGGGAGATGATCATATCGAAGGTGCAGATGAACACGGCCGCCAGGGCTCTTTCTTCTCCCGTCTAAAGGCCATGGCTACACCCACCCACTCGCGTCATCCGAGCGAATTCACAAATGCTTCGGTCCTCATGACTCCTACCGAAGAGTTGGATGAGCCGCATTTCCCCATATACTCGCAGTCGCAGCATGATGGCAGTGAAGCAGAGGGTGATATTGAGGAAAGTTCCATGGACGAGGCTCACGAGAACCACGAACCTCGCCAAAAGCGCAAGGCCAGGAGGAAGATGGAGAAGACTGCCTCTGCTGGCCCTTCCACACCACGAACCCCGCGCTTTCCTTCTTTCCTCCGTGACCATGCAGATCGTACTCCACGTTTGCCTCGCAGAGCCACAATGACTGATATTCCTGAAAATTCGAGAGCAGGCGTCAGCGAGGATGAAGGTCGTGATCGTCTTGCCAAGAGCGCTTGGAGGCGTGGGCTCGAGGGTGCAAGAGGTCTAAGTTATGCCCCTCGTAGCAGCAGACCGACAAACGATGCTGCCGAGCAATCAGACTCGAATCGTCCGCCCACCGCGAGGAGATTTACCGGCTTTGGTGCCCTCGACGGATCCGCCTCCCCTTGGCGAGGTCGCGGAGAGCGTCAACAAAGCACAAGCGCTCAAAAGTGGAAACAAGTCAAAGCTGGTTTGAAACTGCTTGGTCAACGCAAAAAGGACGAGCGAGTCAAAGTGGATCACCAAAAGTCCACCGAGCTCATGGCCGAGCTGCTGGCCGGCTCCCCTGCCGCCATCTTCTTGGCCAGTATGTATCAGCGCGACGAACACGGTCGACGCAAGATTCCTGTCTTGCTCGAGCAACTCAAAATCACCATTCCATCCAGTCAGAACCGCGAGAGCAAGTCTGGCGATCGTCATATGGTCTTCACCATCAATCTGGAATACGGAAGTGGACCGTCACGCATGTCGTGGACTATCCACCGCTCTCTCAGAGATTTCAGCAACTTGCATCTCAAGTACAAATTCCAAAGCCAGTCGGAACGTTACTCAATACTCAAGACTGAAGACCGCTCGAAAGCAAAGATTCCTCGATTCCCGAGAAGTGCTTTCCCGTACCTTCGTGGTGTGAGAGGTTTGGCTGATGACGAGGAAGAAGAGGACGACAACGCCATAGCCGAAGCAAGCGGTCCCGATGGCGAAGCAAGTGGACCTGAACGACCTGGAATGAAGAAGCGTCGTAGAACGTCTTTTGCTCTTTCCAGACGCAAGTCCAGCACCGGTCATGCATCTGGTGCCGAAAATGGCGATGCCACTCGAGCTGGCAGTATTGTTGGTGGAGGCGCAAAGGCAAAGGATCTATACAACGAGCGTCAACGCAGAAAGTTGGAGAACTATCTGCAGCAAATGATCAGATGGCTCGTCTTCCGTCCTGACAGCACACGACTGTGCAAGTTCCTTGAGCTTTCCGCTCTGTCTTTGCGCTTGTCGGTGGAGGGTGGTTATCATGGAAAGGAGGGCTTGATGTCCATCATCTCCAAACCCAACATCGACCTGCGTAGAAGGCCAGTCACTGGGTCAGTTTCTGCCTTCAAGCGAAATGCTGAGCCCAAGTGGTTCATGATCCGCCACAGCTACATAGTTGCCTTGGATAGTCCCGAGTCGCTGGAGCCGCGCGAAGTCTTCCTTGTCGACGGCGATTTCACCACCGACAAAGCTAGCAAGAAACGCTTGAGAGATCAAACAGCAGAGGAGCTGGCCAAAACTGCCGGCAATGCCACACAACCTAAGCATCATATCCTTCGATTGTACAACTCGGAGCGGAAACTGAAGATGTTAGCCAAGAACGAGCGTCAGCTGGTGCAGTTCAACGAGTCGATTGACTACATGGTGCGAAACACGGTTTGGTCACTGAAACATCGCTTCGATAGTTTTGCCCCGGTCCGCAAGAATGTCTTTGCTCGCTGGCTGGTTGACGGCAGAGATCACATGTGGCAGGTTTCGAGAGCTATTGACAACGCCAGAAGCTTTGTATACATCCATGACTGGTGGTTGAGTCCCGAGTTGTACCTGCGCAGACCAGCTGCCATTAGTCAGAAGTGGCGACTCGACCGTCTGCTCCTACGCAAAGCTCAAGAAGGTGTCAAGATCTTCGTCATCGTCTACCGCAACATCGAATCCGCCATCCCCATTGACTCCGAATACACGAAAGCCTCCCTCCTGGACCTTCATCCCAACATCTGCGTCCAACGTTCGCCCAATCAGTTCAGGCAGAATCAGTTCTTCTGGGCGCATCACGAGAAGCTGGTTGTTATCGACAACGCCATGGCGTTCGTGGGTGGTGTAGATCTGTGTTTCGGAAGATGGGACGATCCTCACCACTCTCTGACTGACGACAAGCTTACTGGCTTCGAGTTGGATATGGAAGGACCCAGAACCGCTGACAACTGTCAAGTCTGGCCTGGTAAAGATTACTCGAACCCCAGAGTTCAGGACTTTTACGCCCTGGACCGCCCGTACGAGGAGATGTATGATCGTACGAAGGTGCCGCGTATGCCTTGGCACGACATCGCCATGACTATTGTCGGTCAGCCCGCTAGAGATGTGGCTCGCCACTTCGTTCAACGATGGAACTATATTCTCAGACAGCGTGTGCCTTCTCGTCCTACACCAATCCTCCTGCCTCCGCCTGAGTTCGATCAAAGCGAACTTGAACGTCTCGGCATGACTGGTACTTGCCAAATTCAGATCCTCCGCTCTTGTACGTCTTGGTCGATTGGCACACCGAACAAGACCGAATGCAGTATCATGAACGCCTACGTCTACCTGATCACCAACTCTGAGCACTTTGTGTATATCGAAAACCAGTTCTTCATCACTAGCTGCGTTGTTGAAGGTACTCAAATCAACAACAAGATTGGCGATGCTCTTGTTGAGAGAATCGAGCTTGCTCACCAGAGAGGTGATAAGTGGAGAGCATGCTTGATCATCCCGCTCATGCCTGGTTTCCAGAACCAAGTCGATTCTCAAGATGGTACCAGTGTTCGTCTAATCATGCAGTGCCAATACCGTAGTATCTGCAGAGGTGAATCGTCTATCTTTGGCAGGCTGCGTGCCCAGGGTATTGATCCTACGCAATACATCGAGTTCTATGCTCTGAGACAATGGGGCAAGATTGGTCCTCGCAAGTGCTTGACTACCGAGCAGCTCTACATTCACGCCAAGTGTATGGTTGTCGACGACCGCAGTGTCATCATCGGATCTGCCAACATCAACGAGCGCTCCATGTTGGGTTCTAGAGACTCTGAGGTGGCTGCCATCGTCACTGATCAGGAAATGATTCCTTCTCTCATGGGCGGCAAGCCTTATGACGTTGGCACTTTTCCTCACACGCTTCGCATGCGCCTTATGCGTGAGCACCTTGGCATCGATGTCGACGACATCTACCGTCGCGAGTGCGAAGCTGAGAAGGCATTCCAAGATGAGGAGATGGAGCGCATCTACAGAGATGACTTCATCACACCTCCTGAAACTCCCACAGCAGCTCACGGTCTGACTGAGGAGAACTTGCAGTACAATAGCGAGCCTGATGGTAAGGCTGGTGTCTTGCAGAACTTCCTCAACGAGACCAACACTACCCATACTGGCCAGGTTGATGGCGCCGGCAGCAAGAAGCAGTCGTTTGACATCAAACATGACCTCGATGTTGCTGGGTATGGTCCCGACAACATGAAGAATCTCGAAAATGTAGCCGACATGTCTGCAAGAGACACTTACATCACACCTCACGGCAAGGAAGTGCTCAAGAGTGCCAATCTGCTCGATGCTGCTGCACGTCCCAGATCTTCGTCGGTGAGAAGAGACATCATCAACCATCACATCTACGACCACCCTCACAATGCCACTGAGGCAGGTCGCATACTTCCTCCACCAATGCCACCTCGCATGAACACGCGCGAGCTTGGCCTCACTCATCTGTCTCAGCTTCCTCCACTTCCCATCTCCGATGACTCGGACATAGGTGGCCCGTCGTTGGTCAAGGAGGTCACTTCTGAGAATGCCCATGTTATCAACCCGCTTCTCAACTCCATGACACGACCTCTGGTTGATGAAGACTGCATGCGCGATCCGCTGGACAATGACTTCTACAAGAAGATCTGGCATCAGGTGGCAGAGAACAACACTCGCATCTACCGCCAAGTCTTCCGCTGCATGCCTGACTCTGACGTCCAGTCATGGGCTGAATACCGCCAATTCAACGCTTACAGCGAGAAGTTCATGCAGTCGCAAGGTATGGGTATGGGTTCGCCGTTCTCCAAGCCCTCGGGCGATGCCCCTGACTCCAGCGGCCCTCCCGGCTCTGGCGGCACTGATGCTCTTTCCTCTGTCGCAAACCCTTCTGAGCGTATCGCCAAGCACGCCAGCAATAGATTTAGCGGATTGAGCAAGCTGTTCGGTGGACGTCCTGGCACTGCCCACTCCAATGCTACCGCCGCCACTGCCGATATGTCTGAAAAACAAGGACTTGACGGTGGACCCCGAGCTTCAGACTCAGCCCTCACCAACCACGCCGACGACGCCACCGCCACCGAAGAACCCTTTGACGAAAAAGCAGCCGCCGCACGCAACGACACCGCAAACACGGACACCACACTCGCAGCACCACTCGACGGCGTCCCCACCAACACCACCTCCTCCACTCCCTTCCGCCCCCTCAAATCCCGCACCATCCAGTTCCCCGAAATGACCGAAAAGGAAAAGAACTTTGAAGCCGGTCCGTTCCAACATGCGGCTACTGTTAGTGGCAGTGGCAATATGCAACACAGCACTTCTACGAAACGCAGGCGCAATAGAGCGAACACTAAAGGCAGTATGAGGAACGGAGGTGTTTTTGAACCTGAGGTTTTGACGAAGGATGAGGCGGAGGGACTGTTGAAGTTGGTGCAGGGGCATTTGGTTGTTTGGCCTTATGATTGGTGAGTTGATTCCTGTAGCAGTGATGAAGGTGTGAGTGTTGATGCTGACTATGGAAACTAGGCTTGAGAGAGAAGAGAAAGGCGGTAATTGGCTTTACAATATCGATCAGATTGCTCCTTTGGAAATCTAGTAAGTCCTCAAACTAACGAGTATGAAGCCTTTTTTACTGACTTGCATTGCAGCGATTGAGCACCTCGACCTCGACCCCATTTTCGGGCACGCCTTCCTATGCCCTGCCAGGTCTCACTGGCTCCGTTGTTTACATATTCTTTCCTATTGATCGTTTTTTTTACCTACTAAACAAAGAGCAAGGAGTTCTTGGTTCTTTGGTAGCGGCATTCAGTTTTTGGCGTTATCGTTTTTCTGATTCTTTTTTTCTGGGTTGCTTGCTTCGTTTTTCGTAGATGCAGAGGATGTAGAAATAGAAGGGTTTGACAACTCCCTACAAAGTTCACGCATCTTTTCTCTCTTTTTCAAAACAAGATTTTTTCCCTTTTGTGTCTTTATTCACTTGAGTTTATCTGTTCGTGTTCGTGTTACTCGTGGGATTTAGAGGCGTGTGGTTTCGACGTGCGGAAACGAGTGATACACTCACTCACTTACTCCCAGCTTTCTACCCTACATCTCTTGTTCCCTCAGAGCTCGAGAATTTTGTAGCTCTTAGTATCGCTCGTTTTGGGAAAAGTATTGCTTCGGTCACATTCTGCTCTGTCAGGAAGGCAATTTGTCTTGTCAGAAAAGGGTCAAAATCAGCTAATCAACTGATCTCAAGAATCGTCAAATCAAAGGTCAGCGCTGGCTGTGATCCAGGCGAACAAGGAGTCTTGCTTTCTGTTTTGACGCGGAGACATGTGGGGGATTGGTAGATGTGTTTTTGTCTGATCAAGTCTTTTTGTCCTCGTTGTCGTTGACTTGTTGTTGAAGTAGTTGTTGGATGTTAGTTGTGTAGAAGCTTGTATCTTGACCTGATCGTGATTCTATGCAAAAGACATGTGTGGAGCAAAACCCGTAGAGCCTAGTCATCCCTTATGCATTGGGAAGCCGAGGATACCGCGGATGATGAGTTCGTTTGCGTTTTGGATTGCGGGATGCATCTTGAGCAGTTGGTGGGTAGTAGAATTTGTCCTTCGTTACTGTGTTTTGCGAAAAGCAAGGATTTCTGAGGGCAGATTTGTTGCCATGACTTCAAAGCAGATGTTTTGCAAGATGTCGCTTATCCGATTCGCTTTTGTGAAGTAGAGTACCATTGGAGGAGTTGCGTTTTCGGTGAAGTTCTGGGCGGGTTTCAGGGCAGTTTTGTCGTCTTGTACTTTGTAGAATTTAACTTCGTCCATGGAGTCCTGATCATCGTCCCTGAAATCATACTCCTCATCGAATGAAATTCACGACAATTCAACAAACACGGCAAGCGACGCGGTAGCGAGGGCGATGAGCAGAATCGGTACTCACGAATGTAGACAGCAACAGACTCAGCGAGAGACATCAAAGACAGAGACTCCAGCAGAGATTTTGGCGTTGGCAGCCTGAGCGGCAGCGCGCAGCAACCAAGAGCTCGTGGTGACGATGCTGTTCTTCTGCCATACTCTTCTCGAAGATACGAGGGAGGGATTTGTAGCCGAGACTGAGTCGAACAGT
>Ga0268250_10000959_pt1 | contig 12926 bp, 10 predicted proteins | sample AgamicAsSfe_FD_200448 | JGI IMG/M metagenome (GOLD analysis project Ga0268250, IMG submission 200448) | Agave microbial communities from Guanajuato, Mexico - As.Sf.e (v2) (version 2) | ecosystem: Host-associated > Plants > Phyllosphere > Phylloplane/Leaf | place: Guanajuato, Mexico | collected... | reverse complement strand
ATGTAGGTGCGGGTTCAATACTCCAATCGCTGACTACGAAAATAACAACCCATGACATGGTCACGAGCATGTTCGATTCTATCGCAAGTGCCATGACCAACAGATTTCGCTTTCAATACGGCATTTCGGCCCAAGACGTAGACTTAGTTCAAGGGAAAGCATGGGAAACTAAAGTCTGTGTTTCAATGCGCATAAAATGGCTACTCCTTCCCATCGGCCTTACTTCCGTCACATTCATCCTCTCCATGTGGACGATCATCACAAACTGGCGACGTCGGCACAGTATACCGATTTGGAAAGAAAGCATCCTGCCGCTACTTTTTTACGGCCAGGATATCGCACCACGAGACGCCAAAGCTTTGCCGATACAGCCTTCTGGCAAAGATACGGGTGGTGACCAGGTGGAAGGGCTGATGGAAGCAAGTACGATGGTGGCTGCTAGCCGTAAGATCATGGTGACTTTCCGGTTTGATGACGGGAAGACGCACGATACGGACGATCAGGTAATGAGTTCAACTGTGTCGTTGCTAGATCAAGACAGCACTCCGCTAAGGAGACAAGATAGTCGTGTCAGTTCTATGGTCGAATTTTGATGCTCATCATGATAGTAGCATAAAGCCTGAATAAGATACCCGTGAGGTAGTATACAAATCTCAATACAGAACAGCGCAAAGGCATCAAGTATGCGTACGATATCATCGACAACACACAAGCGCATCTCTAAGGCCACCCTAGAAGACCAAGTGTAAGACCTTGCGAGGATTTAAGCTGCTCTTTCTTAGCCTTCAACTCCTCAACATCCCAGTTCGACCAGACAAACTTTCCCTTCAAGAATTCTGCCTCGGGGCTGACGATCCAAACTGCAAAGGACGCTGGTAGTTCGACTACACCATATGTTAGCACAGGTTCGGCCTCACTCCAATACAAAAAAGACTGGACAACTCACTGTCATCAAATTCGAACTCCATACCAAGCTCGGAGCTTTTCTGAAACATCTCTGTCTGCACAACACCAGGGTGAATGTTGTGGACCCGGACATCCGGGTTCTCGAAGGCGAAATACTCCATCAACCTAGCGGCTGCCATTTTGCTTACTGCGTACCCGCTGTTTGCAGGCATGGGCTCAATGTGGCATCCGCCGGTTGATACATGCACGAATGTCGGTTTCTCCGCGGCGCACTGGAGGAAAGATTTGGTAAGATTCAGGGTGCCTTTGACATTGATTGTCATCCCCCTGAACCATTCCTCGGTATCTGCTTGCGCGATGGGTTTCGTATCCGGTAAGTAACCTGCGTTACCAATAACTATATCGATCTTGCCCAAGGCTTTAGAAGCGCCCTCAAATGCTTTGCTGACCGCTTCGGTATCAGCGATATCAGCAATCTCTGCGTGAACTGTCACGCCAGCATGGTCTCCCTCTATCTCCTTCTTGGTCTTCTCGAGGCTGCCAACAGTTCGTCCAAGGATAGCGATCTTCTTGCATCCAGAAGTTGCGAATGCATGGGCTATGCGACATCCAATACCAGAACCACCGCCTGTGATAAGAACAACCTTTCCTGATGTGGAGAGCTCAGGACGAGAAGGGTCAATCCCGGCATAGGAGCCTCTGTGGAATGTCTTTGTGTAAGGTGGAAAGGCCATTATTGTTGAAAACCTAGGTATGATTTGGTCGGTAATTTGCTTGAGGAACGAGATCGGTCCGTTCAATGTTGAGTAATGACTCAAGGACTCCTGTGAAGCACATGTATATGTATAGACAGATTGGTTTAGGATAGTTCTACAAGTAAGCGGAGCTAGCTGGCCTTAACTCCAGAAGCATTGGGCGGAAGTCTAGTCATTTCTAATCGCCGTTCAATCGCCGTGCTACGTCAACCAGCAAAGAGAATTTTGCTTGCTCGAATGTAGATCGAAACCAAGCCACCCAAACATTATTCCAAGGGGCAAATCGTGTGTCATAGTCAGTCCATAGACCATGGAAGGAGTAGAATAGAGAACGCAGGGCACTAATTCACTAGTGAAGAATGCAGTGCTTCCAGAGACTAAGAACACTAGGGATCAAGATGGCAATGCTCGCTTTACAAAGGTAGATCAGACAGACAGTAAGGCAAGGTCTTGACTTGCACAACGGCGATACTTCGATCCTAGATCAGGTCACCTTGAGAGGTGCATTGCTATGCTAGCTAGCTTCTTGAGATGTCGCACGATGCCCAGGTGAGTGCTGAAAGCTCTGGCCTGTCGTCATTGGTCATCGAAGACACGCCAAGATCTATCCCCACAGCGGATGGCCAAGAATTATCCACTTGGGCTTGCCGGATGCCCAGGATACCAAACAACTAGCCACAATAGTGTTCGCTTGCATAACATTTGTCCTTGCGAGAACCGCTCTCGCTCTCGCTCTCGTTCGCGTCAACCAATGACCGTCGCCCTACAAAGTTCACAACTCCGGCGGACCCAAAGACCCATATCCATTCTCATATAGTCTCGGCAGCAGTGGATAGCTTGCTCAAAGCGATCGGCTTGTCCGTGCAGTCGGTGGTAAGAAAAAAAGCTACCACCTTGACCGTACACTCTAATTCCGGGCGGACTTTAGGTGTCCCCGAAGCTGGAAAGAAATTCGAATGTGATTCTACTGCAACATGGGCCTGCCAGATGTTACTTAGGTACGTATCGCGGAACGTTCAGAATCACTGATATACATGCACGCATCTGCTCGTTCTCAGAAAAGTCCTAACTCGCAATTATCTTCGTTCAAGTCTGCACAGCTATGTTATCGCAAAGTCTGGCTTTTTTACTCTTTGGAGGAGCACTCGTAACGTGTTCATCAACAGACAAGTTTGACACCCAACCAAACTTCGATGTTGCACTCGTTGACGTTGTCCCGACTGTTCCTACGTTCGAAAACCTTGCGATCCGAAAAACCGGCGAAGTCCTTGTCACTTCTGTTGCCTCTTCCTTGTTGTACCAAATCTCGCCCAACGCTAGCTACTTGCCTGTACCTGTTGCTGGAATACCCAATTTCACAGGTATACTAGGTATCGCCGAGCTACAGACGGATTTGTTTTACGTTGTTTCCTCCAACCTGACTGGAACCGCCTGTTCGAACGCGGTCTGGGAGATCGACCTGCGCAACTCTACCGTTACACCTTCTGGAGATACCTCTCATCAGACAAAAGCATCTCTGATCAAGGAGTTTTGTACGGCACGACAACTAAACGGCCTGACTACTTTGTCCACGAACGATACCTCCAACCTCTTGATCTCCGACTCGGCGAACGGTACGGTGTACAAGCTGAACGTCAAAACCGGAGACTACAACATCGTCTTGGAAGAGCCAGAGTTTGATCCCCTTGATACGGGTATAAGTGTTGGCATCAACGGCATTCACGTTTACGATGAAGCACTATACTTCACAAGCCTAGACCAAGGGCTGTTTGCTAGGATCCCGATATCTCTTGAAACTGGCTGTGCTACTGGCGCGGTCGAGGTCCTCGCGACAAACATCACATACGGCGACGATTTCACGATCTCTCCTCAGGGTTCGCACGCTTGGATAGCTACAAACGGTCCTAACGAGATCGTCGAGGTCGACATTGCGAACAAAACCCAGCGTATAGCGGCTAGTTCTCCTTTCCTAGGATCTGCATCGTCGGTAGCATTTGGCTATTGGCAGTCAGAGAGGATTCTATATGTAACTGGTGGATTGGCTGTTGGAGTATCTTCTAACAACACTCGAGGTCATCTCGCCGCCGTTAGATTAGACTGAGATTAAGTTTGAAACTACCGTTATTAGAAGCAGAAGTCGAGGTTCGGTTCCCTTAGTTTGGGGCCGTCAGGTGGGCATTAGCTACGGAAGAGTATTACAGACTTTATATAGACTGTATGGGGTATATTTTGAGAACGGGAATAGCTGTTGCTGCAGGACCCTGCCACGCTATCGTGTCCGGAGACCAAATGGGCACGACTGCTCACAAGCACCACGAAGGGAGGTTTGTGAGCCATAGTCAAAAATTTATAATCTGTAATTGATCCAGTAGATTATGGTGAGAACGAGCGAAATGTTTGTTGTAGAATCGAGTCACTTGGGCAGGGAAAGCCATCATGTGCAACGGCGCTAATCCAGTGCGCCAAAGATGAGTGATGACATTAAGTCAGTTATATTTCCAACATCCTGCAGTTTTTCTCAGAGCATCGAGCTGCAGGTCTTCTGCAATCCATATGAGACCAGCATTCGTGGTAGTAGGGCTCAAGGCTACCTAGGGAGTGGCAGGCGCTTTCGCGACTCGGGCTTTCGCTACATAAACTTTCGCGACTCGGTCTCTCGCGACTTGGCTTCTTGCGACTTGGCTTCCCGAGAATGGGGTTCTCGCGACTTGGCCTTTCGCGATTCGGGCTTTTGCGACTTGGGCTTTACGTCACAACAAGCACCCTGAAGTAGATACGAAGGGTAGATAACGATGGGATAGCTCATACAACCAAACCTTAGTACTTGAACTATCTTTGTTGTTGATTTGTTACTCTACACACTAATGTTGATCCAAAGCGGACAAACCATGCCTTTTCTTTTAAGCACGACTACATGGCTTCTCATAGCTAGCATCATTTTCCTATCGATTGTATGATACTATCTATCGAGAAGAGAGATAACTGTTCTAACGGCGAGTATCTAGACAATTACCAAGGGTTTATGGAATCCTCTTTCGCGCGTTCCTGGCCCCTGGTATTCGCGTTGGACGTCGGCGGTTCTAACCTACCACTGGCTTTATGGAAACCAATCCGCTTACATTCACATGCTTCACGAAAGATATGGTTTGTAGATCAAATTCGAAGCCCACGGATATGTAGCTTACTTGTGACTCTAGGCAAAGTTGTGCGCATTAGTCCTCGCGAAGTTGACATTGCCTCCGTCTCTGGGGCCAAACAGATACACTCTTTCAAGGACCCTTTTCTGAAATCAGAGTTGTATGAGCGGCTGAAAGGTGGGAACGGGTCCCACAACGTTTTCAGTACTCGAGATGTTGATTTTCATTCCCGGAATCGACGCCTTCTATCTGCACCGCTCTCAGAATCCAACTTGAAGGATGTAGAACATGTCGCGAAAGCACGAGCTGATCTAGCTGTCGAAAAGATTGGTCTGGAGATGCAGAAGCGTGGTGCAGCAGACGTGTTAAAGTGGTGGACATTTTTCACAACTGATGTCATTGGAGAATTAACCTTCGGTGACAGTTTCCGTATGCTGGAACAAAGCAAGGTGAAGACCTTTTTTGTTGGATGCCAGATCTAGATTGCTAACACATCACTAGGAAAACCAATACACGCAAGATCTTCGTGCGAATGCTACCTTCGACAGCGTTCGCTTAGCCTTCCCCTCCATCGTAAAGTTGGCTTCGTACGTCCCGCTACCATTCTTCTCTCAAGCTCACAAAGCAACACAGCGCATGGTATCTTACGCTGAAGAATCTATTCATCGCTACAAGACTACCATGGAAGCCGAACCACAGAATCCGAAACCTACCTTGTTTACAAAGCTTGTCAAGGCAGTCGGAGAGAGCATGCCCGAAGCTGAAATGATATCAAACGCGCAAGCTTACATAACAGCTGGAAGCGAGACGACTTCAGTTACTATGACCTATCTCACATGGTCCGTTTGTCGAGATGATTCGATTAAGGCAAGACTTCTTGGGGAAATTAAATCTTTGCCCGTTGACTACAATGACCAAGAACTGAAGGCGTTGCCGTACCTGTCTCAAGTCATCCAGGAGACTTTGAGAGTCTTTGGTTCCGCGCCGGCCCCTTTACCAAGAGACATTCCAAAGGGCGGAGCTCACGTTGATGGGTATTGGATGCCTGGCGGTACTGTTGTGCAGACCCAGTCGTACAGTATGCATAGAGATGCAAGCATATACCCCAATCCCGAGACGTAAGTTAGGCTCCAACACCATGATCGAGAACCAGGAGATAACGTGAGACTAGATTCGATCCTTCGAGATGGGAGTCACCTACAAAAGAGATGAAAGACGCCTGGATGCCATTTGGTGCTGGTGCTCGAGGTATACCACCTACCCTCATTTACTCCTTAACCATAATCGCTGATAACAGTAGTCTGTATTGGACTGAATCTGGCGCAAATGGAGCTTCGTGCGGCTACTGTAAGGTTTTTCAAACGCTTTCCAAACGCTAGAGTATCGACCTTACATGGATTTACCGACAAGGAAATGGAGCAAGTCGTTTATTTCATTATGTACCCTCGAGGTAAACGATGTCTTATAACCAGTAGCTAGAATAGTGACTCATCAAAACCTGTACTGTTACAGAATAGTGTTCACCTAAAAGTGACTACTACGTGGAAGCAAACCACCCCTTCCCCTCAAAGAAGAACGTCTTCGCTAAGGATTTCACGACACCAGCAAAGGCCAGCGACACGCAGAAAAGCCTGATAGTAGTCACACATGTAGAATTAAATAGGACACGAAAGCCACCTGCTATCTCCAATCATGACTGATTTGAAGTCACTGCCGAGATTCCTGAAAGACAGCGGGCGCCTCGGTAATGCTTCAAGACACAGTAGATCTCCTTGGCTGTCGACTTCAGACTACTAGTGAGAGTACGTATCTTCTTGGCTCTCGGCCTTCGGGCTCAGGCATTGAGCGAGAGGGTGTGACGTAGCGATCTCGGAACAATTCTGACTATTTAGTCGTCGACATATCCTGTGAAAAGGAACAGATACAGCCTTCCAACAGTTCGAACTGCTTCCATCCAATTTCCCAAATCATCGCCGCGCTTCAACCAACATGCTTATCTTGATCGCTGGGATCACCGGCCTTGTCGGTCTCCCTTGTGCAAAGGCTGCGATTGCTCGGGGACACAAGGTCAGAGGTCTAGCTCGCAGTGCTAGGAAGCTTCCGAAGGAAGTACACGATCAGCTCGAAGGCTTTGAGCCCATGGTTGGCCTGCACGATATTGCTGCAATGGATAAGGCCGTTGCGGGCGTCGATGCCATCATTTGCGCTTTGGCCGGTTTACCCGAAATGTTCTTAGAAACGCAACTGTTGCTTTTGCGAGCAGCTGAGCGTGCCGGTGTTAAGGTGAGATATACAACACAATGTTGAGAACTAGACTGATTAGGGCCCATCCAGATTTTCCATGCCAGCTCCTGGAACTACGATTGGAACCTCTCACCTGGAAGTCATGAAATCTACGACATAATTAAAGCTTTCGCTCACCAGGCCGAATTGACCTCGACGATCAAGCCTATTTACATGTTTACCGGCGCGATCGTGGAGTGGTATTTCAGGAATAGCCCTCGCGATTGGGACCCAAAATCGAAGACGTTCAATTTTTACGGGCCGTCGACGTTTCAAACGCGCTACACTACGGCTGATAACATTGCCGACTACACGCTCGAGGCAATCACCGCTCCGGATGCGGCCAAAGGAGGGTTCGTTTGCGTCCAGAGCTTTCAGGCCTCGCCGGAAGACATTGCCAGTGCGTACAAAGCGGCAACGGGTGGCCGTGGGCATGTCACTCTCAACTGTTTAGGAACGATTGAGGATGCAAAGGCAAAATTGGACGATGCGAGAGCCAAGTACGAGAAGAAAGAGTGGTACGAGTATATATGGTATTGTTATCAGGTCCATATTCCGAGTCGGTCCTGGGATTTTGAGCCAGTGGATGTTGCTCGATTTCCTAATGTCAAGCAAACCAGCTTGGAAGATTTCTTCCGCCAGAACCCAGATGTTTAAGTAGAGATGATGTATCATCTAATAAATCGCTCGCGACTAAGCCGTACTAGGCGGAATACAAGACCATTTATCCAGTCGCTCCGATCTAGGTAGTGTAGACATATGAACATTGTGGATTTTCATTCGATGCACTTTTCTTCCAAGTCGTGGGATGCTTCGTGGGTTTCCTTGGGCTTCTGCCACGCGCCTCTGCTGCGCTCGATTCTTTGATCGCCTCTTTACGGCCGTACGATGTCGACCTATACGGCACCGTGGTCTTCAGATCTCCACAGTATGCGTCCTACGTGGAATCCATCGCGTTATGGTAACGATGGTAGAACCTTTATTTCCCCCTTTTTGAGGAGTATGCTGTCTAGAACTCAAAGACACAGCACCTTCTTATGGATGGATCCGGAAAGCACTTTGTGAGAGCGGTCGTCTCAATACGGCCTCGAAAAGATTACTCTAGTCTCTGAATGAGGGTAGTACTCTGGTATCTCCATCCCCTGGGGTGAGCGCCATGTTGTGTTCCCTTGTCCACCTTGCCGTGAGCCGCTGATCTGCAAATCGATACTGACATCTGTTGGAGGTAGTACGGATTCTTTTCGGGGATGGCGCCCGATGTGGAGTTATTCAGCATTGATCCATCTTGTAGTTGGTAGATTATCGGAACCGAGCACCTCCACCTTCTTTTCGATGTAGCCTGAATTGTATAATGACCATATCGTCTTTCAGTCCGTGATTGGTGGAAATAGCGCAGTTCTGGTCGCACAGATAAGAGCATACGTGCAGCTTGTGGCTATCATGCATGGGGCCAACACGCATACGTCTCCACCCTATTGATCCTTCAGCCTCATGCTCGCGTAACGTGAGAGACGCGTCGGCCACGAACCTCCTTCTCATTTCAACTACAACTGCGGGTGAACAGCCTTCCGACGTATTCCAAATGTTTCGAGTTCGACGTGTGTAAAGGCCAACAGCATGGCCTCAAAGGCCCCGACAAAGACAATAGCGCGCAGGAAGCGCGACTACGGAGCAGCAGTTTTGACAATCCTCATGTAATGATCTGGTAGCTGTGAGTAAACAATACTGACTTTACGTAGAAAGGAAGTTGCCGCGGCTGCCAACGCGACATATCTTAAAGCCAATGCGGCATTCCTCGAAGCCAGACGGCGTCCTGCGAGCGTAACGCGACCGCAACTCAAGCTTTTCGACTACTGGATGATAACCATCCGCATCGTCGCCACTGGCATCATTACTGCCGGAATCACACTTGGAGCAACGCGCACATACATCTCCATAGGCCTCAGTCGTGTGTTCGGTGAAGAAGTGGACGCGGATCTCAAGCTAGCCTTCCTCGGCTTCTTCAATAAAAGTCTGGACGTGATCCTGGTGAGCTCTCTGGAGTACATGGCGTCTTTTCTTCTCACAGTCTGGATGGCGCGAGCTCCTGCTGTTGTAGGCGATAGACACGGTGCGACGTACAATGACTTTGGATTGAAGGATGAGTTGACGAAGCCTTGGATGACTGTTGCCAGCTTCATCACAAGGGGCCGGAGGTCGAGTTGGAGATGGAGCTGGAGAAGCGTATTTCGTTTGTTTCTTTGTCTTTGCGTATCTGTCTCGGTCATGCTGCAAGGTCTCGCTATCAACACTGTTGCGATACCGAAGAAGCGATGGTACCCTAACTTGCAAGCGAAATGGGGAACGACGCCAGGCGATCGAAAAATTATGCATATCGAGTACCCCAAAGTCCTATTGCAAGGCGTGGACTGGGGAAATATGGTCGGTGTCGGTCAGTCAAACATCGGAGGGGAAGGCTACCCTCTATGGGACTGGGCGCTTGGTATGTCTGCTTCTCTTACTTTTGTCGGCTTAACGCATATGGTGTCAACGGTTAGAGAAAGTCAGAAAGGTTGGCGACATGTTTACGATTACCGTTTGGACGGAGATTCATGGAAGCGCTGGACTGCGCTCAATACCGATTTCGGTCGTTCCAATGGAGTAGTCGAGACGGTATCAGCGGACGATGGGCAGATAACGAATATCTACGACTGGCTCAAGAAGACGAGACATCAACCGACATCTTCATCTATTGGCTGGACCGGTAACTTGACGCTAGTGCTGCCAGTGCTCAATACAGTCTGCACCCCAATGGTCTCCTCAAGTTCGGAGGGTTCGATCGACGTTCAGCCGCCAGCTGAGAATGACGCGTCTGGAGCAGTAATCTCAATCGACCTTGGACCAGTCTCTTCCTTAGGCTTTACTGGCGCCGTGTGTTCCAGCACCTTTCGGCATGGAAAGTACGCGGTCAGTGTGTGGATTGTTGATAGTGAAAGCCCTGATCTCAGCTTCAACGGGTATGGTACTCAATGGCATCAAAACATCGTGTACGAACCAGCAACTACAAGCGATTTGGATGTTGCCCGTGGTGTGGGGGGTCAGGCGCACGACATCCTTCCGAGACTTGGGCCTTTGGTCCCTTCGACAGGACTGCTACCCCAATTTCTGCTCATGAGCCGCAATATGCAGACCGCTGATCCGGTAGTCAATTCCGACGCCATGGGCCTGTCTATTATCGTTGGTGTACTGTTGCAGAATATTCTCAGCACGAGTAATAAGTACTGGTCTCCTCTCCCGTCGTCTCTGCCTGCTCGACCCGAGGAGAAAATCTCATCTTACCCTATTCAGTGGCAGCTGTATGGATCTAGTCCGCGTCTGAAATGGGAGTGGGCAGCGGTCGCCGTTCTCGTGATTGTGCTGCTGACCTTCTGCTTTGGCATGTATCAAACGTTGCGGTACTGGATGGCGCCGGGTCCGTGGGTGGAGCTTGACGGTATGATGATGATTGCGCAGCAAACTCCGCAGTTGGAAAGCATTGAAGATGAGAAGAAGGCACAGAAGAGGATGTACTCAGTGGAAAAAGACGGGAGTGGAGTGTTGATACTTAGAAGTGAAGCAGGATAGGAAAGGTGTCCCGCGTAATCGTACATGGTCGTCGTCCTCATGCAAGTCCTCGCTTGGTGGAGCCTTGATCCTCCTCATACGCCATACCTAAACTCGCGGACCTTCTTCTGGTAGTAATAAGTCGCCAACGCACCGGTCGCACCCAATGCGATCGGTACAGGTGCGCGTCCGCCCGTCTTCATGATGCGTGGAATAGCCGAACCTAGCAGCATGATACTGTTGCCAAGCGCGAGTTCAGTACCGTAGTCCTGATTCTGCTTGATGCGGTAACCTTCGATCGCAAGTCAGCTGATGTCACAAGCACATGTGCTGGAGTACTAACCTGCAAAAGCATACGAAGCACCTAATCCGAGTCCAGCGACAAGACTGGGTGTTGAGCGTGTTCGGAGAAAACCCGCGGTTCCTCCGACAGCCACTGCATCTTTCAGTCAGCTTGTGGATACGCAGACCCCCTGCAGCACTTACACAAGCCTGCCAATGTGAAAGAAGGATGCTCAGCCATTGTCGGGTTTGATTGTCTTGATGAAGAACGATGATTGGGTGATGTTGTGCTGATGACTGAGTCGGGTGATTGGGAAGCTGCGGGAGGAGCACGGACACGCCAAGCCATCATCACACGATCTATGACCTGGGTAATCGCGGAGGCAAGAACGAACAATTAGATTTCAATGCATTATATTTATTGTTGGGTATACTGGGTATCTATTTGATGATCTAGTAATGAAAAGAAGCTACTCGAATCGAGAGTAAGCTGCGGTTGTGACGAAAACTCCTGGTACCGCTTGTGTCAAACGCCCGAAATCAAAATCAATCTGTATCAAGGACATGTCTCATTCGTCGCCAATTTGTTGCGCAATGAAGCTCTTCCCATCGTCATGACCGTTCTTGCCGTAACAACATATTCAAGCGATAACAGAGTGACTCACACTATACCTCGTAGTCGACGGCGCAAACGCCGAATATCCAGGCGGCATATCGTCTCTCGCCCCAACACTCGCGCTCCTCGCTGTCTCGAAACTCGGAGGCGCAACACTACGCGGCGCAAAGACGTCAGCTGCAGCCCTGAAAGCAGTCTCTTCCACGCTCCTGGCCCTGGCATTCTCGATACCAGTGTCACTGCCTTCGGCGCAAATCTGCACAGGAACCTTAAGATGTATGCTTGAACTGCCATGGGCCGAAAACTGCAGTGCAAGTGTGTATGTCCGTGAGATGAGGCAGGAGTGGAATGTCGGTATGAAGTTTTGTGTTGTGGGGAGGGTGATCGGGACGAGTATTTGAGCAGTGTAGAACAGCCCTTGCTTGTAGTCTTTGGATGCGGGTAGAATGCCCATGGCGAAGGCTTCCTCTGCTTCGCTCATAGTCGAGCAGTCGCTGATGCCGGAATCGCGTCGGACTAGGCTTTCTGGACTGGGGTTTTGTGCCGAGTCATGCTTTTCCCATTGGGCGGAAGCAATGCAGAGATTTGATAGGGGTACGTATTCGGAGTATAGTCCTTGCGATAGGTCGAAGCCAAGGGTTGATCGTGTTGGGAGATTCTGTCGGGGAAGTGATGCATAGTAGGTCAAGACCTTCATCTTCGTCGACAACGAGCCAAGCTTCGGTGGTGTGCTGGTCTCTTCGGTGGGATCAAATCGAAGAATCAACTTGGCCATGGTCGTGATTAATCTTCCTTCTGTGCGTGCGCCTGGTATGACAAGGGGTGGCGGTTGTACGGTCTTCGCGGATAAAGTTCCGAGTTTTCCTTTGAACAAACCCTTCTTGACTGTCTTCTCCTGTCGCGACCGGTACTCATCGTTGTGATCAATGTTCAGTGGAGGCTGCTCTGGAAAAGCTGGCTTGACGCGAACTTTCTTCAGCTTTTCACAAAGCAGCGACATGCCTTCTGATCCCCGGTTCTGCGCGATCTTGACTTGAATTCCATAAGTGATCTTTGACATCTCCGGTGCAAGATCATCGAGTAATGTACTGCCAAAGCCAGCAAGATCAGGATCTCCAATGCTCGGTGGAAGCGTAAGGTGCATGTCGCGGATGTGGTCTGAGGCTACACTATGTGAACAGGCCTTTGGAAGTAGTTGCGATGGGATGGTGAATGTGAATGGGAACTTGTAAGCTCTGTGAGCTTCAAATACTCTTGGAGTGGGGAAGTTTGATTCGTCTATTGGTTGTCTAAGAGTCAAAAACCGGTGCTTTGCCTCTGTCCGCCCAGTCATGGTGGGGGAGGTTGTCATCCTGTCGACGTATA
>Ga0268250_10000958_pt1 | contig 12933 bp, 14 predicted proteins | sample AgamicAsSfe_FD_200448 | JGI IMG/M metagenome (GOLD analysis project Ga0268250, IMG submission 200448) | Agave microbial communities from Guanajuato, Mexico - As.Sf.e (v2) (version 2) | ecosystem: Host-associated > Plants > Phyllosphere > Phylloplane/Leaf | place: Guanajuato, Mexico | collected... | reverse complement strand
GAGGTGGGAGGGCTGGTTGGAGCCGGTTTGGAGGTATCCCCATTGAGTGCAGTATCTGTTTGAGGTTGTTAGTTTGGAGTAGGGAAGGAGGATTGGTGAAATGAGAGGAGGGAGGAAGGGATGGGACGGAGGAAGAAGTGGAATGAGCAACAATGGGGCTGGGAAAGGTGGGTGAATAAAGACATACTGATAAGGCCACGCACGCCATGTCTGTTCTCGATCGTCCTGAGCGTAGAACGTCGCATTGTTCGTCGAGTAGCAATCATCCAGCGTCTTGTTCCTCCCCTCATCCCCGGGTGCTTTCAAACACGGCACCACGATCTTTTTCCTCAGATACCCAATCCAATTCAATGCCGCCACCGTAAGATTCTGGCTCTTCCCCGGCATCGCGCCCGCAGCAGCCAGCAGATCCGCCATCGCTGCTGCGCTGCCGACGAGCTCGGGATACAGCAGTTCGCTGCTTGTTAGATTATCGCAATAGTGCCTAAATCCGTTCCCACTGACTTTCGGATCCCAATTCCGTGCCTGCCAGCCACCAATACCGGAGAAGGTCAGAACATTGGCGAAGTCCTGGTTATCCGACAAGCTCGCCATGCCAAACACGTCCTTCAACTCGGCTATCAAGCCCTTCTTCTCCGTCAAAATTGTGTCAATCGCGCCCGTCAGCGCCTCAGTGGTACGAATACACTTCTTCGGTCCATTCTCCCGGATCGGCTCCCAGTACTCAGAGTACTCATACAGCGCCTCCGTAACCCCCGAGCTGCTGATCGCGCCCCAGAAGACGCTAGGATACAACGTCCGTTGGAACGCAGCCTGTGCGCCGGCGTAGGAGCCGCCGTAGACAATGTAAGGCACTGCGTTCGCCGTGATATCCTCGTCCTCATGACCCGGAAACACGACGTTTTGTGCAAAATACGCCGTATCCTCTAGCGCCTGCTCCGTGGTCAGGAAACGCAAAGACTCGGTTGAGAAGTTGGCGGTGGGCATGCTGCCGCCGTAGAAGCGGTGTTCGAGGATCACGGCCATGCCGTGCGTGGCTTTTGCCAATTTCGCTGCAATGCCCTTTTCGAGGAAGGGGAGGCGAGTGTCTGCGCCGATTTCGCCGCCGAGGAGGAGGATGACGGGACCGCCGGGGAGGTAGTAGCGGTCGTCGAAGTAGTAGAGGTTGTCGAAGTGGTCGTGGGAATGTGGCTCGTAGGCGGAGGAGTTGTGGAAATGGTCGATGGGGATGGAGATGTTGTGCGCTGGGTAGGTTTCACGGCGGTGTGCTGTCAGTACATCGAGACCTTGGGCGCGAGCGGTGCGCGAGAGGGATTGCTGTCGGAGGACGGACACGGGAGGTACAGGCCAGTCTGCTAGAGCAGATGCGGATAGCAAGCATAATGGTGTAGCCAGCGACCACACTGAGTGTTTCATGATGAGCTGAGGTCGGGTCACACGGTATAGTATCAGTGAGAATATAGATCGAGTGTGACCTCACTTAAGTAGGACTAAAAAGATGATGCTCGGTTACTGGTTGTCCGATGGGGAAGATAAGGTGGTGGTTGTCGGGCAACCCGATAAGGCAGGTCGACAACGTAAAACGATTATCAATTGTGGTAGTAAGAGGTAGTGGCACGGTAGCGGCAGCAACATCACTCGACTCCTTTGTATGAATTACTACGATTACAGGTATGTATACCTTACAAGCTAGACTACCCAAGTATCTCCTTTATCCATCCTCTTCATCCCAGTCTCCGATGGCGTCTGCTTCAGCCCAGCCACATCTCCACCTGGCGCCCTCGCCCTCCCCATTCGACCTCATTTCCCGTGCTCTATTCACGTCTTCCCTCCATATTCTAGCAGTGTAGTCATCGCTTACACTCACAAGCTCTCCATCATTCGTCCACGACACCCCCGTGACCTCTGCATCATGTCCTCGGACTAGCGGTGTGCCGACATCATATATCTGAAGCAATTCCTCAGAATTACTCTGCTCACTACCAGCTGCACAATGTCCGATACGGGCATCTCTGCCGCCAGTATAGTAACGCTCATCAGTAGGGAACAGAACAGGAGATCCAGTACTGCTGCCAACAGCCAAGATCTCTTCGTGCTCAGGTCTGTGTTTCCTGACCGCACAACGGACGTAGAAACTTCTTGTCGTCAGACCTGGATGTCGTAGACCGTAGAGTGGACCAAGACCATCACGTTCCTTTGCCTGCCTCCAGGGGCGCTTGCTTTCTTCCTGAAGTTCGGGTGCTTGTCCCAGGATGAGATGATTGGTACTATATGCATACACAGTATTGTCCTTGCATACAGCATATATGCGGCTTGCATCTGTATTGAGAGCGATATTGCTGATTCCCTTTGGCCTTGCTGCCTGCGAAAGCGTTGGACCGTAGGGTGTTTGCCGAATCGTGTAATCGTGGCTAGGTGGAGCTGTTGTCGCTGAGAGTGGTATAGGACAAGGTCGTCGATTAGTGGTAATATGACGTGCACGAATATCCCATAGGCGAAGGCGTGCAGATGCGTCGGATGAAGTGAGTAGTAGATTAGACCGACTCGCAGATAGGAAGCTCAACGAGGTGATCGATGGAGACGGTGTAGAGGCGCCACGAGAGCCTGTGAGCAGATCTGGACGATGAGCATTGCTGATTGCGTTTACTTTCGGCACGCGAACAGCATTGTCGTCCATATCCTGCGCAGTCGAGATGGACACAACCGGAGCACGTCTGGCACAACGAAGGTCCCACAAAGCTACCACGCCGTCCCTGCTACATGAGGCCAAGATATTGTCTTCTCCAGGTTGGAATGACGCCTGTTTGACCGATGAAGTATGCTCAGCCAGTGTGAAGACAGTCTTCTGCGTGAACATGTCAATGACTTTAGCAGTCTGGTCACCAGACGCAGTCGCCAGCCACCGATCGTCTGAGGAGAATGCGACACCCATGACTGCATTATTATGCGGCTTGAAAGATAGAAATGGCGTGCTGAAGTCTGATCGACCTCCTTTGGATGAGTCAACTATGCGGACATGGCCATCTTCGTCACCGAGTGCGATCAAGGAGTTCGTATTGCAGCTGGCCACGCAGAACGGTAGAGCAGGTGGCGCGTTAACAGCGTACGAGTGAATATCCTCTGGTACAGTGCAGAAAGTCGCAGTAGCATATCTCGAGTCGACATTGACGACCGGTTGACGTGCTCTTCTTATTGCGCTAGGTTCCCACCTGCAAATGCTTCGGATCGATTGTGGATATACCGGCTTGACTCCAGATTTTGGACATGGTGACGACCGTACAGGAGACGATGGTTCCAGAATGGCATCACTGTCGTAGTCCAGGGGTGTTGACGAGATTCCATCCTGTCCAAACAGTTTCCGTCTCTTGATAGGTCTCGAAGTTGGAAAGTCGTCGAATTCGACTAGTCCATCTGCTGTATCTCCATGTCGGCTGTTGACAGTCCCTGCGGTGAGTGCCTTCAGTGCTCTCGTGGAGAGACTTGGGCTGGAATCATTGGCTCGAGATGAGGAGGGATTGAAGAAGCGATTGAACCGTCGTGGCGTTATAGTTGGTGCTCTTTTCGGCTTGTTGCTTCGTGATGGCAAAGGAGGTGATGATGGTGGGACCTCAGAAGGTGCAGTCTGGCTACTGAAGATAGGATCAACGGCAGACATCGTATCACTGTCGAAATCCATTTGCTACGACACTGCAAAAGTGAGCAAAATGGAAGAATGCGCGGCGACCAGTCGCGTGAACGCGTTTCTAGGGAAAATCAATCTAACTGTTTTATCGATAGGGTCATAGTTCCCGTCTCTATCGCGATACATGACTTCAGGCTGCTTCCCTTTATTCCTTTGTCCCACATTGTCGTGACATCCAAGCTGCCATCTATCGATCCGATGTGAGCGAGAGCATGTGTTCTGTGGTCTGATACATGCGAGACAGCAGTGTGACGTATCTGAGTATCTTATCGTACCAAGTATCAGCAGGCGGAGAGCGAAACACTGCAAAATCAAGCTACTGCATAAGCTCCGTCATCTCATCCGGTACAAAGTGCTCTAAGTGCTCCAGCCACTGTAGCATACGCAACAGCATGCCATACAAGCACCAATAGCAGCACTGAACGCCAGCGGCGAACCTGCCACGCATGACCTTGCAGCTTATCTGACACTTCAGATACATGCGATTTCCGTGAAGTGTGATGCAATACTGCCCCGCTATTGCACGGCCTATCTTTACCGCTGAGCTTGAGCTGCTGCGTGTGGTGTGACCTCGTGGCTGCCGTGCCGTATGATGTCTTTTTGTATATTAAAGCAGTGTCCCTCCCTCACTCTGCCTCTACTCATCCACAAATCAACCCACACATAAACTATACTATACACACATACCCTAGACCAAACAACTTTCCCATAACCTATACTCAACATGTCTGACGCCGGGTATGTCTTACGAAGAATGCTTCCTGTATACAACTTCTAACATCTTGCCCAGCCGCAAGGATCTCACCTCTCAAATCAGCGAGAAGGTAACTCCTGACTCCCAGAAGTCCACCACCGACAAGGTCAGCTTTTCCCCTTCCTGTCCCTCCACTCTTTCGACCCGGGCAAACCACCGCATACAGCCGTCCATGCCTTACCACCTTCCCAACCTCCTTTCACAATCTCCGCCCACTCTTCCTCCTCCACCACCCACTAACGTCTCACCTTCCACCAGGCCTCCGAAAACGTCTCCGGCGCCGCCGACAAAGTCGCCAGCACATTCCAGTCCGAAGACTCCAAGTCGACCACCCAGAAGGCCGGCGACGCCACCCGCTCCGGCGCCGATGACGCTCAGAACCAGGGCGGCAGCTACTTGGAGAGCGCCCAGAAGGGTTTGAGCGATGCTGCGGGCAGCGTGCAGAATGCGCTTGGTGGTGGTAGCAAGTAGATGATGTGTCAGCTGGAGGGGAGAGGAGGATGATGAGGATGAGGAGGATTGAGGGTTGGATAGTTACGTATATGTAATGATATGAATTGAGGAATACTTCCGTCTCCAAGGCATGGTGGTGTCCTATCTGACTTGTCCCTGATCTTAAGTCTTGCCTGCTTCCACACGCAGCCTTCCACACACCGACCTTCTACACGCCAACCTTCCACACGCCAACCATCCACACACCAACCTTCTCCACACCGACCTTCCAGACATCAACCTTCCACATACCAACCTTTTCACGCACCAACTGTGCACACACCATCACCATCACGCCCCCATCACCATCACACCACCACCCTCACCATCATCCTCCTCCCCCGCCTCAGTAACCACAGCCCTCATCTCCGTCCCGCCATCCACAGCCATCCCCTGCTCACTCCACCTCCACATCTCCTCCCATCTCCGCCTCCACACCTCAGCCGCCCCGCGCCCGCCTCACACACCATCACTTCCGCATGCATCGTCCCGGAAGCGAAGCAACTGTCTCACTGAAAGAAAAGGAATAGTGAGATACCAGGGAAAGGCAGGAAGGTCGGTGGGAGTAGAGTGGAGCCAGGGATGGACTCAAATGGCTCGGGCGTGAGAGGGATGGAGCTTGTCGGGCTTTGGGGGTCAGGTAAGTATGCCGGAAAGAAGGCACGCGAGGATACTGGGGGTGGTGATGGAGGGCGAGGGATGGGAAGGGTGGACATGTAGTAAAGAAGCATGTAGTAAAGAGGCATGTAGTAAAGAGGCATGTAGTAAAGAGGCATGTAGTAAAGAGCCATCAAGTAAAGACATGGTATAGTATATCCATTCCAATATATATCCTCAAGATGACGCCGAAAATGGCCAGATATGTGGGGATGTGCGTGGTGCGTGGTGCGTGTCATAATGGTTCATCAAATAGTCCTCGTGCTCGTGCTCATGCTGTCCGCCTTCCACCCTGACCCATCGTCCCCGTGGCTCAACAATAGAAAAACACCCTGGCCTCCCAGCGCATAAGTGGCGACCACCATGTAAGAACGCCGGTGTGAACGCCGTTGCACCCAGGAATCATCCAACCGAGGGTATCGAAAGCTGCGTGCTGTGCTGTGCGTGCTGTGCTGAAAAAGAAGGAGGGATTGGCGGAGGAGTGTGTACTCTTTCATTACTCATTCGTGTGCTGTGGCGTACCCGGAAAGGCAGGGGGGGGTGGTATAAAACAAGATCAAACTCGAAAATCCAGATCCCGCGCCCAGTATGTTGGTGGTATGATGGCATAAATGATGCCGATTCTCGTCGGTATGAGGAGAAATGTCGGTAGGTGGTGTCTTTGCTGACCCTGCATTTGTACCCATTGTATGAGCTACTTCTTCCTCCTTTCTTCCTGTGTATCAATATCACTCTCCTCACAAACTCATCGTGAGCCATTCCCACTCCTGCGTCCCCTGCTGTGGTCCTCCCTGTGGCATCACCGTCCCATCCGGCATCATCTGCGCCTCGCTGCCCACCACTCCACTCTCCGGCGGGCTCCCACCATCGAGCGGCGACGAGAACTGCTGACCCATCATGCTCACGTCGCCCATATCGGTATCCTGACTTGCGATCGGCGGTGCCGGTGCTATCGACTTCGTCTGCAGTGTGTGGCGCCTCCTCTTCGCCATCGCTGATTTTGCACTACTCGCATTCCGCGACGGCATTGGCGCGACAGAACTCGCGGGTACAGCTGGTTTGGGCGGACCGGGTGCGATTGACACGACGCCTTTCGCGCTCGGCGTGGCGCCCGAGGATGTTGTTGAGCTCGGTGATTCCGAGTCTTGAGGCATCCGCTGTGGCATTGATGCTGGGGGCGCCACTAAGGAGTTTTTCCGCGATGCTTTCTTGCCAACAGACTTTGTATTGCTGACTTGTGTTGCGCCACTGCCGCGGTTGCGCTTCTTGATTACGTCAGTCTTGAGGGATAGAGGTCGGACGACGCCATGGAGCTTCAGGAACAGTCCGCATGCATTGCATAGTGGGTTTCCTTCTGGGTTTCGACGCCATAAAGGCGTCGTCTGGGTGAAGCAGTTCGAGCACGTGGTCGGGATGCCATTGTTCATGTCCTTGTTCATGTCTGGACTGCCAGGACGTGTTGAGGCTGCCGTGCTCAATCCATTCGACTCGAATTCCTGAGGAGAGTTCGGTGATGTTTGTGGTCTGTGATGGGAGGAGATCATCATACCAGAGGTATTCGGTGTCGACGATGTGCGAGGAATCTTCTGCCTTCGAGGGTCGTTGCCACGGTTGCGAAATTCGCTCACGGAAGATGCAAAACCGTGTGTCCTGCCGAGCGAGCCACTTTGCCAATCGTGACCCATGACCTCTGAGCCGCCAATGGTCACAGTTCTGCGTGGTGGTCCATCGAATTGGCTGTTCATGTATTGATTGTTCATACTCGAATCGTACGACATTCCAGTGAAACCCATTGAGGCATCTTCCATACCACCCATCTCGTCAATCATGTCCATACTGCGATCCGCGAATGCAGCAAGCTCCTCGTCTTCATTGTCATCTTCATCGCCAAGAGAGAACATTGCATCGTTGTGAGGCATTGACATCGTCTGGCCGTGCAGGACGTGATTGGGATTGACATTCTGCATATCGAACCCAGAGTTTTGAAATGGCGGTGGTGGGCCATTTGTTGATCGCCCGAAGTTCTGCTCCATGTTAGGCTGAAAGTTGAACGAACTTGGCATGGAGCTCGCCATGCCCATGGACGAGAATTGATTCTGGCCGAAAGGCTGCATTTGTTGAGGTTGTTGGAATTGGCCAGGTTGGGTGTGGCCAAAGAAGAATGAGTTATCATCAGGTATAGGCTGTGGCGTTGTTACTGTTGATGAAAAGGCGGAGTTTGAGCCATGTGGGGAGTGAATGGGGAGAGTGTGCTGCGGACCAGGCATTGGCACATTGGCATATGAAGTTGAGAAAGCATTTGGCGGGAATAGTGGTGACTCGGCGGGTGTGAAGGAGAAAGGTTGCTGGAAGATACCGGCAGAGTTAAGTACCGGATCGGAGTTGTTGTCAATGGCGAATGTGTCTAGGTTGAAAGGAATATGCATGTTCTGCATGGTGCCTAGCTCGTCAGTGTGGTCGAGGGAATAGTTGTGAAGAGCCGCTTCGTGCTGGGGATCGTTATGTAGTGATGCATTGGCGACTGGAAAGACTTGTGGGGAGTGCTCTGCTCGTCGTTTCGGTGGCTAGTGGTTGGTCAGATGGCGGTCGTGAGGAGGATCGAGCGGTACTTACTCGACGTTCATCAATACTCGTCTTGCGAACATGCCTCTGAACATAGCCAAACTCGCCGCTCATATTAGACTGAACTGGTGCTTGAAGAGGAAGGGAATGCGGGAATGATTGATCTCGTAGCTCGTTCTGTTTCTTGATAGGTATGGCTGATGCAATAGCAGTCGTGGATCCAGAGTTCCTCTCAACGGATGGAGACCTGGAAATGTTCGCTGGAGAGGCTACCGAGTTTGGCAAGATGAAGTCGTCCATGTTCATATGGTCATGTTGTGCAGGCTGTGCATTAGCAGAGGACTGCTGACGCAGCTGCGCAATGCCACTTGGTTTCGAAGTTGCCGGTATCGCTGATTCTCGTCTCTCGTTGAGCTTGCTATTGTGCGAATGTGAGTCAGAATAGACCACCTTGGAAGACAATGAGGCACCAACTTTGTATGTTCTTCTTGTTGCTTCTTTAGATTCATCGACATCATTCGCCATGACAGATTGCCCATGCGCTCCTGGTTGGGTAGAGAATTCTTTGTCTTGCTGTATAGCCTCCATATTTGGATGCCTAGCGGGTCTTTCTTCTGCAGTTCTTCTGGAGTATCCACTTCGTCGAGGTTGGCAGTTGACGCATCATCGCGCCACGGCGAGAACAACGACGGCCGAAGCACACTCATGCGAGCGCCTTCTGCCGCCGGTGAGAGTTCCAGCTTAGTATCGAGTGTGGTTGCAGAGGTGAGCGAGGAAGCACCGGATGAACTGGACGGATGACGTTAGCTGCGGTCGCATACATACATGATCGCACTACGGCGGCAGGATGCAGTGAGCTATGCAAAAGGACTCGGCGTGTAGAGTGCAAGCCAAGGCTATCCTCGCCGTCGACGACAATCCTGAGGTGAGGCAGTATGGCGGGCAGGCTAGGCTGAGCTGGACCCGGCCTGTGTCAATCACTAGCGAGTAACCAGCGGATATACCCGACCCCGGGAGAAATGTACGCATGTGATCAAGATTGCCTGAGATGCTTGCAGTATTGCTTCGTGGGAAGAAGACTCACACTTTGGATATCTGAACAGCTCGAGGGTGTGGTTGATTGAGAGGTATTGCGATGCCTAGGATTGGGCTTTGTTGTATGTAGTCTGCTAGGTCGGTGTCGTTGTCGGACGAGGGCGAGCGCTCGATGATGCTGCGCCAGCTCACCTCGTGACTGTCAAAGTCGGCGAAAGAAAGCGTGGGGGAAAACATGCAATTCTATCGCGTCTATTGAAATACGCCAGGCGTCAGGTCCTCCAGTACTGTTGCTGTCTGTCGTCTGTACGATGTGTATGCAAGCAGTGAGTCGCTCGATCTGGGGTTGCGTTGTAGTGGTGTAAGCAGAAGCAGGAACAGCATGGGGAGAAGGTAAACTGATGTGTCTTTGGATCTTTGGATGAATAATTCTTATTTCGTGAAAGGTGAGAAGCATGAACACCCACAGCATATCCACAGTCCACGCCCACCCATTCAAGAATAATGCCCACTCAGAAGATGAACTCGAGGACCCTGACTTTGGCCCTTGTCCTTGTCTCGTCTTTCCGCTGGTATGGGAAAGTTTCTCACATGGCATAGGCTGCCCATCCGCCGGCGTTTCCTGGGCTCGTTCCCACTACAGTCCAGCTCCCATGGATACTGCACCGTTCGGTCGCTTCTGCTCCAAGCGCAGTTCACCCATCACTCACGTCCCTGACCTCTGCCGCTACCTCAACGCTGTAATGTGCTAGTGCTAGTCGAAAACCCGACATGACTCTTGTCTTCTGTTCGAGCTTCACCGCCACTTTGTCTCGCGGCCTGGCCGTCGTCGTGATGAGGAACTACGACAAGTATGAGTAATCGATTGATGGAAATTGACCGACTCGATCCGTCGAATTTGTCATAGATTCGAACCTTTGCCCCTGGGCACGCGTGAAAGCGGTTTATTCTTGCCTGGATTCGTAACGGGTTGCCCTGTAATGTTTGCTGTTGCTAATAAGTATGACTGTCGCCTCCAGGATGTCCGCGGGGACACGACTGTTGGGGATACTGGAGGATAGTCACGTCGAGGACGAGGCTGCGATGTACATAGTTGAAGATGGTGCTGTGCAGCTCGAGCACCTCTAAAAGGCACATCTCAGACCGGCATTCTAGGATCGTCCTATGCAAATGCAAAGCTGCTGATCACCTCAATTTCGAACAGTTAAAAGTTCCCCCCCCACTTGTGGCATCATCCCGTGTTTTCCTCGTCTTTGGTTTGTCTTCCTCTGCTTCGAAGATCGTCGTGCTTTGCCCAGGACGCCCAGTGTTCTTACCGGGAGGGTGGACCGAGGCGTATTTTGCTGCATTCTAGCCGGCGCCATATAGAGCGCTATTCTGGAAGCGGCGAGCAAGCAGGCCGCCTCACACGACACCATACTCGCTGATCTGCGGCTCTGTTCCAAATTGCTGGCATATACTTCATGGTGATACTCGAGACGGAGGCGCGCAGGTGGCATGTGTAAGGTATACAAGTATACTCCGGCCGAAGATGCGCGATGATGATGCACCGAGTCCTCCCATGCAGCAAAGCGATCATCAAAGGTTTCACAGTTAGCAAGTCACGTTCACTGCTGTTTCGGATAATGTGGAAAGAGAGAGTATCGTCGTTGATAGCAAGATCGCTGTGTCTTATGGTAAAGCTCCAGTGATCGAGAAAAACAATAAGGTGAAAGACCCTGGAGGCGATCTTCACGGCAATTCCGTTGTATGTTGATCTTTGCTCAAACCAAGCTGAAGCATCTACGAGTCAAGCCAGCGCCCACCAACCACACCGCTTTTACGCCTTGACGCCGCTTCGCAGTCTTTTGGTTTCGCAGGTCGAGCCGCCGCTGACCACGAGACCCAGAGCAATCTGAATATATAATCATGAAACGCGTCGCCAAGGTCGATGAAACCTGGCTTCTGCCGATGCCTTTCTGGCAATCTGCATCCTTTCCCCTCCAGATCTCCAGGTTGATCATGCTGATCAGCATGATCAATTCTGAGGGTGAGATAGAGAGGTTCGCCGCAATAATGCGGCGTCTTACGGAAGAACAGAAGAGGACTATACGCTTGAAGAACAACAAGCGTATCTGAAAAGTCACGAAGCACAGCCAGCTTGCACGCATGCAGCACCTACGGCTGGCGGCTCTAGCCCGACGCCACGAAAACAAGCATAGCGCAGACGGGAAATGCTCGGCCGAAACAGCAAAATGACCAGACTTCTCACCATAGACTTCCCAAGTCTCCCAACTCACAACTCACAAGGCTCCCCAAAGTCCCAATCCTACCATACGTCCTCATCCCCTCGTTCTGGTTCCGTTATCACCCGACCATCCTTCACCCATCACGAACAAAACCCCAAACGAAATAATTCCCTAATAAAGTAATCCCAAATAATTGACCCGATGCCCATCCGCTCCCGACCCGTCAAACTTGGCGCTTGGCGCAAGCGTGTGAGCGGGTGGACGGGTGAGAGCTGGAAGTTGACCGTGGTTCAGCGTTTATGCCTTTTGGGACCTGGGGAGTAAAGATCGGCCGAAGTCGGCTGAATTCCGAGGTTGGACATCCACTTAAATCACACCTCCAGGAGATGAAGGAGATGGGGGACTGGAGCCGAGGTTAGAGTGGATGTGGTGGTCGAGATTCGAGAGTCGAGAAGTTGCAAGTCATACGCCCCCAGTAATCAGGAGCCGAGGCTATCAGTGTCATCGAAGGGGCGTCCTGTGGTCGCCATGGGTAGGGTGTTTGTGTTCGTTGTTCGTAGAAGTGAGCCAGGCAACAAGGGGGGCTGAGCGAAAGCAGACAGAAAACAGTCGAGAAACCGAGATGAGATGGAGAGCGGGAGAGGTGAAGACATATATATATACAAGCTCTCTATCTCCCCTTACGAGTACCATATGGCACCATACTCTCACTTGCCTGTTGCTATCTATCTCCTTCCCATGTCTAATCTATCAATCACATCATCCCGCTGCCATCCTGTCCTATCACTCTATCTCGAGTCCCGTAGCACACCATCCTCTCTATCTATGAGCCATCAGCCGCTCCGCACAGAGATACCATGATTACACTCCGCGGACAAGCAAGATACCCGGGAGACCCCGGACCAGTAGCATACTTGGCGAGTCGCCCATCAACTCATGTATACAGCCATTGTCTGCTGTACTGTTCAGAAGAAGGGCCTTCCCAATCCTGGCCATACTATCATACCATATCCTCCCAGTCCTACAGCCTTGCTTTCGCCATTCAAGTTCCGACGTATTTGTTCTCCTATCTTCTCGGCAACGAAGCCTCTAACACCCTCGTTGCAGCGAAACTCGGCCATCTGTATTCGTAACCTCGCAATGCCAATCCCAGGGCCTGCGGTTTCTAGTTTGTCATAACGCCAGCATCCGGCCCGTCGAAGATGGATTGGGCAGCGCCAGCGAGGGGCCGTCCGTGCTGAGCTAGCGAGTGCGCAGCCCAAGGCGTGCTTTCAGATCGCTTGAGGTCGTGTAATGATCGAGAATCGTCTGTGCCGCCCTGAAGTAGCATTCTGGCATAGCACCAGCTTGGGTTCACGCACACTGCCATGCATGGTTCTGGTGATACGCGATTGTGTTTCCACTCGCCGATTGTTGCATCGTGTCCCCTTTGCGTCACCTCTACACCTTCGCCTCCCCTTTCACAACCTTCTCATCCTCCTTACTCTGCATGAAGAAAAACACACCCACCGCCACCGCCAGCT
>Ga0268250_10000956_pt1 | contig 12950 bp, 12 predicted proteins | sample AgamicAsSfe_FD_200448 | JGI IMG/M metagenome (GOLD analysis project Ga0268250, IMG submission 200448) | Agave microbial communities from Guanajuato, Mexico - As.Sf.e (v2) (version 2) | ecosystem: Host-associated > Plants > Phyllosphere > Phylloplane/Leaf | place: Guanajuato, Mexico | collected... | reverse complement strand
ACCGAGAACGTCGCCCAGACCTTCTCCGTCGAATTCTATCAAGAGTTTGAAGGTTAGAGGGAAGAAGAGTAGTGAGACAAATCTGGCCAGGCAGACTAGTATTAGAAGTGCGAGGATGGCTAGTGGAAATGGCAAAGAGAAGGCAAATGAGTAAGACGAGGGATGTGACTCTTTGGTGCCAACGGTTTCTTGCGGATCTACGTTTCTTTCTCATATATGGCGATGTTTCTTTCATCATCTAGTCGTTTGATTCAGATTAGGGGATCTCCAGCGCAGGCGTGGTCTGGGTACATATGGCGTTTTTGTTTTTGCTCTTTTTTGCAAAAAGGGAAGACCGCGACGCCATGCCATGCGATGCAGAGCATGATAGATACCATGATGTTTTGCCTTTATGCGCTATGGCTGTTCATGTTGCTCAACGAAAGGATCGTTTTTGAGATGCGTAGTAGGTGTAGACAGATGTAGAAATGAGTCTATTTGGTTACTTAATCCTCGGATACTTCACCAACTTCACCGCAGGCATGCAACACTCGACCTTAGATCCGTCGAACTACTCTTCCGCAACTCACTCTCGACAACAACACTTGACGTCTTCGTAATTCCCCCGGCATTTCCCGCGACAACAATGCCCCTCTCAGAGTCCCTGTCACCCCTCCAGCCCGCCGTCGTCCTCTCCTCACTACCCACACTCACCGTGTCATCCTCCACGTACTCGAATCTCTTATTCATAGCCCTCGATCCGATGGTCTTGAGCTCCAGTTGGTGATGTGAGCCACCCCCATATCCTGTACTACTTTGCTTTCGGCTCCGACTGCGAAGCGAAGACTCGCCGATCAGACGCGGTGCGACATGCCGAAAGAAGAGACGCATTGTTGGCAGGCAGCCTGTGATAATGACGAGGTTGGCTTCGATGAGACTGCGGAGAAGATATATATCAGTATATATGATATGATGGGGATGAGATTCCTGGATTTGAGGAAGACTTGCATCCAAATACCTGGCATGACGATCGCCCACGTCTGGTCGATGGTTTGAAGCATGGGAAAGAGTAGAGCTAGTCGTACGGCGCTTGTTATGCATGTCCTGTGGCGGTTTAGATTGTGCTCTCCATCTCTATCTTTTGGCCTTGCTACTTACAGCGAGCCCACACCGAATATGCATATCAAACCAGCTTTCTGAGCCCTAGGCATCTGCAGCTTGACCACCATCGGTATAGGTAAGATCAGCAGTAAGATATCTGTGGCCATATTCAGGACCGCCGTCGCCATATAAAGTGGTGTCCTATCGATGCAACTTCCCTCGGTAATTGTAACATCCCAGTTCCGTCGGAAAGGCGTACATGCGAAGATGAGCGGAAAGACAAGCGCAATGTTGTATCCGACGACGACGAACATACTTGCGTATACGCACAGTCGGAACCATTGTATGTGCGACAGGCGTAGGTAGAAGAAGAGGAGAGATAGCTTAGCGCTAGCGAGGAAAGGACAGTAGATGATGCTTGCTACACTGATCAGCTGCGGTATGAGTTAGTTGAGGTCGCTTGGTCAGAGTGATGGGTGGTGCTTACGTTCATTGTAGAGTTGACTCTATGGCCAGTCAATTCCCAGATGTGTACGCCGAGAGTGCCTCGGCCATACTGGACTTTTGTAGGGTTAGATCAGGCTTGAGGGCATTGATAAAGACCTCAGAACATACACAGAATAGGAACTTGGATGGCAATGGAGAAGCACTGTAGACTTGGTCGTCAGCAAGACCCAACGAACATCCTGCTCTATGCGAAATGTACTGCCACGTACCCAAGCTACGAGCAACGCTACTGTTGGTCTTCGTCAGATACTGGATTCCGTTGCAGAAGGCTTCAGAGGTGTTCTGAGAGATTTGAGCGAGCTTACTATCGTCCGGTGTAAAGCCCTTTGCTAGCCTTGTCTTTGTAAAGACACGTATAACCATGAAGATGGCAGCAAAAATCATGCCCAAGGTACCAACCCAGAAGTTTGCAGCTTCCCCGGTTCTCTGGGGATTTTCCACATCGACGACGTAACCAGGCGGGGCCGAAAATATGGGCTGGTTCATGTCCATGTTGAGATGAAAATTCGATACAAATCCGCATCGTTGCGAACGAAGCGTCGTCTTCACTCATCTATATTCCAAGTTGGCATTATCATCCCCGTCGCTTGGATTATCGCATTCCGCCGTCTAACAAGTCTCCTCGACCAACAGATCCGTCGCCTCACTACACCATGTTCCTTGCCGCAAAGAATCCCTCTGATGATTGTGATGTCCGATAGCGGCACGGGTTGTTCATATGTGCCGCATCGCTTAAGTTGTAAAGTTGCGACACGCAGCAGGAGATTGGTCTAAGGTACGGCACAGCCTGCTGTGAACCTGTTCACCATGCCTACGCCGCTCCATCGCATGGGCGCAATGACTTGGCATTGCAACAACGGCTCGGATGTTTCCCTTTCCAGCGGAAGGAGGATGGGAGAGGATGCATGCCAAGCATGTGGCGTTCGATGAGATGGCTACATCTTGAACATTGCACCCGTCACTCTGGTCGCCCGGAGTTCCCCGGATGGCCTAGCTAGATGCCTGCGCCTCAACCACAGCCCCTTGCGGTCCGCTCCTCTAGGGACGCGGAAAGATCTTCCAATTGACTCTTTGGACCGAGCCTCGTGTAAGTACCCTCGCACCTATCACAGAACACGCGTTCTTTTACCCTTGCAAGCCACAGTTTTAGCGAACAAATTGTAGACTCGACCGAGGTACTACCGACAGCTCTGTACCCTTCGCAGTGCAAACCCAACGCTCCAAAGCATCTAGCCCTTCAATCAATTCTGGAAATCCTTCAAAAATCCATCTTCATTTAATATGCCGAGTCATTGTTAAGCAGTGATTGCGCCTTCCTGTTTAGGCTATGTTGTAAATTTGTCGGAGAGAGTGAACGAGTAGAAAACCGTGCTACAGCCTGCGTTGTGATCGCGATCATCCAGTACTCCTTGTATCGTCTCTTTGGTTATTGGGCTGACTATCATAATGGCTCGCTTGATCGTTACTCTGTTGGCGGCAGCGGCTGTTGCTCCGTTCGTGCAAGCTGACTATTGTGTAAGGCTGCTCGCTGAGCTCCATCTATTTGAAACGTTAGTTAACAATGGCAGTGCTCCGCCCTCGCACTCACTTCCCTGAGAAGTCGCCTGCTATTCCCCGGTCAAGACGCGTACGAGACGCGGGAGGACTCCTACTTCGATGTGAAGCAACAAGTCATCACACCCAATTGCATCGTCCAACCCAAGACAGCCAAGGAAGTCGCACTTGCTCTCAAAACTCTTACGGCTGCCAGCCTACTGAAGTCTTGCAAGTTTGCGATCCGCAGTGCTGGGCATACTCCCTACGCTGGAGCCTCAAATATCGAGGATGGCGTCACTCTCGATTTGCGTTACCTCGACACCGTTCAGTATGATGCTAAGAACACTCTCGTCAAGGTCGGTCCTGCGGCGACTTGGGACGACGTATACAACGTTCTTGAACCTCTCAATGTGATGACGAGCGGTGGGCGTTCATCTACAGTTGGAGTCGGCGGCCTTACACTTGGTGGTGGTATCTCATACTTCTCACCAGGACGGGGCTTGGTCTGCGATAATGTGATCGAGTTCGAAGTCGTTCTCGCCGATGGTCGTATTGTGACCGCCTCCAAGACCTCTCATTCCGACCTCTTTGCTGTCCTCAAAGGCGGCAACAATAACTTCGGCGTCGTTACTAGCTTCAAGTTCGGTACCTTTGACTACAACGGCCTCTGGGGTGGTCTTGTCATCTACCCAGAATCAACCATACAAGATCACTTCAAGGCCCTCATCAATTTCTCCAACAACATCGACAAACAGCCCAAGGGTTCGGCTATCGTCATGCCGGTATACCAAAGCTCCGCTGGTGCTGATTTGATCTTGAATGCGTATGATTATGCTGAGCCAGTACCAAGACCCGCGGCCTACGATGAGTTTCTAGCGATTCCTGGCAACATTTCTGATACCACAGGGATCAGGAACATGTCGTCGCTGGCAGCAGAGCTTGCAGGTGCCACAACCCATAGGTAAGCCTGTCACAGCATTTACTTTAGCAGATGTTAACCAAATCTTTAGCGTATACTTTGGCACACTCACTTTCGCCAATGACCTCCGCGTCATGACCAAAGCACATGAGATTTACGTGGACGTACTCTCCAACCTCAAAGCCAAGGCAACGGGCGACTGGCAGATTTACGTTCTCTACCAACCTCTTCCACCTTCGTACTGGCGGCAGAGCGCCTCTAAAGGTGGTAACATGCTGGGCCTGGAACGTTTCGGCGAACAAGTGTTGTGTCGTAAGTCCACTCTTTGACTTTACAGCGAAAGATAATCGCAAGCTAATGCGTATCAGTCTACCAACCCTACATCTCTTGGCAAGGCGCAGAACAAGATGCCCTCTTCCAAGGCGCAGGCGCAGATCTCGTTAACCGGATTCGCGAGTATGCCGAGAGTATCGGCGCCGACAACCCATATCTCTACCTGAACTATGCGGACAACACGCAGGATCCGCTAGCCAGTTACGGCTCCGAGAATGTGAAGAAGATGAAGGCGGCAGCAAAGAAGTATGATCCTTTTGGTGTCTTCCAGAAGCTTGTACCAGGTGGCTTCAAGATCTCGAACGTCCAGTAGATGGTCGGAGCGTAGTTAATACTTTTCAAACCCGAATCTTTTTAAAACAATGGCATCTTGAATGATTCGCAGTGCGTCGGGTGTTCCTGCTGTTGTGCGCGAAGATGACGTCTTGTTGGAAGAGCGGAACGGGGAGGGGAGGGGGAGGAATGACATTCTGGATGATGTAGCGATATTTCAACGGTACAATGCCACAGCATGCGTACATTCGAGATTTCAAATATTGACAAACATCCAATACGACGGAGCGAGATTGACGATGCAATGAGATGGATTTTGTGTGTTTGTTAGTGATATCGCAGTCGGCAAGCGCATGCGAAGCGGAGGCTGGCCACGGATGTTGGCGTGCCGCTAACACGTCGCGTCGCGTCCCACGCGCCTCAAGCGCGCACTGCATCATCCACATCTCCTGCCGATATATACTCAGATGCGGGCGCACAGTCGTCTCTTTTGTGTATCTGAGACTGCAGAGAAGCTTCACCAAATGACCTTGAGCAAGCACGTTCGCCGATCACTGCAACGCTACCTAGGTACTGGTTGATAGGAAGGCCTTGTTCATTGGTCAGCAACATAGACGCAATTATTTCGTACCGAAGTCTACATCACCATGCATCTGTCTTGCATGTCTCGAAGATATTTCTCCTTCAGTTGCTTCTTCTGCTTCTCGAGTTCTGTCGCCATGTTTTCCTTAGCCGATATCTGGCTCTCTTCGAAGCGCCTCTTTTGCTCTTCTATGAGCTGCATATGGCTGACATGTAGGCTCTGCATGTCTTCTCGATGCTTTGCGAGGGTCTCCTGGTGTTCCCTTCGAATGGTCTCCAGAATCTCGCGTTCTACTTGTTTATTTTGGTCGCGCGCTTCCTTGAGGTCTTTCTCCACTTCCTCTAGTTTTCGTTCGTAACGCTCGATGACTGATTTGACTGTAGATGCCACCTCGCTTCCAGCGCCTGTATCGACCAAGTCGAGGTTTTCATCGACCATTTCACGTTGTATGTCAAGCGTCACCGGCCTCTTCATCTCAACCAAGTAATCGATAATCTTCAGCGCTGACGCTTTTCCTTCGTCATGACGAAATACGCAGCTGCCATGATCAATCATTCGCTTCCAGAGCTGTGGTTTTTGCTCCAACTCCTTCTCTCGCGTGATCGCAACACCTTCATCAGTTATGTCCCACATTGTGGTCGCTAACACCACACTCGCAAGGGGGTCTTCACCACATAACTTCCGGAACATAGTGATATTCTGAACACCACTATGACCTATGCGCACGTCTGATATCCGTTGGAGAAAGATAATTCCCGCTAGTTTCAAGTTCTCTGAGTGTGCCTTGTTCAGCCAGAGTGCGACTTCTTGCAGGATTTCAGAGTCTGTACGACTATCGTCATCGAAGCCTGGGGTATCGACAAGATAAATCTTCATGCTGTTCTCCAATGTACATGATACAACTTCGACCGATTGAGTGCCTGGAAAGCCTTAGTTCAGGCTATACACATAGCTAATGGTTGCTCTTACATGAGTCTAGTCCATGTCCAACTTCGAGCCTTCGATCCGAGAATAGATTGACAAATGTCGATTTTCCACAGCCAGTTATACCCATCACTGCGATTATGATATCATCAGGCCTACGTAAACGAATCAGTACGTTCTCTTTCTGAGTATTGGTTGGCACATACGTCAGATCTGGAAGCGCAGGCAGCTCACGATGCGGACTGTCAACTCTGTCTGCCATGTTTGTCGCAATTTTGACGTTATCTTTACGCTTTGGAGAATAAAACCGATAGTTTGCTGAGTTCTGGCGATTCAGTGTCATTGACGAGTGTAATCCATCTGCGAAGTATAGAAAGCAATGCCCATCAGGCTGGAAGGCAACCACTTGCTGAGTAGTTGCCCTTGACAGCGAACGACAGGTGCATGCATGAACCCATGTAGCGACGTGACCACTCCCACATCTCGAGATTACCCCGAACGTGTCGTTCGCCATCATATGCAAGCCTCGGGGCTGGTCTTTAAGTGACAACGCACCGTGGCGGTCGATAGGCTGCTGGTGACGAATCAACGTCGCATACACCCCTCCATCCCACAACACCAAAACTTTCGTTGTCATGCAGTTATCCTTCGAGGTTCACCGGACATCTTTCAGCTCAGTAATGGCCCCCGCACCTCTCCTCATGCGCATATTTATAGTGTGACTATATGCAAAGCACAGACGGTCTCGAAGAAGCTCTTCACAGTCACATGCCGAGTGTGTATAGACTGCGCCACGCCAGGCTGTGTCTGCTGTATTCACTGGACGTCGATTGGCATTCCTTCGTTGTGGGAAGGCTGTCACTTAGTGCCCAAGGCAGTTGTGACAGCTGTGGTACATACTTTGCATTGTATCCTCTCTGCGCGAGTAGTATCTTTGGAAGAGAAACGCAGAATGATAAAGAGATAGACTTGATAGAATGTCGAGGTTTTGGAACAATTTAGATTCGGCGACAGCTACCACATACGACGTGTACCACTGAATCTCTCATGGAACTTAACCATAGTCGTTAACGGCTGATGGGTTTGTGCCAAATTTGAACGACACGTAAGCTTGACTCACTTGCACTATGAATGATGAAAAAGGTTGTTCAGGCGGACTGTTACTATGGGACTCAGATATAGGAGGCTTTCCCTGAGGTAGTCGTTCGGCAGCCTATATGTTTCTTCTCAGTGGTTTATGCTGCTGCGTCTGCAGATTCCGTGGCGGCCCAATTGGAGGAGTGACGAGTGGGTAATGAGCGGAGTTCCCAGGTTGAATCGTCGTCAATAGTGAATAAGAAGGGACATGGTTTTGTATAGTCATTGGAAGCGCAGAGTCATCCGGATCGCTTCCGGAATCGTCATCTGATGATTCGGCAGACTCGTGATCATAATTCAGCTGCTCCTGAGGATATGAAGAAGCAGCGGCGTGAGAGTGTCTAGTCTTCTCATCTGAAAATGTGCGGTGACCTTTCGGCCTGCCACTCCGGCGACCTTTGGACTTGCTTCGCGCTTTCGGGGCCTTCGCGTTTCCCTTTTTGGAAGTCTTTGGCTCTACAGGCATAGAATCAGCTCGACGCGGTGGCCCAAAGTCCCTAGAGTCTTTCCCAGTAAAGCCGAAGAAATTTTGCAAATTCAAAAGGAAATCGCCCGGGTTCATTCGCTTCGTCTTTGCTTTTTCTTCTCGCGTGGTATGTTCACGATCTTTGGTTTCCTCGAGTTCTTTCTTCATTGCTTCTAGCATCTTGTCCTGATCTTCTAGCTTCTTGTCCCGATCTTGTAGATCCTCAAGATGTTCTGCTTTGCCTTTCATAATTATCCTTTCTTGCTGCTGAACCTTGTGCTCGAGTTCAGAGATCCGCGTAGATTCATCTTCAAGGAAGGCATCATCGGACATCTTAGGGCGACCCTTCCTGAACCACGCTGCCTGCTGATTTCGCATGTCTTCAAGCGTGATTGAAAGACTGTCTTGCTCAGCTTTGATATTGTCAAAGAGACGAGCAAAGTCTTGAGCTTGCTCAGTGAACTCGTTCTTCAGATCCTCATCGTCACAAAGCTCTTCTGCGTGTATTTTCATTTCTCGTCTTTTCGTGTCGTACTTGTCGCGTATAGTCGCTAGTTCGCCTTCCAGATACCTCCCTGCTGTCGTTCTTTCAAGTTTCATTGTTGCGCTAGATTCCATCTCGCTTTGCAACTGCAACACCAGCTTTCTTTTCCTATCTGCTATTATCCCAACAATCCGACGTCCGCTCTCGCTATCACCTTGATGTGGCTCTATCCTAGCTCCAGCTTTTACCATGTTTCCAAAGAACTCAGGCCTTTCTTCCATCATCTTCTGGCGCATCATCGCGGAATCTTGTGCTTCCTTCGTTTTGAGAGAGCTCCACATCGTTGTGACAACCACAACATTCTCAAAATTCCAGTCGCCACAGATCTTTTCGAATATTCGAAGGCTTCTGAGCGAGGATCCTGACATTCGCATATCGGTTATCCGCTGAACATAGATCATTCCGCCTATCGAAACGCCGCCCTTATAGCTATCGCAACAGGTACAGATGAACGTAGCAATCTTCTTGAAGACCGCTGCATATGACATGTTAGTGTCGTCGAAGCCTGGTGTGTCGATGAGACATATTTTCTGGCCGTTCTTTCGCTGCAATAATTCGGATATGATATCAGTGGTACCTCGATATGGTCAGAATGAGATCCATGTCAGGGAAGGCAAACATACACGACTCTAGTGAATGTCCGATTCCTCCACTCTTCTGAGTGACTTGTGAGATGAATGTGCTTTTGCCAGCGCCTGTAAGGCCCATGATCAGGATGCCAATGCCCCTAATCAGGATCAGATGAGTACAATGAACCGGCTTTTCGAACGTACTGAGAAGTTGACAAGTCTTGATCGAACCTTGCGACTGTCAGTGCTGGTGAGGAAGTTGCGATGGAAGCATTCCTAGATGTGCGCGTTGGCTCTGACGCACCGCAACTTCCCCTTCTAATCGAGAAACTGCTATGAGCGCTCATCATGCGTACATGACCACAAGGAGACGTTTGTGATGGATTATCGCGTTGCTATCCAGCAAGTTGGTCACAAAAGGCGTAAACTGGTACAAAGCTGCAAATACGGGTAGGCTGCAATGTTCTGCACATTCCTGCTCTCTTGGCTTCAGCCATTATGCAGGCGCAACCACGCACAGACTACAACCGGGTACAGCGACGCAGTCTTACATGCATCAGTATTCGTGCAGCACCACCCATGGCACTAGAATTGACGTGTGCATTGCTAATTGGTCGCCGTCAGGCAACAAAATGGCGGCCTAATCGTCAACCTTGCAGAGAACATGTACAAGGCTTAAGTTGCCTTGAGTCGCAAAGGGATCTGTTACGATGCAGCATATCTACAGCGAAGCAATCGCTAGACACCAATCTAATACAACCGTATACACCACTGTACGGCTTGGGGCAGTCGCATCTTAATTCATCATGGAGACGATAAATGTTGGAGGCGCACAACCTGTCGAGTAAGTATCCCCTGTTTTCCGGATGTTGCAGAGCTGACTTTGCCAAACAGTTCTGATGATATCTTCATCGCAGTAATGGGAATGACTGGCGCTGGCAAGTCCACGTTTATTGAGCACTGTACCAATCCTTTGGAGCGCTTGTCAGGCCATGGACTCTCATCATGTAAGTTCCTCGGCCGATCTGAAGCATGATGAAGTGTTGATCGCAAGACGTAGGTACGAGTCAAGTGTCCATACACACGACTAGCGTTCTCGGACGGACTGTTCATCTGATAGATACGCCTGGCTTCAACGATAGTCGAAGATCTGATGGCGATACGTTGCAAGAATTAGCATACTGGTTAGCAGCCGCTTACGAGAGAGATATCAAACTTAGTGGGATCATCTACCTTCATTGCATAACGAATAATCGCTTTCAAGGTTCCGCCGTCCGAGCATTGAACGCCTTCAAGAAAATGTGTGGAGAAGAGGCTTTTTGTGGGATAGTTGTAGCAACGACCATGTGGGACAGGGTCACTACAGATGAACTTCCAAAAGCTGAACGCCGACACGAGGAGCTTCACGCAAGAGTCAACGAAGACATTATGCGCAGAGGCGGTAAACTAACTAGACTATCTGCTGTCGAGATAGATGCAGCGAGAATACTTCGACATGTCGTGGGAAAAGATAGAAAGCTAACACTGGCGTTCCAGCAAGAACTGGTCGACGGAAACAAGCTCATTCATGAGACGGGTGCCGGCCAAGTATTGTTTGAACATTTGACTGGCTCGTTGAAAACACTGCAAGCCGAGGCAGATCAAGCCATTGAGAGAATAGCCGCAGTGGCTCACTATTCCCGAAAAGAGGAGCTGCGCGAGCTTGAGGACACGGTTACCGAGATGACCGGAAGCATGCGCTCGATCGATGAAGATATTGAGCGCACCAGGGTGACTCTCGGAGACATCCGCAAGGCCTGGGACAGCTATATCACTCGCGACGAGGAGGCTATTTCGGCGGCTGTGCAATCCATTGAGCAGCAAATAGAAACCGAGCGTGACCGCCAAGAAGCTACAAGCACAGTCCAAACTGATGCGGCGCGGTCTTCCTATGGAGACTCCGAACTTGCATCTTCTTCAGCAAGTGGGTCGCACCCTTCTCAAGCCTACATGTCACTCAGGTTGGAAGAACTCGAAAAAGAACGGAACGCACTTACGTATCAAATGGGTCAGAGACTAAACAGACGATACACAAAACATGCACGAGGTGCGACGAGAATAGGAGTCATTGGCACTGGCCTAGCCGTAGGTCAACTCATCGCAGCGATCGCTTGCGTTGTGATGTGATTCGTATCGATTGGGCGAAAGGAGATAAAGCTGCAATCTGGGGTGTCGAATCTATGAACCCCGGTTTGGCGCTAGTACGAATAGGGATGTGGCACCCAATCTCCGAAGCCCCGCATCATCGGCTTACATATCGCATCCCATCTTCTTGCCCTGTGCCCTCTTCCAGTTGGTACTGCAACCTCGCAGCCCATGCATACGATAACAGTATCAAGCGGAAAAAGTCGCCTTTGTCTCGTCCGGAGATCCTCAGCTCTGCCTCTAGTCACGCGTCCAACTATTCTCTCACGCGTCCGGCATAAGATATTGTCTAAGACAAACAACTATACAGTTCAACTTTAAGACAAAGAAAGGTTCAAGAGATATAAGAACTGCTTTACGCGTAGACAAAACATTACAACTTATCTTAATACACTTTAGTTAGTCAACTTTTCAACAGATATAGACCTCAAGTATTCCTAACTCTCGGGACGCGTATATTGGACTGCCATCGAAGACGGTCGTCATGAAATCACGGTCGACGTTGGTGAAGGCGGCAATGCGCATCCTAGGTGTAATGAATGGCGTCCTCTCTACGACAGCTTCGGGCCCCTCTTGTATTCAATTATAATCTTTGCAGACAGGCGATGGAAGTCTAGTACCACTGCATCTAGTTTTCACTCGACAACGACAATTTCATATGATCAGTACTCCTAGCCTTCATCAATGGATGGGGTATCAAACTTTCACTCGACCGTCTGGTCGCTCAACGTGTTACTAGCGGTCCACGTAAGACCTCACGCCTACGCAGTCGAAAGAAGATTTCAGGATCCCCTTCCTAACATCGAATCACAATCACTCAACCGACACATTGCCCACATCTAAACATCATGGCTTCGGCTCAACACGAGATCGATCCGAATGCAGATACCATTATCATCTTGCGATCACCAGGAAACCCAGAATACTTCGCCTTGTGGGATAACTCGCCATTCGAGAATCTCGATGCACTCGCTCAACTTCCTTTCTGCCTGGCGGCCGAGGACGTAGAGACCACGAATACGAACGACACTACAGCTCATCAGGCACCTACCGAGGGTATCACAAATACAAGCTTGGAGCATACGATTCCGGTCGTTCCCGTTGGGTCGGTACTATACTGTGTTTCTTCGCGCCATCTTACCCTGGCTTCTCCGGTGTTCAGGAAGATGCTATCGCCAGACGGTTTCCGTGAGGGATACAAGAAGCCAGATGGCCGCTACTATATCGTAGCAGAGGACTGGGAAGAGGAAGCTTTTCTCCTCTTCCTCAACATGCTACATACACGGGGTCGTAAGATCCCACCCCGCGTCAGTCTCGAGCTATTGGCCAAGGTCGGCATACTCGTAGACTACTATGATTGTGAGGATGCGGTCGAGTTTTTCACTACTACGTGGAGGGAATCCCTTGACAGCTCTGTACCTCCTGAGTACTGTCGTGATCTTATACTTCATCTTTGGGTCTCTTATGTCTTCCGAGACGCATATCGCTTCCGGCTTGCTACGAATTGGGCAGCTTTGTACTGCGATGAGAGCACTTTTCGAACATTAGGCCTTCCTATACCACAGGAAGTCTCAGGTAAGTGAACTATAAGATATGTACAGAGTTCGTTGTTTTCTAATCCCGAACAGCAAGCATTGAACGTCGGCGAACGGACAGTATCAAGGAAAGAATCTCTCAAATTACTGATAATCTTTACAGGTATCAATTTGGTCAAGGAGTATGCTCCATAGATGAAGGTTCTTCTGTCACATGCAACTTTATATTATACCGATATATGTGGCAGACGATGTGGGATATGGGCTTACAGTGGCCGTCACCCACGTATCCTTACCATGGCTTTTCGGCCCAGCAATTGCAACACTATACACATAAGCCGTTGCATTGGGGGTTCGGAT
>Ga0268250_10000952_pt1 | contig 12972 bp, 9 predicted proteins | sample AgamicAsSfe_FD_200448 | JGI IMG/M metagenome (GOLD analysis project Ga0268250, IMG submission 200448) | Agave microbial communities from Guanajuato, Mexico - As.Sf.e (v2) (version 2) | ecosystem: Host-associated > Plants > Phyllosphere > Phylloplane/Leaf | place: Guanajuato, Mexico | collected... | reverse complement strand
CCCGGTACCAGTCAGATTGCGCAGAACTTCCTTGCCCTCAACTCTCAGGTCGTTGATGCTACCCTCGGCCTCAAGGTAAGTCCTACCTATCTTGCAAGGTTGCCACTATGCTAACACAAGCCAAAGCAAATCGACGCCAAGGACATTGATCAGTTCGCCAAATCCCTTCCGGTAAACCTCGTCACGGATGTCAAAGTCTGCATGGCCAAGTGTGGATACAAATCCGGCTAAGGGACGCAAAATGGAGTTGAGAGAAACCTGAGGGCGAACATATGAGAACACGACAGCATTAATTCGACATACATAGCGACGGCGCGGGTTAGATCCTCTGAGCGATTGGTGGTATTGGTTATTGGTTTTACTTCTTTGTGGATTCACCTTAGATCTTGTCTAGTTCTTGTCTATACACTCCTTTAAATATGCGAACAGAAAACACTTGTTTACCGAAGATAACTCCTCTTGCGATGCTTAGTCGTCTAGTTCATTGTTGTGCCTAAGCTTCCAACTAGGTCTGACATAAGGCTTGTGCCCGCGCTATTCCACTTCCGCATTACACTTCCCCCACCAACATCCATTAACTTTGCTATCCAATCTTACCATGATACCTCGTGGAGGTAGCTCTAACATGCAGTCGCCGAGAGGAGGTGGGATAGGTGCAGCAGTCATTATGAGCTTGTCATCAGGAAGCTTTCTGAAGGCGCCTCCCCAGTGATCAAATACCTGCCAACTAGGTCGCTTGTCTCTCCACCCAGAGGCACGTTTCCATGGCCATCGCCATTGCGGACTATGAGGACTGCGTTCTCAATCTCTTCTAGCATGCCTATCGCCCAAGGCAGGCCCGTTGAAGAATCCCCAGTGCTACTTGCCATGAGTACAGTCGTATCAGATTTAACGTTTAGCTTCCTAGGCGGATTCTTGACCGCAGCCGGCCAGCCCATGCATGTGTGCTGTGCTCTCCATCTATGACCTGCGCCTTGGACGAGAGGCGTGTATGCAGTCGCCATTGCCAACTTTGCTTTGACTTCTGATAACGACTCAGAACGATTCCAGTCTAAGCATTGAATCGCCTGGCGAGAGAAGACTTCGGGGTTTGAGTATGACGTTGATAGAGTGGATGCATCGCCATGTGAGGCATCGAACAGAGCCGAGGCAAGCAGCTGCCATGAAACACCCAGACCGACACCTGCTCCTGGGAAATTGAGAAAGCCTTGAGCGTTGAAAAGTATTTCCTCGGCATTCACATCCGTGAGACATTCGGTACCATTGCAAGACAATGCAGGAATCGGTGTTTCAGCTGCCTTGGTAAGTAAGCCCAACCACAGCGCTCTCACATCTTGTCCATGGAGGGCTGAAGACGCATCCGTAGCAGCCCACTCGAAAAAGCGTTTGAGAACGAGCTCGTAAGAGGACGTGTCGATATGGATGTCCGCTGCTTCAGATTGCGAGTGCTGTACAATGGCATCAAGTGCCAGTGTACGGACGTTGTCTGGAAATAGGCTGATGTACTGCGCCCCTATTTGAGAACCATAGGAAAGTCCAAGAAAGTTCATAGGCTCATTGCCAAGAGCTACCCGCACAGCTTCGTGATCTTTTGCCGCGCTGATAGTATCGACATGCTCAAGAAGCGGCCCTGTTAATTCACGGCAAGACTCTCCCAGTCGTTTGTTCTTGTCAACGAGTGCATCGTATTCTTCTTCGGTCTGAGGGAACCATGACACACGCTCAGCATAGATATCTTTGCTGCAAATTATCTGGTGACTCATGCCGGTACCGCGTGGGTCTAAACCAATGATGTCGAAAACGGCTCGAAGCTGGAGCGTTTGATTCTGGAATGCACCTTGTGCCATGGACGATATCATCGTCGATGCCGGCACACCAGGTCCCCCAGGATTAATGAATAAAGAGCCGACTTTGGAAGTGGTATTTGAAGGTATTGCGGGTAGCTTAACGAGCCCAAGATCGAAATGTTCACCATAGGGAGCGTCCCAATCAATAGGAACAGGAAACGTGGCGCATTCTAGGCTGGATGGAAGTCCAAGTTCGGAAGGACATCTCGTCCATGCAATGGATAAGAGTGTGCTATTTACTGGTGGGAAGGTATGCGAGCCAGGATTGCGTGCACTCGTGCTTTCAGTGCCTGATACTCCAAGAAGAAATGACAAGATAATGACCATGGAATAGCAAGAGAAGGTGTTACATAGTGGCATCTTGCTCAATGCAAATGAGGTAAAATTTGGAAGAGATTGTATGTGTTCGGAATGGAAAACATACGAGAATAAATCGACTTTTTATGTCTCAGGCCTACGTACCAAGATACCTAGTCATGGTGAGCCATCGCCGACAGCCATACGTTGTGAGCGCTGCGTTCCGGCAACCGGATAGCTACAGGCAAGCCTGCGTCCAGCTTACCTTACCGGTGCCGAGGTGAGCAGTAGTGCTGATATCTAGCCTAGCCAAGCCAAGTGAGGCGAAGGGGAAGATGCCTTAGGAAGCAATCGCAGATTGGTACGGGATTTCCGGTCTCTGGAAGTGTTTAGAACGCTCTGAAAAGGGAGGTGCGCTGGAACTGTACTCTGAACGTAGTCGGATTGACGTGAACAAGGCTATGTCTAATACCGTAAGAGCTCCCATGTGCCTGCGTATTGGCTTGACCACTTTACGTGCCAAAAGACAAATTACCGGGTGGTGCGATCCTTCTCGTAAATATGCAGTAGCGATGAGATTGTGACGTAACCAATTACCTGAGACGCGAAGCCACCCCGCGTAGCTGCATCCAAACATCTTCATCCGACTATCAGGAACGCCAACGTTATTTGCAGCTGCGATCCCTTGTACATGGTACTCTCATATCTGGTGGGACTACCAGAGAAAACACAGCGCCTTTTAGGACGTGAAACCCTGGGGTGACGTCTGTGAACGAACATCGGTCGCGTCAGCTGCATGCTGTGAACGGCACCGCGTTCGACAAAGTACATGCCAAGGTGGCACCCATTTCGCAGACCCATTCTTAGCCACGTTCATCATCGGCATCCTAACGCTCAGCCTGCGACGACATGCTCCTTTGTACATGCGAACAGAACACATTTGTTCATCAAAACCTTTACTCGTCTCGTTGCCCCGACACAAACACCACCAAAACCGTCGCATATCTGCCTCAATATTAGTCCGATCGCTCAGAAGCATGGTGAAAAGGCTGGTTTCAACTTACGCAGTCCCAGCGATAAACAACTGCACAGTGTTTGCTTTGCCCAACATTGATAACATGGCGATCACAAGCACGGTTGCAAATACAACAACGAACATGCGGCCCTTCTCTCCCTCTAGTAGGTTGCACAGAAGGACAGGTGCAAGGAGGACAGCGACCACGATACTGGAGATGAGAAAGCGGGTTATGAATGAGCTGTGTGAGGTGTTGAAGATGAAGATATTCGAATCGCGGGAAATGGATCTCTCTGGTCCCTGGCCACGTTTAGTATACTGATATCATGAAAAGTAATGCGTCACGATATGGAAGCATCAAGAGCTATTCGGTGAGTGACAAACCTTTTTGAAACATTCAATTCCAGCTATAATCCGGTCTTCGATCCAATGCTCCAAGGCCTCCACGCCGGACTCCTTTTCCTCATCAAGCGTCATCAGATCACGTTCTCGCGACAAGTATTCGCGCTCATCACGACTGAGACAAGCAGTATTCTTGACAAAGTTTTTCAGGCTTTGAATGCTGCGGGTGGGTGCTCTGTTGAAAGATAAAATGTCTTTACTCCGTTTCACAAAGGCGTCTGCTCGTCATCAGTATTGTACGATTCAGCAGTCTTTATCTAAAGGGTCAAAATCTTGTTACCGTAGTCTGCTAACCGCGTGTCTATCTCATCTAGCAGTGCGAGTCTTTTACTGTTTTGGTCCAGCCGACTACAGCTTAGAAACAAAGGAGCCTGCTCAGCGTCGTCCGCCTCCTCAAGCTGTTGCTCAAGGAGAGATATTTTATCCTGTTTTAGTAGCAGTAGACGAGCGCGAACATTAGAGAAACGACGGCAAATGTGGAAGCAGCTATCTGCGGCGATAAGGGCGGATATTCGTGGGTAACCTGAACGGTAGTCCTCGACTAGTGACAATCAGTAGGTGCTTGGGCAACTCAAGGTTCACTATGGATGGACAAATTACTTTGGCGCTCAATATGCTGAGGAGATGCGTGTGTTTTGGAACAGATGAGGGCTTGAATGCGTTTGAAGAACAAGTAGCGACGTTTCGAGCTCGGTCTAACTGGTTCCAGTACTGTGAACAGTTAGTAAAATGCGAGGGATTGATTGAAAATATGTAATTTCCTCTGTTGCTTGCGCTGGCTAGCTCGATATCTATAGCTGTATCGATTTGTGCCATGGTTGAAACCTGTTGCTCTAGCAAGCTTCGAAATCCTTGCCGATTGGTACATCAACCCCCGCAAGAGCAGCAACTCGAATCTATGTTTAGGCGAAAGATATCGTTTAAATGTGTTCTTCTGATAGTATTGTAGGGCGGACTTTAGGTGTGGGCCACTTGAGCACCATTAGTTAGATCCTGCATCAAGTTGGCCTTGCCACGTCTTTCAATCGAGCCTTCTAGTGTCATGAATTGGTTCATCCATTCTTGCCGCTCCGTGCAATCTCTATTCCGGTCTTTGGGGTCATATAGACTTGAAGGAAGAAGGTCTGCTAGAACATGAATGAATAACTTACGTGCTTTCCTTTTCCAAAACGCGTCACACAATGGCTGGGCCTGTACTTGGACGAACACGAGATAGCGCAGACAAAGGATGCGGTACAACATGCTCTGGTTTTGAGGTGTTGCGGATTACCCTTATCACTCCTATTGGTCACTTGTCGCGCAATCGATCGAATCCTTTGGCCAAATCAGCCCCGCGCATACTACCCCGCTGTGGCTTCCGACCGGAATTCGAGAAAGTGACTTCCATCGCTTTCAGCTAGGCTGGTATAACCGCATATTGTTACCTAGGTAGCGCTTACATCCTTCTCGTTCTCGTAAGCTCCCACAAGAACTGCCGCCTTCACACACGCTTTGCATAAGAAGTAGTTGTAGATAGTCATGAGTCTTCTCGAGGAGTATGTATGCACTGATAGATCTGGAGAAACTCTAACATCATGTAGGGACGATGCGCTGCCTGAGTTTGTAGTAGATGACAAGCCAACACGTCCATGGGTCAAAGCGGACGCCAGCGTGCGTACAACTGGATTTCACATCGGAACAGCTGCCTTTAACTTTGACAGCCGTCTACTTTTGATCCAGGTGACCGGGTATATATTAAGATATCTGAAACCGAGAAAGACGGGCCCTATCTTATTGAAACCTTTGATGCTGGTACAGGAGGATACACACTGTGCGTCAACGACGGGAAGGGAACTACTGCTCTTGGTGGGAAAAGGTTCAGTGGGAAATCCCTCTTGCGTAATTAAGGGCTCGGTTTCTGAAACTCGCCGTGTACTATCTGATACAAGAGGTTTGCACAATAAAGTCCTGAGTTGACCAATCCTCTGTCATTCGTGATGAACTCCGATTCGAACATGAGAGCTCACCAAGGAAGGTTCTTATTCTCTTAGTATACTCTGCCATACTCGAGCGAGAGCCACTATTGCGCCCGGTCAACTTGGGAAGAAGCTGAGAAGCGAACGAGCTTGGCTGGCTTGTGATGAATATTTTCAAAACATCACGGCAGGAAAGTACACCTTGCGCCTTCAGTTCCTCAGGAATTTGCATCTCAAACTCACAATCCTCCGTTCCATGAGGTGGAATGAACAAATAATCACCTTCTCCTGCTTCTGATAAGAGATCCACGATTTCCCAACAGGGAGTAAGATTGAGGATCGCACAGTATAATGGCGCACCGGACAGGTTCTGGACGCATATACTGACTCGATCGGACTCGTTGAGTCGCAGCATTCCATTTTCGCTAGCTGTGGATGAACTATCGCTTCTGGCCGTAATTTGGAACCTTTTGTTCCATTCTATCTCTTCAGCACGATTTTGGATTGCTTCGAAGTATTTGTATGCGCCAAGATGCTCCAGAACGGCAACAACAGAGACCATGGCGTCGATTTGATCCTGCGGAATTATTGGTGTACATACAACTGTCTCTAGCGAGTCCCACAGGATGTAGTAATGTCGATCTTTGTTTGTCAAGTGGAGTGCGGAAGAGCCTTGCAACTCTGACGTCTCTATTGTTATGAATGATTTGCTTGAGATGAATTCAGTCCACTCGTCTTGGTTGTTTATGGTATCGCAAAGCCGTATCACGGCCTTCGTGGATGCAGTGGAGGTTAAGAGTTTCGCTTTCGCAACCGCGCCTGTTGGGTAATTCTTAGAATCAACCACATTCAGCTCAGATGTGAGACTGCCCACTCTAGTCGCTCTGGCCTTCATGGATGAGGATTGTCTTCGAATCGATCGAGCATCCTCAGATGAATAGAGAGGATACAAGTCGAACTCATCTCCGGCTACGAGTCCATGCGCCGTGCCCGCAGCTAATTGAAGATTGTCCACATTGGCCAATTTGTATACAGAAATCAAGGCGACTTCCGACCCTGAATACAGTGCACCGAAGAAAGTGAAATTTTTGTTTCCGTATCGCATCGGTATTTGGCTAAGACAGCGTACGTAGAATTGAGTTTGGATCAGCCCGTACAAAGAGCGATGCGTAATCTCTATGCCTTTTTTCCATAGGTTTTCCAAAGCATTGACGAGGATAAACGTCAACATGCCATACTTCGATTGCTTAACTTGGATCTCTTTGTTCTCCTCTTGAGGGCCGCACGCGGTAAGGATGACGTAACCTTCTGGGTTAGTGAGCCATCTGGTCCGAATGCGTGCGCCGCGAATTCTTTCATCCAGAAGCTGGTTGGCCACAGGTGCAGAATCTTTCGATTTCAGGATCGAATCGTAGGGTATTGCGCGAAGGGAATCCCGGTCGTGTTTGGAGCGAGCAACACTGCCAGCAAAGCAACAATCGAGAACCAGCGTGACGAGAATTCCCTTGCAGACCATACGATTGAGAAACTCTGCGAGTTCTTCACCACGGAAGAAATAGTCTCGTCCTGTGTTACTGAACAAAACTAAAGCAAGGTGGCCGTACATGTGTAGAGCAGATTCTGGATCTGGAATTGTCGTCCCGTGGCCAGAAAAGTGGATGTACACAGCATCACCGGCTGTTGACTCATCTAGTATCATCTCGAGGCTCCTAATCACATTTTGGCGTGTCGGCCAAAATTTGGGGTCCTCTGTGGGTGCGCCTTGGGTCGAGTCTGGTGGCTCGCTCGCTGTGAGCGCTACTATCTTCGCTGTCGGGCGAGATTTCTGGATAAATTGGCGGACAAGTTCAACATCAAGGACGGAGCCCAGTAAATTCTTCTGTCCAGGGATATTGTAGTAGTTTATCCCAATTAGAAGCGCCTTGTGAGACATTTTCTTGTGCTCATGCTTAAATTATCTTGGTGCTGTGTTCAACGCAGTGGAAAAAGACGAAGCTTCATGCCAAGTCATGACCCAGTATTTGTGAAATGGATGCTGGATTTGCTGTTGCCTAAGCTGATGTGAAGTTGCTGGCGGTATGCGGATGATGCCTAGGATCGATCCGCGTGTAGTTACCCTAACTGGACAAGTGACGTCTTCATTTGTTGCCCGGTTATGCCGTGTAACAACATGGAGGATTCGTCAAGCTGGCAATTTACGTGGCGAACTACTATTGGTCCAAAATCTTCCGCCCAACTCATTATATTGACATTCTCAATCTTGCCGTTGTGCATTATCCGCAGACGTACCTGCCTAGGTACCGATCTGTTCGGTAGTGGCTCCGTTACCTAGAGATCACCAATCACCAAAAAAGTCGAAAACGCCCAGGAAGATCTACGTCCAGACGAAAATCTTGAATTAAAATGGCACTGGAAAACTCATTGGCTAGAGAAAGAGTTCTCGCCGAACCAGCTTGGGGAAGCCCAGATATTCCAGCAATCGAAGCCAAAAATGAATCATTATCGCTGGAACACGCCTTGGAGCAAACTGAAGACAAACTGAAGCTCATACGGAGATTTATCAAGACTGCACAACGATCCCTGCCCTCGGAAGCGGCCGAAGCTCTGGATATCACGATCCAAACATGGAGGAGGGGTATAGCTGCATCACAAACTATGTCACTAGAGACCCGATCGCATATACTATTGATACTAGGAATGAGTTTGAGCATTCGGAAGATACTCCGGAGAGAGCTAGATGCCAGAGCAAGCATCGAAGACATGGTGCAAGCTATCGAAGCATTTGTGGAATGCTTACTGATATCTGATCGTGATAAGACAGATGAGATATCCGCACGGTTCAGACGTCTTATCAGAGAATTGGATGCACTGCTTGACGAGCCCTACGACGGAGAGCTTTTCGAACCGATCATCGGACCACTGCGCACCCTTCGGATCGCATTACCAGAACTCGAACTGAGTCGACGATGGCTTGTCGTGTTGTCAAATATACACATTGCCAGATATCTGGACAGCGATCTCGAAGCAACTGACAGTCTGGATGAAGCCCTGACTGGAATTCGTCGTTGGCAAGCCAAGTTTCTTGACGACAATATCCAGGTGGACTGGTACGACGATCTTGTAAGACGACACGCTGAAAAGTTCTTGGCGACCGAGAACGTTGAAATAGTGGACCGACTAATAGAGATATTTACATGGTGTCGAATCGCCCCAGAACAAATCCTAGAGGATAAGACGCTAGCCATAGCCCTAGGACAAGTTTTCGTGAAGCTCTGTCAGCACTTCTACAGGCGAAATGATGACTTCCGTTACGTCCATCGGGCAGTTAGGATCTGGGATGAGTTCAAAAACTACTCGGCAATAAAGAACCCATATATGCCAGCTTATCTGTGGTGCAGCTTGAGTGAGGCTAGTGGAACTTTGAGCGACGCAGACCGTGCATTTCGGCTTATGGAGTTGGCCATGAAAGAGCACCCACCGATTGTTGAATGCCTCACGGATTCCAGCTGCCCTTGCGTCAAAACCGTGCTCGCAGTTCAGCGCCTCAAGTACAGTCATACCAAAGACGCTGCAGCATTAGACGAGTGTATTGCAACGGCAGAAATCTTTTTAGCTGATGCTATGGATAACGCTAAAGCCCGATCATATGTTGAGTCCCAACTAGCAGATCTACTTTACGAAAGAGGAAAATTGAAGATGAAGAACTCGGATCGGAAAGGAGCAGAGGAGGATCTCCGCCAAGCCATGATCATGGCAGAGGCGCAACCAGGAGAAAAGCCTACGGAGTTCGGAATCGCAACCGGCATTGCAGACATCTATGAAGCTTTGTTCAACCTCACGAATGAGTGGTCATATGTTGACAAGGCTGTCGTTCACTTGTTAGCAGACTGCGATCTCTTTCAGTCTCGACATGACCCACAGTTTCCAGCAACTTGTTTCAGAGCTGGTGACCTACTGTTGCAACGGAGTCGGGCCTTTAACAATGAAGCTGACAGAATAAAAGCTCTCGAACTACTTGAGTTTGCTTCTGAATACGCAAGTGGAAACCTTGAAGCGCGCATATTCTGCGCTGAAGCGGCCGCCCAGGCCAGGGAGAAAGAATCGCGTTGGGAGGAGGCCAGCTCGCTTTATCGACTAACGATAGAGTTAATAAGATCCTTCGAGTTGCAGCACATGAAAAACGTTGACAAGCAAAGGAAATTATCCCAATTTGGCCTGGTCGCAACCTCCGGAGCAGCGGCTCTGCTAAACGCTGGAGGCTCGGCCGTGGAAGCTCTCTCTCTGCTAGAGTCCGGACGAGATTTGTTGGCGGGATCTCTGAGGGAATTACGTGGCGATATTTCCCACCTCCAGGATGCCTATCCAGATCTTGCGGAAGAACTCATCACGCTCCGAGATGTGATTGACGTACCTCCAGATGAAAGAGCGACAGTCACTTCTACCATCATTGAGAATACCACTGAAATGCCTGAACTACATGTAATAGACAGGCAATTTGCGGTTCAGCAATTCAGAAAGCTCATTCATGAGATCAGAAAGCTTCCAGAATTCACCGAGTTCTTGGCCACGACCGTAGTCACAGTCGAAGAAATGATGTCTGCAGCACGACATGGCCCAATCGTTGTGCTCAACTGTAGCCAGTCACGATGCGACGCACTACTTGTCACCGTTGATACAGTATCAAACCTGCGACTTTCTATCAAAGGTACAGACGTCAGAAGGAAAGTCCGACATTTACGAGCGTCCGGTGTCTCATTTGAACTGCTGGAATGGCTATGGCACACAGTCGTCTCTCCAGTGCTTGAGGAGCTTGGATACGACAAGGCTCCTGTCGATGGAAGATATCCACGAGTCTGGTGGATCCCAACCGGTGATTTTAGCCTTCTTCCGATACATGCGGCTGGTGTACATACTGGAGGGTCTTCCAATACAGCGATAGATAGGGTCATGTCGTCTTACGCTACCTCGCTTAAATCTCTTCTCGATGGAAGGCAGCGGCTCAGAACAAGCCAAAAGCCAGATAGCTCAACATACATCAGGCACGCAGCTCTAGTGTCCATGAGCACCACTCCGGGTCTTGGCATAGACTCCGATCTCCCTTTCGCCGCAAAAGAGATAGAAGAGGTGAAGGGGTTGATGGTTTCATTCAACATTGAGGTTGCTGAGCCGCCACCGTATCGTGACAAAGTTCTGCACGCACTTGGCCGTAGTCAAATCTTGCACTTCGCAGGACATGGAAGCCCTGATGCTAAAGAACTCTCCGCCAGTTCCATTCTCTTGACAGACTGGAAGACAAATCCTCTAACGACTGAAGACATTCGCTCAATGTCTCTGACTTACTCGCCACGATTTCTAGCGTACCTCTCTGCGTGCTCAACCGGTCCAAACAACGATGCAGATACATTGCTCACGGACGAGAATATACACCTTGTAAGTAGTTTCAGACTAGCTGGTTTTCGTCACGTAGTTGGGACGCTTTGGGATGTACAAGACGAATATTGCGTTGATGTTGCAAGAATCTTCTACGAAACATTGAGAGATGAAGGGATTTCAGATGACGCGGTGTGTCTTGGTCTCCATAGGGCAACGTTGGCTCTGAGAAATAGGACCATTAGCACAGTTGTCAAAGCGAACTCATCTCTGACCAAGCTGAGTGTGAAGACTGAAGATGTAAGGACCTGAATGCCGCCTGGTGTACAGCAACTGATTTTGTTTAGAGCACAACCGTCTATGCCTCACAGTCTGCCATCGAAACCTCTACAAACTTAGTCGATGTCAACGACACTTCAGCAGCTCCAAACGTACGCACCGCGAAGCTAGTTAGCAGACTGGTAAAGCAGGAGAATAGGTTGCACCCGCGGTACTGGGCTCCTTACGTTCACTTTGGATTGTAGTGCGATTGTTCCAGAGTTATCCAGCTCGTCATGCGAGGCCTAGTCCGACATTCACGAATTTCTCTTATGTCCACAGTTGTGTAAATAGTAACTGGAGATTACACTATCAAGCTAGTATCAATGGTATCCGGGTTAGGTGTTAGGTAATGGTTTTGGAGTTTGAACACAAAGGTAACGTAAATAGTAAATCTACGTAGTAATTGCGAAGAAGCATTTGCTCCATTGGCCACCTAAACCTGTCCAGTCCAACACTGCCCTACCACTCTTGTCCCCTGACTAAGTAAATGCGAATTCTGTCCCTGCTCACTGTGCTTCAGCGATATCGCTAAGCTCAGCGTTGTTGTTTTGCTCGTCACTGTTGTCATTCTCAGCGTTGTTGCTATGCTTCGTCTCTTCGCCAGTCTTCGAGTCCTCGTGACACCCCACCATCTGCAAAGGTTGTAGACAAGGATGTTTGACGTTCACACAGTCCACCATTGCAAGTCTTTCATCTCCTCCAGTAATAGGCACAAATGCATCTCCATTTTCCCACGTGCCATAGCCCAGCTCCTCGTGTGCAAGTCGTTGCAGTTGTAGAGTGCCGTTTAGCGTCCACTCGAGCTGATGGTAGGGGTCTAGTTTGCGCCAATTCTGGACACATTCTGCTAGTATCTCGATACTATATGAGATGATAGCCACCACGGTGCCGAGACCAACAACCAGCCCGAGGCCTAGAACTGAGAAGGAAGTGTAACCTTTGGAGCGCACTTTCTACATGATCGATCATTAGCAGCCATTCGTAAGTTATGAGTATGGTGAGGGCTAATCTCAGGACCCAAATGTTTTCCCCACAAACAAGGGTTGATATGGAGGGAACATCAGAGAGTGGGTGGCTTGAGAAGACCGGCGATCCATGCGTGTTCTGACATTATAATATGAGAAACCACGTACCTGCTGGCATCTTGCTTTACGTTCCATGTCATTATCAGGAGGAATAAAGAAGCGCTTCACACTCCTATCGTTAGGGCCCGATGCTTGCTCAACTGTCATGCGCTGCAGCGCTGCCAATGATGTAGAATGGAGGTGTTGAATCTCAGTTTGCCATTGGTTTGTTGGCAATGGCCCTTGGATACCGTAATTCAAGGTGTACCTAGAAGTCAGAGCACTTACGCCCAAACGATCAACGATCGTTTCGATACTAGGCGCCATATTCAAAACCCATGTCATGGCATAGACAGACGCATTCTGAACTGGGCTGTAAGAGAGTGTCTGGGCCTCCAGAACCACCTTGTTGAAAGCTGCTAATTGTGTGCACCTGTTCTCGTTAGGTTCGCACCACTGATGCTGAACCTTGCAGCCAACAAAAGACGCGGGGTGATCCGAAAAGTATCTTAGTGCCTGCCCAGCTTCCTGACTTTCAACTTCGGTGGTAGCAGAGTACCAGGGATCCGTGACAGGCTGCTCAAAGATAACGTCATTGGTGGAAAGTGCTAGCAGCGTTAAATCTGCTTCGTCGTTTGTCTGATTAAGCTCTGGGATAGGATCAAAGTCGCCCCAATTCTGCGCGTAGAATCTAATGGGCC
>Ga0268250_10000951_pt1 | contig 12972 bp, 13 predicted proteins | sample AgamicAsSfe_FD_200448 | JGI IMG/M metagenome (GOLD analysis project Ga0268250, IMG submission 200448) | Agave microbial communities from Guanajuato, Mexico - As.Sf.e (v2) (version 2) | ecosystem: Host-associated > Plants > Phyllosphere > Phylloplane/Leaf | place: Guanajuato, Mexico | collected... | reverse complement strand
GGTATCAAATTGTACTTTGCTACATGGAGGACAAGCGCACTCCAGAGTCCGCAGATCTGGCAAGCGGCTTTCGGTCAGATATTCTTCTCTATCGGTGTCGGCTTTGGGTAAGCTTCAAACGCGGCACAACAAGCAAGTACGCTGACACGCATTCAGGTACTTCACTTCATGGGCATCTTACTGCTCGCAACACTCAAACGCCGTGCAAGATGCTCTCATCATCGCCTTTAGCAACTCCGCTGTCGAGGTCATTGCCGCTTTCTCAGTCTTCGGTGTCATTGGCTACCTAGGCATTGACCCCTCCAGCGGCGAGGCCTTGGGTACTTTCGTCACAGGATTCATCACATACCCCGAAGCTCTAGCACAGATGCCAGGCGCTCCGTTTTTCTCCGTAGTCTTCTGTAAGCACCCGCGAACGATCAGCACTCGAGACATGAGCTAACTCAGTAGTCTTCACGCTCTTCCTTCTCGGCCTCACTTCCGCGTTCTCTCTCCTCGAAGTCATGACTACGTTGATCCTCGACACAAACTGGGGCTGCAAGATTCCTCGCTGGGCTGTTTGCACTATTGTGACTATTGTCTCTGCGCTCATTTCTTTGATTTATTGCACCGAGTTTGGTCTACAAGCCCTTGATGCAGTGGATACATACGTTAACGATGTCGCCCTCTTCTTCACAGGTTCGTATGCTCTTTCTGACGGCATTGGGTGGTCCGCTAACATACCTGTAGTATGGTGCGAGACCTTCGCCGCAACATCGCTCTACCGCTGCCGCGATGTCGCGAACCAGGTCGGCTGGCCCAGCTACCTCATCTACACCATCGGATTCGCTGTCGCCCAAGGACTTGGCATTCGCGTTGCTTACGGCTCCACTCCTGGAATTGGTGCTGGCGTCGGTTTTGCCTTCTTCTTTGCCAGCACTTTCATCGCACTCTTCGCTGCTAGAACACCTGGTATCCCCGCCCCACGTTTCTGGGGTAACAGCAAGTTCATGAGCCGTTTCTGGTGGGTAGCTTTCTATCCTGGAAATCAGCTTACTAGGGATCTCAATGTTCTCATTGGCGTCGGAAAGAACTGGAATATCCCTTATTTTTGGGCTGCTATCATGAAGGTATGTTCACAAAAAGTTGATTGCTCATGATTGCACCGCGCTAATAAGATTGTTTCATAGTACATCTCCGGTCCTATCCTTGCCATTGTCCTCTCGTTCGCCTATCCGAAGTTCACGGAAACGCATATGTACGACCCCATCATGATCTATGGCTTCAGCATCGTTCATCTCGTTCTACCAACGATTGTATTGGGTCTTTTAATGCCGTCCTGGTTCAACTGGATCATCCCTTCCGCGAAGATTCCCCTGGGCGAAAAGCCAGTTGCGCCAATGGAGACGATTGACAACTCAAATGAGATCATAACAATCAGTAGTGAAGAGAGTGGAGTGCCACCGTACACTGCCGACCCTATGACGGAGCCCAAGGTATCGATGAAGCATTAAGCAATCATTGTGACAGTTTCCTGTACCGATCTTCTGTTGAATAGAAGGAAAGCCCGTAGCTAGTAAACAGACGATCGTTCATCTTCTAGCATCACAACAATCGATGGATTCTACTTTTTCCCTGACCCAAATACGCACTTTGCGAACTTTCCATGTCAACCTTACCGCGGACTAGCCTTCACCAGCCACGCTTTGATTCCCTCCGTATGTCTCCTAGGCAGCCCCTCCCACCTTCCCTCATCATACGTCGCATCAAGACTCTTCAAAATATTAGCCGCCTTCCTAAGTACCACTCTCTTCGCGCCAGCCCAAGGCGTCTTGTCGATAAAAGCATCCGCTTCGCCCATCAGCTCCATCCTCTTATCCCTGATCTCCTGTCCATCCTCTTTCTCCGCATCACAAAGCTTACATACACATCTGAAACCCCATGTCCTTTCCAGGAACCCTTGTCTCGTTTCATAGTCAAGCGAAGCATCGTAGGGGTGGAAAATTTCCTCGCCAGCTTTAATAGGCTCCGTAGCGCGGATGATGATCATGTCGCCCGCAAACTCCTTTGTTGTGTTGGCGAGGCAGGAGTGGTTGATATATGCAGCGTGACGCCAAAGACCTGTACTAGCATTTCTCGCGCTCTCTTCTCCAAACTGACTTCCAGGCCCGAAGGCGTTGCGCGACATGATGTCGTGGACCCGGAAGATGTCTACGACGGGGCCATCCTCGTTTGAGTATACATCGCTGCCTTCGCCTTGATAGTCACCGAAGAGATCCATTAGGTCTTCAGTTTGAGATGGCTGGTTGAGACATTTCTGAACGAGCGCTTTTGCGAGACCGACGGGTGCGACGCGAATACGGTCGTCGCGGATGTCATACGTCATAGCTGTAAGAGTGTCTTCTTCGTGACCCCATACTACGCAAAAGGCCTTTTCGCACATGACAGTCTCGCCAGGGGCGAGGTCACGGGTAGCGTATAGTCCGCGGCCCTTTCCTGGGCTGTCTTTGACTACAGTGTTTTTGATAAAGTTTCCAGCGTCAACTCTTGATCGGGCTTTTGAGAGACCGGTCCTGATCTTCATTAGATTGTAGCCTCCTGCTTCTTCCTCGCGTAGACGCGCTTCAATCTTCTTTAGTTGTACTTTGGCGTCCTTGTCGTCCGGGGTGAGCTTCTGTGCTTCTTGGAAAAAACGTTTGGCTTCCTGCCAGCGGCTCTGGTTGTACGAGGCTGACCCAGCGCGGTAGTAAGCTTTGCTATCTAGTTCCTTTGATTTCTGATCGTCTCTTCCGGTTAGTGAAGCTCGTGCGTCAGTCTTCACTTCGTCTAGCCGACCTAGTAGCAGGTTGACATAAGCACGATTCCGAAAAATGTCGCGCGCTAGATCGGGATTCTCTCCTGCGACGATGTCCTGCTTTGCGATCGCCAGGCCTGTGGTGTACTTCTCGTGGGCTAGTGGGAGATCCTGCTTCTTAAGTGCGTTGTTGCCCTGAGTTTTGAAGCGTGTAGCTGCCTTCTCCGCTGCCGCTGCATCAGCCCAATCTTTGGTGCCCTCTTCGTGGCAGATGACTAGGTCAGAGGGATGATCGATTCGAAGAGTAGGCTCTCCCTGTTCAGTGAGGGTAAAGTAAGGCTCTTTGATAATGAACTGCTTTGTGGACTCCAACACATCTTCGCTGTACCGTGTTTTGTGCAGCAATATCTCCAGACGTTCTGCATCGCTTCCGTCCTCATCCTGAACCATAGTCCACGACCTCGCGACGAGTGTAACTACTGGGCTCTCTCGCTTTACAACCAGTTTGTAGCCTCGGTGATGCGTCTCCATCTTCAGATCTGCCATTTTCATCGGCTTCAAATCTGACAGTGGCGTCGTGCATGGAGGATATGGCTGGCCTACGCCAATGACAGGGATCGTAGTTGAAGTCTTGCCTTGGGTTTGCATCATATCCGGATCCGGTGCACCTCCCATGTCTGCCATGAGAGCTGCGCCCGTGGCCTGCTGGTGAGCAGCTAGCTTGTCCCTCGGAGCCTTTACATTTCCGCTTTGCTCCTTGCACTTTTCTAATCGTTCTTTGACTGTCTTCTGTATCCGCTCCGCCTCTTTCTCCGTTAAGTATATCGTGTTGTCTTCACGCTGGCTGTTTGCCATATTTGCAACCTATCGCGTTGTTCTCTGGCCAATCTCTCAACTTTCCGCAGGTGTTACTAAAAATCTTTCTTGCGTGCCGATTGTGAACGTTTCCGGATTGCCTCGCAGTCAATCCTGATGTATCCGCCAACGAAATGACAGGAAAATTGCTTCGGTGAGGAACAGAAATTCAGGAGTACAGGGCGTGAAGTGGATTTCAGCTGACAGAATTTAATTCTGCTAGAGTCAGATGCTCTCTACTTGAAGTTCGACACCAAGTGCACCCGGAGGGGTCGAAGCTAACTGAAATTTGTTATCGATAAATGTGGGGCAGGAAGCGACACCTTTGGGAGCGGAACTCGAAGCCGCTCATAAAGTCTATCGTTGCCAACACAGACCTCACTATCACTATATAGTAATCCGAGCTTCAAGCAATCTACTTCCATACACTTGAGCTTTCTGCACCCGCTTCTTTGCCCTTTTGATATGTCTCACTTAGACTGTTATACAAACCTTTGACCCTCTCAATCTCGCCTAATAGCCTCTCCCTCTCGCTTCGATCATGAATCTCTCCGACGACGTCAGCAAAGCTCTTCGCGGTAAAGAACTTGTTCTTGCGATTGTACAGTTGCCTGCTCTGTACCTGCTTTTCGTTTTCGCCTTCCCCCTGCACCCTAAATACCTCTTGCAGGATGTCGATGTCATACGGGATCCCAAATAGATCCCGACTATCCTCATACGTGAACAAATAGTAAAACTCGTTGAAACCCGCCCAAGTAATGCCGCTTAAACAGAGAGAACAAGGCTCGTGGGTAGCGAGGAAGATGCAGTCTTTGGCCGGATGAGGTCGTGTTGACGGATCAGGGAAGTCGACAGTGCAGAACTGTTGGATGCAGTTTATCTCGCCATGTAGGAGAGGTGATATGCGTTCGTTGTTTGTGGCAAGCGTGTATGGTGCAAGGTCTTTACGGGCCAGAATAGCGGCGCCGAAGAGCTTAGAGCCGCTCGAGACGCCTTTCTGCGTCAAAGGTATGATCCTTTCCTCTATCGTAGATAAGAGTTGCGAGACGAGCTTCTCAGGCGGTAGAGATGTTGAAGTTGTGTCGGAGGACATTTCGTGACTGGCAATGGGAAGACGTGCTAGAATTTGATGTTGCGAGATCTGCAATGTCAGTCTTGGAATGGGATTATAGTCGTTTTTGACCGCGAATGCTGTTTCGCTTATCGTTCGAAGTGTTCGTTGATCGTGTTACTCACGTCGGGGGCTGCCGGTGGCGTACGTGCGGGGCTTACCGATATGTTTATAGCGGGGCGTCGCCGTCCACCTACGTTCTGTACGCATTCGATCTTTCTCCAGCTCTTGAGTTATAGGTCCTTAGTTGCTGAAAAGCCTCGCAGTGTGCTGTTCTAGGGGCATTGCTATATCATGCCCATTGTCCAAAAGCACGCTCAGAATATATCACATACCTTTCTTTAGAGAATGATCGCTGGAGTCTTTTTTTCATTCTGGTCGGTTTCCCGTTGAAGCGGACCAGTTGATAATACAAATCAAGCTTCCTGTTCACTTAAGATTATACAATGGCTGATCTCTTGTGCTAATGGAAGGAAATATCCTGTCTTGATCTTGGAATATTAGGAGGCTGGTATGATGTCATCAGAGCTGTAGACTGCCTCATTCTAATAACACATTCTCCAAACTGCTCTCGTCTTCCGTGGGGCGCAAGTGTATCTCAAAGTATAGAGGAGGAGGCATGGAAGTTACGACTGCGAAGGGTAGCTGACGACAAGGTGCCCACATGGAGACGCTAGCCGAATACAGAGCAAGCGCGGAACACGTCCACCAGCTCAACGCGTTGCGTCCTAGCAATCTTCCCCACATCAACCGAGACAGCGAAACCCGATGACGACTATGCATCAACCGAGGACAAGTAACGGAGTACATGTACAATTCATTAACTATCTGTTTTACAGCTCGCGAAACTCATAAATCGACAAACTCGCCCTTCAATAGTGGATCGTCGCGCACCTGCTGCAGGTAGTTCTCTACCTTCGCCGTCAACGCAGGCACATCGAAGCCAAAGTATTTGTAGGCTGCTTTGCCTGGCAAGCTGTGACCGAAGCGCTTTACACAACATGCTGCATCGGCATACCTCTCCCATCCGTTTGGCGCATACGGCTCAATAACGACAGCTGGAATGCCGCGATGTCTTCTTAGAGTCTCTCGCCTGTATTGTGTAGACTGGGCATCGAATAGCCGCTGGCACGGGAAGCTCACGACGCGTGCTTTAATGTTCTTCGCCTTCAGCTCCTTCGCTGTATCGACCGCATGATGCAGCTCTGCACCGACACCAATAAGCGTCACATCCGCATCCTCAACCTCCTCGATTACGTATGCACCTTTCGCGACCGAATCCCGCTTCGTCTGTGCAAGCTGAGGAAGAGTGTGCCGCGATGTCGAGATGATGGTCGGCGTGTTATTCGCCTCAATCGCTGTGATCCACGCTCCGGCAGTCTCCTCGCTATCGGCCGGTCGAATGTACAATAGGTTGGGCATAGCGCGGTAGAGGTTTGCGAGTTCAATTGGCTGATGAGTTGGACCGTCTTCGCCCATTCCAATGCTATGTTGATGTCAGTGAGGAACCATTGAAGAGCTCTGGGGATGCTACCTGTCATGTGTCGCCGCATGTATGACCTGGAGCTGTTGCAGCGCGCCCATTCGAACAGCCGGTGCTGCATAGAGGTAGAACATGAAGAAAGAGGATGTGACAGGGATAAACGTGTTGGGCGCAAAAGCTGCCAAACCGTTGGAGATGGCACACATGGCATGCTCCCGCACACCGTAATGGATGTACCGTCCGCTGTAGTTGCCTACAATCCCGCATGTTGTCTTCAGATCAGGCTGAGACTTGTCAGCGACCTGCTTCTCAGAGGGAAGAGTGCAACACTTACATTCTGGAAATCGACCTTGCCCTTCCAAATCATATTGACCGAGGGCGACAGATCCGCTGTGCCGACCATGAAGTTGTTTATCTTCTCGGCGATCGAATTGAAGACCAGGCCCGACGCTTTTCTCGTTGCCGTCGGCGCATCGGGAAATGAGCTCGGAACCAGATCTTTCCAGTTCTCTGTCAGGCGACCTTCCACCCTGCGTTTGAAGTCGGTTCCCTCCTCCGGATACTTGTTTAGATACTCGTCTACTTTCTTCTCCCAGGACTTTACAAGCTCCTCGCCCCTCGCCGGAATATCTTCAAAGAACCTGCGCACTTCATCGCTAACAACAAAATGCTCCTCGGGATTGAAGCCGTAAGCTTTCTTCATGTTGGCTACATCCGCTGCGCCGAAAGCTGCGCCATGCGCAACTGCATCGCCTGCAACAGCACTGCCAAGGCCGATTACCGTTCGGACATTGATGAATGTGGGCTTCTCAGTAGATGATCGTGCCTTGTTCAGAGCCTCAACAAGGCCCTCAATGTCGAAACAGCCATCCTCAATGTCGATGATATCCCAGCCGCATGCCGCCATCTTGGCATTCACGTCCTCAGTATTGGTCAAATCGACAGAACCGTCGCAAGTGACCTGGTTGTTGTCGTAAATAATGGTAAGGTTGTTCAGCTTCAGATGGCCAGCGAAAGAGATTGCTTCTAAGGCAACACCTTCTTGAAGGCACGCGTCTCCGATCATACACCATGTGTGGTTCGACACCACGTCGAAGTCTGGCTTGTTGTAAATCGCCTGCAGGTTCTTTGTCGCCATTGCCAGACCCACCGCGTTAGCTACACCCTGTCCTAACGGGCCAGTCGTCACCTCAATGCCTTCATGTTCAATTTCAGGATGTCCTGGACAAAGAGCGTCGACGCGATCTGAGTGATACGACTTCAGTTGATCGAAAGTCATGGCTTTATACCCTGTGAGATGGAGGAAGGTGTATTGGAAAAGACATGTGTGGCCGTTTGATAGGACGAATCGATCCCGGTTGAAGTACGTAGGTGTGTGCGGTGCATATCGCATGGCATACTTCCACAGTGCGACACCAATCGCAGCCATACCAATGGCGCCTCTATCATATCTTTAGTCCTATGATTTCGAAGGTTGTTGGACTGCTTACCCGGGATGCCCGCCATTGAACTGTTGACACAGATCCGCAATGAGCAGTCTGAAGGTTTTCAAAACATGATCTTGCTCTTTCGATAATTTTTGGACCGATGACTGTTCCAACTTCGCCTCTTTTTTCAGTCCATCTACGACGTTCTGACCGTAACCGGTCGAGCCGTTCACTTGCGGTGAATCTTGCGATGTATGCATTTTGTGTCTTTGTGAGAGGGAAATGCGAGGTATGAACTTCACCACGCGAATATTAGTAGACTTATAAATCTGAAAGGACTAACAGGAGTATCGTTTCTAGGTATCTCTTGTGCTGCTATGAAAACTAATCTTCGACGTATATCCAGAACAGTTGGCCGGGCTTTCCACATTTGGTAATCCGACGCGTCGCTCTTGCGGGAATACACGTCGTCTTCTCGATTCCCATTGGACGGGACAACCACGACTAGATCAATTACGGTAACCAGTGCCACCAACACACTACTTTGTCAATCCCACTGAAGGCTTCCCCGCATTTCGCCACGGACTACTGCACATGCTGATCCCCGTTGCGAGGACGGGACTTCCTTTCTCGCCAGAATGGCAACATGACGCGCTGAACATGTGGGGCTACTTGGTGCGTGTCTATCCTTTGACAGCGCTTGCCCTTGCTTTCGATGATTGAGCTTCAGCAAGCAGACATGGCCCCGGCACTGGCACCTGAATCTACTTCGTCCAACGCAAAGCCTACCGCTACCACACAGGCAACTATCAAAACACCATTGCCGAACCCGTCGTTACAAGTTACCGCAGACCACAATTTGAAGCTGCAAGAGGCGCCTGTGTACGCGCCAAAGAGGGGAGAAGTATTGCTGCATATCAAAGCTACAGGTGTTTGCGGGTACGAAGTTTTAACACAGAGGGGTTGTCAAGGCTAATGAGGTGTCAGATCCGACATTCACTTTTGGAAGGCTGGGAGAATAGGCTCACTCATCGTCGAAGGCGACTGTATTCTTGGACATGAAGCGGCAGGAATTGTCCTACAAACTGGTGAAGACGTTACAACTCTCAAGCCCGGTGTGTTCGACGCCTTGAATTCATTCTCCAGTACTGATGTTTAGTCCAGGTGATCGCGTAGCAGTCGAGCCTGGTGTTCCATGTGGCTCATGCTTTCTTTGCTTGGACGGCCGATACAACCTTTGTGAAGACGTCCATTTTGCAGGTGTCTATCCATATCACGGTACTATCCAGCGCTACAAGACGCACCCCGCGAAGTGGTGTCACAAGCTTCCGTCTAGCGTTTCGTATGCGGAAGGCGCGCTGCTCGAACCGCTTTCCGTTGTTATGCATGGCATCAAGTCAGCAGGTCTGTCCCTCGGCCGCGGTGCGGTGATTTGCGGTGCTGGGCCAATTGGTCTCATCGCGCTGGCTGCAGCGAGAGCGAGTGGAGCGCATCCGCTTGTCATTACGGATCTTGAGCCTAAGCGACTGGCGTTTGCAAAACAATTCGTACCGACGGTCGCCACCTACCAGGTTGATCGAAGTCTTGACGCGCAGGGCAATGCCAAAAAGATCAGGGAACTTTTCGACTTTGAGAATGTTGGCGAGTATGGTGCACCAGAAACTGTGTTGGAGTGTACGGGTGTGGAGAGCAGTGTTGTCACCGCGGCGTACACAGCGAGAAGAGGTGGCACGGTAATGGTAATCGGCGTAGGGAAGGAGATCATGAACAACCTACCCTTCATGCATCTAAGTCTGGCTGAGGTATGTGCTCTGTACTTCACTAGGTTCATTTCTGCAAGTATATCTTGGACATTCTCCGTTGACTGCTGCTACAGATCGATCTCAAATTCATCAATCGCTACCGCGACACATGGCCCTCGGGCTTGCAATGTTTGGCTGGTGGTATTCTTGATCTGAAGCCACTTGTTAGTCACACATTCCCTTTGGAGAAGGCACTGGAAGCTTTGCACACATGCGGGGACTTGAGCAATGGAAGTATCAAGGTGCAGATTATTGATGATGTGGATAATGTACTGTAGTTTCCAATAGAACCCGTGTTCTCAGTATCATCAATTCGATGCGAGGTAGCTCTAGCTTCCTGAGTCAATGACGTGTATGTTGAGCATGCAAGAAGGGGCGTTGATGGTCGCCACTGCCTTGAAACGGAGCCGATAGCCTTTCCCCACCCAACATATCGTGATTTCACCCCACACAGTAACAATGATCGACCTGCCGGAACATCACTTGCCGAACATACCAGATCCATGAAATCTGTAACGGCATCCTTTTCTTCAACAAAAGATGTTATTAGGGCACATACCATAACTTCATAATTACTATTCTCTGTATCGAGATACTCTTAGCTCACCAACCAAGCTCGTGAGCATAACTACCCCAAGGCCGATATTCTCTCGGAGAGGACTGCAGGAGCGCGGCCGGCAAAACCTCGGGTACGCTATTGGGAGACCATTGGGTAGCAGTGAATCGGCAGAACCTCGGATGCAGCAAGACGCCCAAACAAGACTAAACTTTCGGAGACATTGACCATGCGCATAGAACGTCGCCTTGAACGTACCGAAAGTCCGGATCTGGGGAAGTTGTGTCAACGCGATTCTCAATCCATGTAAGTGCGGACGGGGAGGAAGCAGCGATACAGCGGCAAACGTGGTATCTGCATATTTCGTTCATCCGAGCACTCGCGTCGAGGCGTCTTCTGGCGGTTTCTCCTCCCGATGCGCGTGAATTGATCCACAACTTAGGTGGCCTCGAGATTCTGGCAGACCTATAAAGTGGCTACCCCCGCATTCTCCAGATCTACATTGATCTTTCAACCGGGGATGAGCCCTGCTGACCCTTTCCGTTCACTTCCACTATACTTCCTTCACTGGCTGTATCAGCGCTATCAAGCCTTTGTGTCTCCTCAAGCATCATGGCTCCAGACCATGACAAGACGCCCAACACGGTCGAACTCAACGAACACGTAACGGAGACAACGACCGCCGCAGACACTTCCGCGTTAGGTCACCTCGCCAATCAAGAAGACCATGAAGTTGGTAAACTTGCGTCCTTCCGCAAGTATCCTTGGGCATGTGCTTGGTCTATCTACATGGTGTGGATAGTCCTGCTGGTCAGTTTCGAGAATCAAGCAGCTGGCAATGTCATCGGTATCCCGGAGTTCAGGAAGGATTTCGGGCATCAGTTTACTGCAGACGACGGCACTGTAAGTTATGTCGTTGATGCTCAGTGGCAGTCAGCCTTTCAGGGTGCACCCGTAGCTTCGTGAGTCATTGAGATCGTCAAATCCTACGACAAGACTAACGATTCCAGTGCTATCGTGGGTGCCCTTGGATGTGGGCAACTTGCTGACTGGCTTGGCCGCCGCTTAGTGGTCATGATTTGTCTCGCAGTCACTTTCGCCGCTGTCACCATGGAATTTGTTGCGACAACAAATGAGCTCTTCTTCGGTGGCAAGTTTTTGAATGGCTTCGTTGTCGGTGCCCTGGCATCGGTTACCGTAACATACATCGGCGAGGTCGCTCCTTTGAAACTTAGAGGCATGCTGACCTGCTTGACTGCTCTCTCTTACACCCTCGGGCCACTTACAGTTGCGCTCATTGTCAACTCCACTGGAGTGTACACCAACCGTTGGGCATACCGTGCTGTCTTTTGCGCACAGTATGGGTTTGCTGCCATAGCTACTGCTTTCGTCTGGTTCATGCCCGAGTCTCCATGGTGGCTCGCATCTAAAGATCGACAGGCAGACGCACTGAAGGCTCTCAACAGTCTTGGTCATCGTGGATTTGCAGGGGAACAAAAGCTCGCTCAGATTATGACAACTCTACAAGAGGTTAAGCGCGAGACTGAAGGCGCCACATACCTGGAGTGTTTCCGCAAATCCAACCTCCGGCGAACGATCATTTCGATCATGCCGCTCACCATACAGTCTCTCAGTGGCATCACTTTCGCTGCTTCGTACTCAACATACTACATGCAACTCGCCGGATTTACAACAGCCATGTCATTCAAATTGCAGATCGTCCAGCAAGTTATCTCACTTATCGGAAACGTCATGTCTTGGTACCTAGTCGATCGAATAGGTCGTCGCAACCTTACTTTCTGGGGTCTCTTTGTTCTCACAATCATCTTGTTCGTCATGGCCGGCCTCGCCGTTGTCGGTACCGTCCCTGCATTGAAGGGTGGTATCAGTATGATCCTCATCTACTGCTTCTGGTATAACGTTACGATTGGAGCCACTGCCTACACCATTCTCTGCGAGACATCAACTTCCCGTCTCCGCGTCAAAACCATCGCTATCGGGCTCGCCCTACAGAATGCTCTCAACACTATGTGGAGTTTCGTGCTACCCTATTTGTTCAATCCTGATCAACTCAATCTTGGTGGGAAGCTAGGCTTCATCTTCGGTGCTTTGTCCATTGTTTGTCTAGTGTATCTTTGGTTCTACCAGCCCGAGACAGCTGGCCGGACATACGAAGAGTTGGATGAGATGTTTGCTAATAAAGTCAAAGCAAGAAGCTTCGCAACGCACAAAACGGATGCACAGGCCATGGGTGAGGCGGTCAAGGAGAAGGAGAATATGTAGAGTATGAGTCTATCCTCGCGACATAAAGTTCAATGTTGTATCAAAGACTGAAATTCACTTTAAACACATCTGATATCGAGCCATCGCCTTACCCGGACTATCTGGTCGACCATGCCGGCTTCAGGGTGACTTTTTCTCCAATACCGCCTAGCGTCCAGACGCACTTGTCGTTACCCTCATTCAACGATTATGTCGTCGGGATGACAGTTGTCAAGAGCCACGTCTTGCGCTTTCAATACGTCTTCGCTGATGACGCTAAGGTGGAGAAAGCGTATTTCCGGGATCGTACAATCTTACAGCTCTACGCTCTACCTCTTGATCAGCGACCACCAGAACTCGCACAGACATTTAATCAGAGGGATCATCCGGACACAGCTGCTGTCAATGGCTTTTTGCCACTAGAAGAGTGGACGTATTTCGACGATGAGGTGCTCAAATTCCTGGAAGCGAGGGATCCAGAACTATTTGTACAATTGAAGAGGTGACCTAACGGTAGACTGAGACCAGATGGATTAGTACCATGCAGCGTCACATCAGCGCCCAACTTAACCTTTAGTGTGAAAACCTGCCTTATGCCTTATCCCACCGTTCCATACCTTCTTTCTTCATCTTATCATACCAGTTCCTCACATACTCCAATCCTGCGTGCGGACCATAAATCCTCTTTTCCCACTGCGGGATA
>Ga0268250_10000950_pt1 | contig 12983 bp, 5 predicted proteins | sample AgamicAsSfe_FD_200448 | JGI IMG/M metagenome (GOLD analysis project Ga0268250, IMG submission 200448) | Agave microbial communities from Guanajuato, Mexico - As.Sf.e (v2) (version 2) | ecosystem: Host-associated > Plants > Phyllosphere > Phylloplane/Leaf | place: Guanajuato, Mexico | collected... | reverse complement strand
GCAACGGGGAGTTAGTTGGAACAGTTGGAGGAAGTTGGGGGAGAGGAGAGGGAAGGGGTAAGCGAGGTGAACGGACCGAGGACTTGCTGATTCGGCTCGTCGAGGAAGACGGAGTGGTATGCTGGCATGATTGCGGCTGGATGTGTCTTGCTTCTGCGCTCTGGCCTTTCGTTCCGTAATTATCTTCTAGCTATGTTGCTCAAACACTTTGTCTGTGTTCTATACCGATGCACCTCCTTCGCGTGAACAATGCTCCGCCTTGTTGGTGATTCAGCTGATTCGTTCCGCGCTGTTCTTTCTGACTCTTGAGACTAGCTATTTATCTCGGGCCTGCGTGTACGATGGGCGAGTATGATCTCCTGCCTCGGGTACTCTTCGTGTACAGTGTGAACGTGAGTACAATTGTGTAAATGGTGAGGATGCTGGTTGTCGCCGGCCAATGGAGGTGGGGACGAAGTGAAGTGCGTAAGTGTCACATGACAATGCCCTGCTGGAGAAAAGTCCGGGGTAGAAGGGGCGAAACGAGAGAGATGAGAGAAGAGAGAACCCAGTGCCGGAAACCAGTGTGCCAGAAACAAGCCTTAGGATGGCGATAGGGATGGGGCAATAGCACGGTATCAATTATTGCTTGTCGTTCATGTTTGAAGTACTCCTATACCTAGCTCATACAGTACTACGTACACTACGTGCAATCTGTCCCTCCAAGCAGATTTCCTGTACATCCAGTCTCAATATCATACAACTCATCACCTCATCACCGACCTCCTATCATCATCTTGATTCTGCGCTCGCCCTTGAGCCTGACCCTGGCCGTGCCTATCTCGCGAAGTCCTCTCTTATCCATCCCTATTGCCATCCATATGCCCCTGTCCATGCCCTTGACCTTGACCTTGACCCTGACCCTGACCCTGACCTTGACCTTGACCTTGACCTTGCTGCGACACGGAAGGCGGCGGACCATACGCAGAGTATTCATTATAACCGAAAGTGCTTACAGGCCTCGAATAGCTCGGAGGTAACCCACTCGAGGGAGGAAACCGTGTATCCAGCGAACCGTACCTAGATTGTCCCAGTGGAGGTTGTTGTGCTTGGTTCTGTTCCTGCTGTTGTTGCTGCTGCTGCTGCTGCTGCTGCTGCTGCTGATATTGCACTCTCGAATCCGTCGACATTGGTGCCGATGGCTGCTGGTGCTGATGTTGCGCATGATGTTGCTGATGCACTTGTTGAGGCTGATACTGTCCCAACAGCGGCGCTTGCTTTGACGACGGTGGAGGCTGATGCTGCTGTTGCTGTTGCGGCGGTGTAGCAACAGACTGCGCCGGCCCACCTCTAAACCCCTGCTCATACTGTCCCGAATACACACGCGCATGACTTTGCTGCGGCGTAGGATAAGAATCGCTAGTATTGCGATAAAACCCATCCAGTGGACGTGGTTGCATACGCTGCTGCTGCTGCTGCTGTTGTTCCTGCTGCCTTTGTTCCTGCTCGTGGCGCTGTTCCTGCTCTCTTCGCAACTGTTCCCGTTCCTGGTCACGCTCACGCTGAAATTGTGCTTCGCGTTCGCGAGCATGGTAGTCTGGCTCGGGCTGCCGACTGAAGCTACCTCCACTTGTCTGACGCTGGTGACTGTATTGTAAGCCAGATTGATGAGGTGCAGACGGTGCAATTGGTGGCTGGTTGTACGTAGACTGGTACGAGACTTGCGGCGAAGATTGGTGGGGAACTTGCTGGTGGTATTGCAACGGTGCAGGTGGTGCAGGGTGAGGTTGGAAGCCTTGATGACGCATCGTTGTACCTTCTCGTTGATATGTACTTGGTGGTGGAGACGGGTTGTAGCGACTTGTGATGCCAGATAGTGATGCGCGGTGATTATACGGAGGTAGTGACTCTACTTGACGATCTTGCTGATATGGCGTTGGCGGTCCTCCTGATTGAGGCAGAGGGTGGTATGGAGGCCTTGCCTGCCATTCTGATCCTGGTCGAGCTGTAGGCATGTATGAAGGTGGATCTCGTCGTTCCGCTTCACCTGGCGGCTGTTGAGCGACAGTTCCGTAAGTAGGAGCACCTGTCATCATCTGTGATCGTGGAGGAGCACCATGGTCATCACGCATGCCAGCTTGTGACTGAGGTCGAGAAGGAGGAGCTTGTGGTTGATATGCGTTCACAGGGGTCCGCGTATACGTCGTTTCAGGTTCTCGTGCGACTGAACGCCTCGGAGGAGGTGGACCATCATCAGCATTCAGGATTGCAGACAAGTTGGATGTCTTCCTGGGTTCCTGCCGAGGTGGAGGAGCCAGGGATGAAGGTTGAGGACTTGCTGTACGTGGAGGCTGCATCGAGTACATCCTGTCATCTCGTGGGGCTGAATGACTCTGTGGTATAACGGCAGTCGACGGTGGTGTGCTTACAGGTGGTTGCGGCGGCTGTGGTGGTCTGGCAGCAATACCTTCTTGCGTGTAACCCTGATGCGTGTGCTGTGGAATCAAATTCCGAGGATCTCGAGGATCTGTCAAAAAGCGCCTTTCATCCAGTCTCTGCTCTCCGGATAGTCTTTGCTCTCCAGATAGTCTCTGCTCTCCAGACGTGCGGCGTTGATCATGTATGGGATCAAAACGAGAATACTGCTGCCGAGGCTGTTCGTAATGCATCAACTGTGGAGGAGGTGGTTGCGTCACGGCAGCGCGCTGTGACTGATTCGCTGGAGGCCCTGCGTCTTGGTATCTAGGTTGCCATTGCTCTCTCTGGTACTGAGGATTGAGTGGCTCTTGTCGTCCCCGATATTCTTCATTGTCTTGTCTTGGTGTGGCTTGATGTGTCAATGTACCATACTGTGGAGCCTGAGCAGGATGCTGTAGAAATGACGATATGCTTGCAGACCGTACACCATCTCGTGGCATCTCCAGACTTCGTCGCATTTCTGCTGCAGGCGACGCAAGAGCTGACATCTGCACTTGGGGTGAAGCCATGACACTTTCGCGGCGAAACTGATTTGCCATGGATAGAGGATAGTTAGCAAGAGGGGCAGTCGAGGTATAATGTTGAGGGTATGATGGCTGCTCGAGCATTCGTTTTGACGGAGACACTGAGGTAGTCATTGAATCCTCCGCACTCAACGGCGCTGCAGAAGATGCAAACAGTGCAGGTGCCATCTCTCGTCGCTCGTGCATGAGTGCAGGAGTCTGAGGAGATTGTACCAATTCCTCTCTTCCATTCCGCATATCGGCCTCCGCCGCCCACGATGCTAACTCAGGGCGAGTCTTGACGATTCTGTGGAAGTAGTTCTTGACCTGTTTGGGGTTGGTTAGTGGAATGTCGGTAATAGGATAATAATAATGTCGCACCATGCTATGTGTTTTCGATCCCATATCGTTCGCAATAGATACCCAATCAGTTCCAAAGTGTTTCACACGTTCGATAAACATATTCGTTTCTGGCACGGACCAATAGCTTGACGGACCAGTTCTGGTTCTTGCGACGGGTGGCCTGCCCATATTCATATCCCATCCTTCTCCTCCTGGCATGCCAGCTTGACTCACCTGTGGGTTCGCATACTCCATTGGCATTGGAGGTCGACCCAATTGCATGGCGACGAGTTCACTAGCGACGTCCATGTCTCGTGCTCGATCGAGCTCAGCATTGCTTGGCATAGCACGGACGGGGGGTTCGAGTCCTGGCTTGTCCGGCGACATGGATAGTTTTCGTTGTGTTGATTGTGGTATCGCCTTTGGCTTTCGACCAGCACGTTCACCCTTTGGAGGACCACGAGGCCTGCGAATCTTCTCGCCAGTCTCAGGGTCGATCTTGGGAGCTGCTCTTCTGGCTGGCACTGGTGCGGGAGTCGAAACAGGCTCTTCAACCTCCTTTGGGCCAAAAGTAGGCGCCGCAGTCCTTCTTGGACGTCCAGACTCCGTGACAGCCGGCTCATCTCTGGACTCTTCCAAGTTTGAGATGAGTGCATTGGTCTTGTTTCGGGGAACAGATGACGTAACACGACGCTGAGCTGTACCCTTTCTTCTTCGCTTGTCTCTTGGTGGCTTATATTCACCATTCCACTTGCTCGAGTAGTAGTGATTGATACACTCTTTGTAATTCCGGTCAGGCAAGGCTTCAGCGATTGTCCCAAACTTCTTGGGAAATTCTTTATAGCGTTGGACCATTACTTTATGCTCCTCTGGTGTGAAGGCGTCTTGCGGTGGCATCAACGCGAAGACCCGCAACGCAGATGCAGGATCACGTAATCGACTTGTGTCCTGGAATATGCGAACTCTTCTCTCATCGTCGTTGAGTAGGTCTGGCAAACGTGCCTCCTTATCATAATCCGGCCGCGATGCTAGTGCTTCCTGCTTACGCTTAGTCTCCTCGATGGCAGCAGTCTCGAGCGATTGCTGAAGTGCTCGGTCCATGTCGTAGTCAGTAGCATTGGCAGCGGCACGACTGCGTCGGTTCTCGTTTACGACTGCAGCTGCAGCGAGAGGATCCAATGCAGCACTGGCTACAGCAGTCATGCCTCCAATCGGCTGATCAGAGCCCCCCTCGTCGTTCTTGTTCATGTCGAGCTCATCAACGTATTTACGCCACGGTCGATACAATGTTGCGTACTCTTCGCGAACTTCCTCCTCTGTCTTGAGTCGATCGAGATTCTGTCTTTTGAGTTCAGCTTGCAACAACATCCTGACGGCATCTTGGTGCCGCAAATTGTCCTGCACAACATCCTTCTCAGATAGAGGCGTCATTGGGCCTGATCTCAAGAATGGTAGTGGCTTGAGCTCAGGTGTACCGAGTTGTGGAGTAGGTACCTCATTGTCACTATGCATGACGGTATCATCACCAACCTCTTCAGTCTTCGGCGTAAGCAGTTGACCTTGGTGTACCTGTTGAATGGCTTCGTCCACGGGGTCAGGTGGTGGAGACAGCATACCGTCTGCACCAACGACAACCTCACTGATGTTCATCCTGCTGAGATATGCGAGTTTCTCGAGTGGCGAAGCACCTCTGAAGTAGCGGCTCCCTGCATCAACCTGCTTTGCTTCAAGTTCGGCTTTCTTCTTTTGGAATTCGGCCTCATTCTTCTCAATGTCTTGATCGTCAAGCATCATCGCATCTTCATCGCCGTCTTCTGTAGGGAACGCGGGACTCAGAGGAGCAGATGGGAAAGCAGGGCTGAGAGGTCGCGGAGGAGACTTGACCCGCTCGACTGGTCTTGGGGACTCTCTTCGAGGTAATGAACGTTTGTACATGTTGTTTCCATGATCGCTGAAGCTCTGTACGCGTCCTTGTGGTTGAATCATTGGGGACATTGGCGGAGGTCGACGGATAAGCTCATTGCTAGCACCAGTGTCGGCTCTGACGAAACCATTTTGCACACCACTATTCTTTTCGTCGCCATGCGCGTCACGTTTTGCAGGTATGGTCGAGTTCGGCTTTATCTGCGGTCCTTGGAATCCTTGCCGATTCCATTGCCAATTCGGTCCGGCTGGTCCTGTAGGCGCAGCGGTCGGGCGAACTGGTGGTTGTGACGCACCTCTGCCCGCTCTGGGCCCAGTCGGTATGCTATTGCTCGGAGGATTAGGAGACGTAAATGGTGCTGGTTGAGGACCGCGAGGTGGAAACGGAGCAAGAAAGGTCGGCGAAGGTTGTGGACTGGTGGCGACTGAGCTGATCGAAGCTCTCATCGATTGTGGAGCAGATGGTGGGACATCGTTTCGCGATGGACGATCTGTTCCGCTAGGGAAGGCTGGGTGTTGACGTGGGCCGAGTGGTGGCGATTTGACTGTAGCAGGCTGCGAAGGTTGCCCTTGTACTGACTGCGATGGTGGATCATTTCTCGTTACAACAGTATTGAGTTGTATCGGCCTTGCAATAGGTGATAATGGGTTATCAGTCCGATTGAAATCTCGTGGTGGTTGCAGAAAAGGCTGTGCGCGACGCTCGAAAGATGCCCTTGACTCCTGCATCCTCTCAGCTTTCGGCCCCCTTGGAACAGTCTTGTCCAAGTCAGAACCTTTGGAGAGCTGCCTTTCCATTTCTAGACTTTTAGAGACTTGCTTCTCAACATCAGATCGAGGAGCAGAAGGAGGTACTCGTGCTGCTGAGGGTGGCATCGCTTGCGATTGTGGTTGTGCTGCTGATGGTGCTAGAGCAGGCTGCCTTGGTTGTAAAGGGATTTCAGAAGCTACATCCTGCTTTCGGGTATCACGATGGTCCAGGTCGCTTACTACCGGTATCGGCTGAGTTGAGGTGTCCGGACGCTTGATGTCAGATGGCTTAGCTTCTTCTTGAGTTTGTGCTCTCGCTGTTACCACATTCGGCTTGGCTTCATTGTTGGATACTATTGGGTTTGATTGAGGTGGCTTATTGTCTATGACCTGCTTCGCAAGTGTTGAGGCCGGTTGAGATGGCTTGTTTTCTACAACTTGCGGCGTTCGAACTGGAGACGGTCGTCTGATGGGTGCCCGAGGTTCTCCATCAGGTCTGTTGATTCGCTCGACAGTGGTAGTAGTGGTGGCTGGCATTCGCTGCGCTATCGGCTGATTCGTAAGCCGGGGCTGACTTGTTGTTGCTGAATCCTGGACAGGAGCAAGTGCCGGAGATGGCGAACGAGGCAGTGGTCGATTTCGAGCTGGAACAGGTGAGGCACATCCTGGTTTCGCCGCTGCTGCAGGTTGGGCTTGGAACATGTTCCACTGTGGTCCTTCTGCCGGTATTTGACCTGAAACTTTTCTACTCGGCACCGCGCCGTATGCAGGTACCTGAGGTGGTTGCACAGGTGATGATGGACCAGAGGTGTACCGACCTCGTGATGCTTCAATCCGAGAGGCAGGATACTCCGGTCGCTGTATGTCTCTCCTCAAATCTCGCGAAGGTGCAGGCATGTTTGAAGTGGTTGCTCGTCGAAGACTGTTCTGCTCTCTTTCAGCTGCCACTCCTGGTCGTGGAGCGCTGGTTGACTGGACCGTCAACAAAGCCGGACCGTGTGGTGTTGCTGGTCCTGAATTGGAGTTTGGCACACTCGTGCGACGAGAACCCATGGCTGAAGGCGGTCTATCAGTGCGGAAACGATCGTTAATCTCGCCATGCTCTAAACCTCGATCATCATCTCGTCGTGGTGGAGGTCGCCATTCGTCGTGTCTTGGTGGTGGCTCACGCTGATCTCGAAGGGATGGTCGTTCCCAATGATCCGATCGAGGGGGTGGCGGTGACCGACTACGCGGTCGAAATGGAGGTCGTTCATCCACAATAGATTCACGTCTTCTTCCTCGATCATCCCATGTGCCTCTTCCACGAGGTGGAAAACCACCACGACCTCGAGGTGGCAGGCCCGGCTCCCGAAATGGAGGACCGCCACGTCCAAAGCCTCCTCGACCTCGATTGCTGACATCATCGCGTGAAAGCGGTGGCGGTCCTTCGCGATCTCGATAGTCTCGAAAGTCTGGTGGTCCTCCTCTGCCTCTACCTGAAAGCGGTGGTGAACGTCTTCGGTCGAAATCGCGGTCATCTCTCCAGTTCTGCCCTACTCGAGTGTCGTTCGCACGATCAATGCCAAAAGGTGGCGGTGATTGACGGCCATCTCGTGGTATGTCGCGATCACGTGGATCTGGACGAAAATCGCCACGTCCACCGTAGCCTCTACCTCTCCCTCGGAATGAGTCTAGGGAGCCTCTCGGAGCGCGAGGACCGTCGTAGCGATCTGAAGGGCGTTGTGGAGGAGGAGATCTGTCACGCGAGTTGTAGCCAGGAGTATACCTCTGCGCCATAAATGCAAACTAGCGCCAAGACGACCCTTCAGACCAATGCAGGTGGTGTTGTAGAGCCAGACTGCTAGAGCGGCACTATTTAAGCACAACACTCGGCGTCAACGATGTATAGAGCCAGAAAGGAAAGATGTGATGATAGTATGGATGTTGTCGATTATTGTTGTCGATGTTGGCTTGTCGCATTCGATGGATCCAGGGGACAAGGGCAGACCGGGACGATGATTAGCGTCAAACCAAACTTTACTTTGCAGGGACGATCCACGAATCCACGATCCACTCGTGACGATGAACTGCCTGAAGTCTGCAAGAGGCGCTGGAGGTGCGCAGTGTCGTCCTGACGTGGGAGAAGTTCACACAGTAGCTGAACCAAGTCTCTGCGCTTCTGGCAAGCGAAACAAGATTCGAGTCGAAGAGGAGTGCAGGTCGAAAAGCCACCTCTGCTCGAGTGTCGACTGTATCCAGGGGAAAATGACCGATCGGCAACACTCCAGACCTCTGTTTCAGATACAGTCGTACAGCTTTGCACAGTGAGATATCGCCGGGAATCAGAGGCTTCTTCCCCGTCGATGCTGAAGCAGAGCGCAATGGAAAAGGTGCGTGATGTATGATGGAGAAGGAGAAAGGATGGGAGAATCGAACGTGGAGCTGTACGCACGAGGAGGCACGCGAGTAAGTCACGGAGGCTCAAAATCCAGGCCACTGACTCATGGCTGTAGATCTGCAAATAGAGAAAAACATCTCTACGACACGTGATCAGTTTCAGATCTGTATCGTCATCTTTTTTGTTTCAGCAGTATCACAATCGACAACTCAATGACAACTCCCAACCTCGCCTCCGATGCTGTCCTCAAGCCCTCCGCCCCGGTCCCTGCCGACGCAAAAGAAGTCTCCGGCATCGACTTCAATGCCCACCGCATCTCCACCCTCTCCGTCGACGACCTCATCTCCGGCATGTCCTCCATGGGGTTCCAAGCGTCTGCCATCGGTGAAGCCGTTTCAATCATCAACGATATGATCTCCTGGCGCGATCCTGAAGATCCAACTGCACGCACCACAATCTTCCTCGGCTACACCTCCAATCTAGTCTCTTCGGGCCTCCGCGAAGTCCTGCGTTACCTCGTCCAACACCGCCATGTCTCCGCCATCGTCACCACCGCTGGCGGCGTGGAAGAAGATCTGATAAAGTGCCTCGCCCCGACATACCTCGGCGACTTTGCTGCGCAGGGCGCCAAGCTAAGAGATCAGGGCATCAACCGCATCGGTAATCTGTTTGTGCCGAACGACAATTATTGCAAATTCGAGGACTGGGTCGTCCCCATCTTCGACCGCATGCTGGTTGAGCAGGAAGAAAGCCGGACTGCTTCACTGGCGCACAATGCGAAACACAACCTGAAACACACGGACAACGACTTCGAACCGCCCTTTGTCTGGACACCAAGTAGCATGATAGCGCGTCTGGGCGCGGAACTCAACGACGACCGCAGTATCTACACATGGGCTGCGCGCAACGATATTCCCGTCTTTTGTCCAGCGCTCACGGACGGCAGTCTCGGCGATATGCTGTATTTCCACTCCTACCGCGCCGCGCCCGCTCAACTAACCCTCGACATCGTACGCGACATCCGTCGCATCAACGACATGTCGCTCAAAGCCGCGCGTGCCGGTATCGTGGTACTCGGCGGAGGCATCGTCAAACATCACATTGCGAATGCCTGTTTGATGCGGAATGGAGCGGATAGTGCGGTGTTCATCAACACGGCGAATGAGTTCGATGGCAGCGATGCAGGGGCGAGGCCGGATGAGGCGGTGAGCTGGGGCAAGATCAAGGCGGAGGGGAGGACGGTCAAGGTGTATGCTGAGGCGACGGTTGTGTGGCCAATGATTACGGCGGCGACGTTTGTGAGAGCGGATAGGGAGGGCAGGCCGGGTGTAGGCGTGAAAGCGGCGGGCAAGGGGGATGTGAATGGAGCTGATGAGCAATCTGGAAAGTCTGCTCAGACGTGAAGGACAGGGCAACTATATCCGGACTTGACACCCACAGGTCTCCTTCGGAAGACGCACTACACGGCATATACGATTGCTTCCCCACGCGTTGGGATGGAACCTCTTGCTTCACGTCTGCCAGACCCAAAGCTCACCTCGACACGGGAGACTGTTCGGGAAGGACATACGCCATCTCTCCACTCATTGGAGCCTTATAGTCGGTTCAGGCTCTCTCGCTTCGGCCAGTCGGCAAAGGATTCGTACCACAGCCCTTTTCAACAGTTCTATCCGGGATCACCTGAGAGAACGCATCATAGCAGCAGCAGTGGAGATCCAATGGTGTCCGCTCGTGTCTACGAACAGAGTGTCATCTACAGCGTCCCTTTGAATCGGCGTTGTCGAGCGGCTATGGAACGGGGAAGGAAGGAGGTCGATGGAGTATTGGGGCCAGTACACCTGACAAGAATCACGAGTCGAAGGACAGGATGGGCTGAACTGGCATCATGCTATATGGTGAAATGCAAAGTAGAGGAAAGGAGGAAGCAGAAGATAGTACGGAAATGGACATGGATACTGCAACCCGCTGTCGCATAGCTAGCGAGGGAAGCAGTATGCTGATATCACGACCACAAAACATGAGGACATGGGAATCAACGCTATTTGAAAAGTACACCTTGTAACATATCAGACCTTTCACATCAACCTTTTTACTGCTTCACATCAGCCCTTTTACTGCTTGCTGTGAGCTAGGCAAGATATCACTCTCTTTGTTCATTTACAGTCCAAAAAGCTGCATCAGCACATACGATCACAGGCGAGTGAAAACAGGCCATCCCGTCCGCTCTGGCGTACTTAAGCACTCGACCGGCTGCGTAGTAGTTGGGTGGGTGACCACCAGCGAATTTCAGCTGTTGTATGTTGATTTGTATTTTGCTTTGTTTTTGTTTTGCTCCCACTTTTTAGCTTCTCTTCATCTACTGAAGCCGTATTCGTCATTGGACTTGCCTCATCTCGTCGAGACTCGCAAAGCAGGAGTGCATAGTATCTCCTACGTTGTGTCCTCTTACGGAGGCGGTACTTTGTGGTCATGTGAACCGGAGTGTCAGTATATAGGTGTCTCAGATGAAAGGACATCAATCACGAGACAGCATGAACCGTATTCCCGGTGTCACACGCGCTTTCTAGCTTATCCCATGGCTATATGAAACATACAGCATACAGGACGACGTCTGCGGCGTTTCACCGTCAAAGCTAAGCTGCCGCCATCCCATATGGCTTTGGCGCCCGCCAACTCCACCGAGGAGATTCACACCCCGCTAATGGCCGCTGCGTGCGTCATCATTCTTGGTCACCTGAAACCTGCCAGCACAGCTCAGGTGAAACATCTTGTTGTCATTCCGTTATGCTCCTGTGATGTCAACGTGCTGTGATTCTATCTTGTTCTGCTGGTGACGTACTCAGATATCTTTCTCCATTGTGAGCGCAAAATAGACAAGAGAGTATATAGCTCACCATCAATCTCTCAAGATATTGCATCTAAACCTTGGATATACAACAACAACAAACATAGACATTCACCACCCATTCACAACTCATAGTCACCACCACCACCACCATCATGACCACTCTGACAATCAACCTCGTCAACGCCTGGCCCGATCCAAACATCCAAGTCTACGCCTTCATAACCGGCTTAGCCCTCGACTCCTCCAACGCCCTCTTCCTCCTCTCCTCCGACGGCCACACACCCTACTTCCCCACCTCCCCCTCCTCCATCGGTTCTCCCCTCCAACAGAACTGCGCAATTCAACTCGGTGGTCCTCAGTCAACCACCTCAGTAACAATCCCCCACCTCGCTGGCGCCCGCCTCTGGTTCAGCATCGGCGCCCCCATCACCTTCGCCTTGAACCCGGGTCCTGCGCTCGTGGAGCCCAGTGTCACGAATCCGAGCGACCCGAATATCGGACTGGAGTGGGACTTTGCAGAGTTTACGTTCAATGAGGCGCAGCTGTTTGCGAATATCAGCTATGTGGATTTTGTGTGCTTGCCGATCAGTTTGACGTTGAACACGAGTGATGGAGGGAGTCAGCATGTTAGTGGGATGCCGCATGGGAGTAGGGGGACGGTTTGTACGCAGGTGAGTTGAGGAATGGGGAGTTCGTGAATGGGTGAGTGGATGAGTGAGTGAGGCGCTGACCACTGGAATGGGTATTGTAGCTGCAAGCTCAATCCCAAGCGGATGGCCAACCGGGCTGGGCGAATCTCGTGGTGCCCGCTGTCATTCCCGAACAAGGTCTCTTTCTGCGTGCTTTGAGCCCGAACAACGGTATCAGTAAGTCATTGGCCTCAAACGCCGCCCTATTCTGCCATCTTTAATACTAACCACCCACCTCCCACTAGTAACACACCCCGGCTCCTTCTCCAACTACTACGAGCCCTACATCGCCTCCGCCTGGTCCCGCTACGCCTCTCCCGCTCCTCCCCTGACCGTCGCCACACAAGCGCAATGGGGCAATGTCTCCGGCAACGTCACCTCTTCCTCTTCCACCTCCGACGGCATCCTCACCTTTCCCAACAACATAACCTACTCTGCCCCCAGCACCGCAGACGTTTTCAGCTGTTCTTCCGGTCCTTTTGCCCCGAACAGCAACATCGAGCAAGGTGCTATTACAGCAAGGTTAGCTGCGGCGTGCAATCGGAGCACGTTGTTGGAGAATGCGACGACGCCATTTACTGGCGAGGATCCGGGGGCGTATTATAAGAATGGAGTCACGAATCATTATGCGAGGATTGTGCATCAGAACAATTTGGACGGGAGGGGTTATGCATTTGTGAGTCTTTCTGATGTCTTGCTATGTCACGTAGCGTGAAGTGGACTTGGTTGCAGTTGCTGACATAGACACAGCCTTTTGACGATGTAGCGCCAGATGGCGGACCGGATCAGAGCGGTGCTGTGATGGGGAGTCCGGCGATCGGAGGATTCACGGTTGCGGTTGGGGGGATCGGCGCGTATGCTTGATACAGTCTGCATGAGAATGTGGTGTAGGAATACAAGGTCGTTCTACCACTCGATGTCGAGATCTGATTAAGTTGCTACTTTGTGGGAGCTGGCAAGCGACGGTGCGGCACTTCCCTAATTACACATCGCTGACATACGCACCCGCATACACACGCATCCTCTCTCACTCTCAATCACGCACCCGCAAACACACACACTCGTACCCGCAAACACACACACACTCGCAC
>Ga0268250_10000948_pt1 | contig 12989 bp, 9 predicted proteins | sample AgamicAsSfe_FD_200448 | JGI IMG/M metagenome (GOLD analysis project Ga0268250, IMG submission 200448) | Agave microbial communities from Guanajuato, Mexico - As.Sf.e (v2) (version 2) | ecosystem: Host-associated > Plants > Phyllosphere > Phylloplane/Leaf | place: Guanajuato, Mexico | collected... | reverse complement strand
AAATTCATAAACAATTAATGTAATTGATGATATAGTCCGAACAACAACGTGAGTTGTTGAGTATTTGTGCCGTATTAGTGTAGACATTGATCTACATATAGCATAAATCAACAAATTTGCCTACACCAGTTTCTGCTTTAATACACGCTGCTACTATGGTTACAGCAGGAGTGTATTTATTAATGCGTTCATCTCCTTTAATTGAATACAGTTCAACAGTTTTAATGTTATGTCTATGATTAGGTGCTATTACAACTGTATTTAGTTCTCTAATTGGTTTATTCCAACAAGATATTAAAAAAGTTATTGCTTATTCTACAATGAGCCAGCTTGGGATGATGGTTATAGCTGTAGGTTTATCATCTTATAACATAGCGTTATTCCATTTAGTTAATCATGCTTTCTATAAAGCATTATTATTCTTAGGAGCTGGAGCAGTAATTCACGCTGTAGCGGATAATCAAGATTTTAGAAGATATGGAGGATTGAGACAATTCCTACCTCTTACTTACTCTGTAATGCTTATAGCTTCTTTAAGCTTAGTTGCATTCCCATTTATGACAGGATTCTATTCAAAAGATTTTATACTTGAATCTGCTTATGGTCAATATTATTTCTCTGGTACTGTTGTTTATATAATAGCTACTATAGGAGCAATGTTTACTACATTATACTCTGTAAAAGTGTTGTATTTAACATTCTTAACTAATCCTAATGGACCTTTAATAAACTATAAACAAGCACATGAAGGTGATATCTTTATGAGCTTACCTTTAATGATTTTAGCTGTATTCTCAATATTCTTTGGGTTTATAACAAAAGACATGTTTATAGGGTTAGGTTCAGGATTCTTTTCAGATAATGCTTTATTTATACATCCTTCTCATGAAATAATGCTAGATACTGAATTTGGAGTACCAACTCTATTTAAGTTATTACCTTTAATATTTACTATTTCATTAAGTGTAATCGCTATAGTGTTGTCTGAATATTTATCTACTATACTAATTTACTTTAAATTATCTAGAGTAGGTTACAACATATTTAGTTTCTTCAATCAACGTTTCTTAATAGAACTATTTTACAACAGATACATTACAGGTATTGTACTAAAACTTGGTGGACAAACTACTAAAGTAATAGATAAAGGATCCGTAGAGTATTTAGGTCCTTATGGGTTAGAGAAAGGATTATTAAATATAAGTAGTAATATTGCTAAATTAAACACTGGTGTTATTACATCTTATGCATTGTATATCTTGATAGGGTTAATCTTTTATCTTTTATTTAACTCCTATATTAATAATTCTATTATTACTCTAGCACTACTTATATCTTTATCACTAGTATTGTCTTAAAATAGTAATTCTACTATGCCAAGGATTGTTCATTTACAAAGCTCTCCAGTCTCTCCAGTCTCTCCAGAACTAACGGGTGGTCTTCGTGCGCTTAACGATTTTGTTTTAGGTCTATCTACTGGCCGAGAAATGAGAGTACAATAAGACAACTGTGTTTTTAGGGCAAGTGAGCTAGTAGCAATTGATATAAAGATAATTAAAGATTAGAAAAGAGAGATATTTAAGCTAGCAGATTCAGAGTTAAGTAAAAAGGGTATTACACAAGCTTCAAAAGATCAAATCATTTCTATTAAACAAAGTGCTGCTGAATTATCATTAAAAGGTCACATGGACCTTATTGAAACTATGCAAGCTGTTACAGATTGACTTACTTAGCTATTAGACACACATAATAGTAAAATAACGGTTATATCACCATACTTGTTATGAAAAAGGTGAAATCACTAATTTATAGTAATTTTTTTATCTATTATAATATAACAAATCCCAGTATATACATCTTATGAATTAACTGGTTAATTGCAGTACAAATTTTATACTGCAATTAGGGGAGGGGAGAAGAGTAAAATAAACTTTTGCTTAAAGCCCCCACAAAAAAAAAAGAAATTAGCTCAATTGGTAGAGCATCCGTTTTACCTTATTTTTTTTTTGCTTATGGTTACTTATATGTTTTGGCAAAAGAAAAAAAATTCGCGGAGGGTGTTCGATTCACTTATTTTTTCAACTTATTTATCATAATTATATACCTATCTTAAAGGGAAAATGGTTAATTTTAACGATAATAAACATAAAAAATTGCTTAATTCGCCTTTATTTTAAAATATATAATCTATGCGACTTAAATAGATAATTAACTTGATTTATTAAAATATACTTTTTAACTAAATGTAATTTTAAGATCATTATTCTAAATTTAAAATGTTATATTTTCCAACAATTATCTCTGTTCTTGAAGTATTGGCTGTTACTGTACCTGTTTTATTAACAGTAGCTTTTGTAACTATAGCTGAGAGAAAAACAATGGCTAGCATGCAAAGAAGACTGGGACCTAATGCAGTGGGTTGATATGGTCTACTTCAAGCATTTGCTGATGCTCTTAAACTTTTATTAAAAGAGTATGTTTCTCCTACACAAGCCAATATAGTATTATTTTTCCTGGGTCCGATTATAACTTTAATCTTTTCATTATTAGGATATGCTGTAATACCTTATGGTCCTGGTTTAGTGCTACTAGACTATAATCTGGGTATATTATATATGTTAGCTATGTCTTCATTAGCTACATATGGAATTCTGCTGGCTGGATGGTCAGCTAATTCTAAATATGCTTTTTTAGGGTCTTTAAGAAGTACAGCTCAATTAATTAGTTATGAATTAATTTTAAGTTCTGCTATACTTTTAGTAGTATTATTAGCAGGTAGCTTAGACATAACTGTTATTATAGAAGCTCAAAGAGCTATTTGATATGTTGTACCTTTATTTCCTATATTCATTGTGTTTTTTATAGGATCTATAGCGGAAACAAATAGAGCTCCGTTTGATCTAGCAGAGGCTGAATCAGAACTTGTAAGTGGGTTTATGACAGAGCATTCAGCTGTTATTTTTGTATTTTTCTTTTTAGCTGAATATGCTAGTATAATTCTTATTTGTATTTTAAATAGTATATTATTTTTAGGTGGTTATCTGTTTGACTTTAACTATTATCTATATCCTTACTTTTATTTAGTGCAATTTATTGCAGGGGATAGTTATATGTATCTAACAGAAAATGAAACTAATTTTAATGTAATTGACTTTGATAATTACAATTCAGTAATAGGAACAACTATAAGTGGTGTGGTAATAGGACTTAAAACTTGTGTAATGATCTTTACTTTTATCTGAGCGAGAGCCTCATTCCCGCGTATTCGTTACGATCAGCTTATGTCCTATTGTTGAACTGTTTTATTACCAATAGTTATTGCATTTATTATACTAGTCCCATGTATATTATATAGTTTTGAAATAATGCCTTGTAATATACCTTTATTATAAATTAACAAAAATTTATGTAAATAAAATTTTTTTAATTATAAATTTAAATGTGTTATGTATTTAAATATAATACTACAAAAAAGTTTTTTTTGATATATATAATATATTCTAGTCTCCAAAAGGAGAGAAGATAGTATATCTTTTATATATAAGTATAAAGTAACTTTTCTAAAATTTTTTCTATGTATTATAAGTATTCTATTAACATAGATCCTATAATAGAAAAGAAACTAAAAACTATTTAAATATATAAAAATTTTTAGTATGGAAATAAACAATTTAGTATGGAAATAAAATAAGTCCTCCTAACTAGTACTTAAAAGGTTTTATGCTACTAGCTCTTTAGTTTAAAACACTTTTTTGACTTTGCTGTGTTAATTAGGGCACAATAACTATACTGGTGGAGTATATATTGTATTTTATAATATATCATTATTTGAATGAATTGTACGTACAAAAGAGCTTGTTGACATAAATTAAGGTGTTTTACAAATACAAGAACTATAATAATAAAATAATTTACTATAACAGTCATTACATACCTGCTTATTATTGTCAAGTACACCTGTACTAATAGACAAGTTTTTTGTATTTATTGGGCTTCCTAATGAGAGAAAGGTGTTTTTCTATCAACACTCATCTCACACTACCCCGGGAGGATTGGCCCTTTTTATAATTTTGAGTAGAACAAAAGGGAAAAGTGAAAAAACGCCCTTAACCGCTTGTAACCTTTCACTATAAGAGATGTTAGGAATCGAACCTACAAATAAATTCTATATTGTTAATAATATTACACCTAGCTCTCCTTTTGTAGAAGTATGTAATACTTTCTACAGATCTATTTTTGTGTATTTTCGGGATAAAGTAGTAACTTTATCTAATATATTTTATTTCCATTCTACCCCTCTTATTTTTTTTAGTAATTTCGGCTTATATTTTTCGACATAATTTATATAGATATTACTAGAAAAATATAAAAAGAAATAACGTCAAAAACAAATAAGGGCTTTTATAATTTTTTTTCCTTTTGACATTGTTGGTTGCTTTAGTTTCTTTTTTTTCTGTTTGTTTATTTTTTATAAAAAATAAACAGTTAAACAAAAAAAAAATAAGCAGCAGGGTAGAAAAGAACAAGTATATGTTTTTTTCAACCCATGAGAGAATTTATAAAAATATAACCAATATAGCAGTAGGTATATATGATATTTTTATACTAAGTAAATATCATATATAGCTGTAGGTATATAGGATATACACAATACTAAGTAAATATATTGCTCTATAAAATGTGAAAAATCCACAGTTAGCATTAATTAATGACTGCTAACTCAACCCTTTAACCCAAAAGTACCATTTCTTGTCTTAGAATTAATAAGAGTATATTGTGTATTGGATTTAACGTGACCTCTTAGCATAGTAGATGGTTTATTATTAAATGAGGAACGTATGTTTTTTAAGCTACCTGCATATCTATACTTAAACACCGCTCTCATAGCTGTTAAACGTCTTGTTAATCTACCTGATGCTTCAAATCTTACACCACTTACTACTTGTTGTTTTATGGTATTTATAATATTGTTTTTGTTCATTGCTTCAATATTATCATCAAATGTTATAAGTGTGTGTAAATCAGGTATTCTTACCATTTGTAAAACAGCTTTTCTTAAAACTCTTACTGCTTTATTTTTCCTATCTCTTAATTTTAAAGCTACTGCTGATGAAAATACGTCACTATTTAAATGTATAGATCTTAATTCAACTAAGTTAATTTCTACCTTTTTGTAATATAATTTTTCAATTAAACTAATTAAACCTAAATTTCTTAAGTTTAGATTTAAGCTATTGAATTTAGATTTATTAAAATTAAGTAATTTTAATGAATTAAATAATATTTTTTGTAATCTAACTAATTTTTTTAAAAGTCTAATGTTATAAGTAGGTATATTACTTAACTTAAGGTATTTTCTTCTTAAATTTACTAGGAAGTATCTTATTAAGTTGTTATTTGTTTTAAAGAAAGCCATATTTCATTTTCTAAATATGAAAAAGTTATTCTTTAATAAAGCAGGTATTCTGTTTTTATGGTTTGGTACAAATCCTCTTTTTCCATCAGCAAATAGTTTTCTGTAACTTATATATTTTACAAGTACAAGAATTTTTAATATATACCACTCAATAGATAATTTTTGTTTATTATATATATGTAATGTAATAAAAAGTTTTGTGTTAGTGTGTTTTAGCTCAACTCTACTTGCATATATTTTGTTTGCTGAATAACGAATCTTGTTATCACGTCTACGTTTAAAAAGAATTTTTATTTTATCTTGTAGCATATTACAATAACTTCTAAGTAATTTATTTAATACAGCATCGTTACTTATTAAAGATTTAATGTAAGATTTATTGTAAGAGTATACACTACTAAATCATTCTTTATTAGAAGACGTATAAAAAATAATGTTATTATATTCATCTCTTTCAGAATTACTTTGTATTTTTTGATTTTTTTCTATAATATAGTTAGTACTTAATGGTTTATCATTAAAACTATTTTGTTTATTTTTCAATATGGTTAACATAGAATATTATTATGAATTATTGGTATAAATTAGGGGGGCGGGGAAAACAATGAAAGTTATAAGTTTAATTAATATTGTACATCCTTAATACATTTCTATGATTTTTTATGTTTATTATCGTTAAAATTAACCATTTTCCCTTTAAGATAGGAATGTAATTATGAAAAATAAGTTGAAAAAATAGGTGAATCGAACAATTAACCTCTCAGGTGTAAAGCGGATGCTTTCTCCTAGTCCCTGCTTATACTCTAGATAGAGTATTTTTAAGGCTTTATAATGTTTCTTCCATTTCATCTCCTTATTGTATACTTATCATTCGCAAAAAGTTAAAAAAAAAATAAGTGATTTGAACACTTAACCTGCCGCATATAAAACGGATGCTCTACCAATTGAGCTAATTTCTTTTTTTATGGGGGCTTTAATAATAATAGGTAAATCCTAAATGAATCTTCTCCCCCGATTGCTGTAGAAACATAAGTCTATCTTGCAATCTTCCAGCTATAAAAAACATTTATCTACTGGGATATGTTATACTGTTTTGCCGCATGTAATTTAAACACAAGGGAACTGTTTTCATAACATGTTTACTGTAAACAACTATTAAACGTTAAGATCCTCAATGATATATGGACACAAATAAGAATAATCATACAACATCAACAAAATGTTAATAAAGTATTCCGGCTTCTAACCCTAAATGATAATTATTTGTTAAATGATATGGTAGTACACGTCATAGACCAACAGGTAAAAATGCTGTACCTATCCCTTCTGACTTTTTTCATATATTATAATATATGAAAAAAGTCAGAGAAAAAAGTTCTAACCAAAAATATTGTTTAAAATTTCTATGATAGTTTCTAATAAACTAGGTAATACTTTATAACCCGAATAGTTTATTTAAAATTTCTATTATAGTTTCTAATAAACTAGGTAATACTTTATAACCCGAATAGTTATGATTATCTTCTTTGTTTAAAGTATTATCTGATTGATGCAAACTTGAATTAGATAGATCTCTTAGAGAATTAGTAGATGATTCATCATTAGCATAATTTTTAGCTTCAGATAATTCTTTTATTTTTTCATTCCTAGATTCTACAAGAGCTTTATTTAACTCTGGTAAATCGCTTACATTAGGAGTTTTCCCTTCAAAAAATTCTTTAACATGAGGATCCTTTCTTAGATCATTTAAGTGTGAATTTTTCTCTTTTTCAGAATAAGGAAGTTTTTCATCTAAAATCATAGCATCATTTGAATTTCTCATTAGTTTTTCAATATGTTGTATTTCTTCTTCTAATTCAAAACTTTCCTCCTCCTCGTTGGCTCCATCATTGTTATCAGTACCACCATTATCACCATCATCGTTGCTACACCCTTCGGTTTTATATATTATATCCGAATGAGTACTAGTAGAAGTATTGGCATAAATTATACAAGTATGTATCTTAAGATCCTCAATAGTATATGGACACAAATAGAAATAGTCATACAACATCAACAAAATGTCAATACAGAATACCAGCTTCTAATCCTAAATGATGGTTATTTGTTAAATGATATGCTAATACACGTCATAGACCAACAGCTAAAAATGCTGTACCTATCATTACATGTACAATAATTGTTATCGTAAGGGCTCTTTATCCCTTACATCCCTTTCTTTCAAAAGGGTTCAGACTATGTCATCAATCAATAAATGATTGCAGGGTTTTCGTGGTAGGCTTATTGTAAATAAAGTACTCACCTACTAGTCGTTGAACCTTCATATATTCCTTTTAATTTTATTTAATATATGCTTGGCTGCATATTGTCCTACATAAACACATATGAATGGTGAAGTAGGAGTTCCATGCAATTTACCCCGTTTTCTGTCAACTCTATTAAATAACGGTATCAAACTTAATCGTGTATATTTTATAGGGAATTCCTGACATTAAACAAATTTTAATAGTTTTACTAGGTATGTTAAGATTTAAGCTACAATCAGATATACTAGTAAAATATTGTACCTTACCATTAGTATCTTCTACTTTTATTTTAAAAAATTTCGACACTAATTTATCAGTACCTCTTAAAAATATAATTCCCTCTTTTATTTCATAAGGACTTGGCAAGGACAATAGATAATTTAACCTTTGCTCAATTAACGCTTTATTTTGATCATAGTTTGTAAGAAAATAAGGATTTAATCTAAAATTCTTCATATTAGATTTAAGGAGATTAATTAATTCTTTACCTTCATCTAATGTATGGTACCCATAATAAGTAATTTTAACTATTGTAGATCAAACTTCAAAATCTAAAGATTTTTTAGTCAACATACCATTAGAAAAAGTAGGTATTATTCTGTTCATTAAAATATTAATATTATTTATTTCTAATATAACAGAACCTGCTGATCTTCTATCCGATGTATATAAATTACCATGCTTTAAGTAATTTAAAATACTTTTAAATAATTCTAATTCTTTTATATGATTTTCATATTTTATTTTTGGTTTTAGTTTATTTGAACTAAAAGTCGCATCTCCTTCTGTGAATCCTATTAATCAGTACTTACCTATTATCATATTTTCTCTAGCTTTAGAATTTTGATTTATGAGTATCATATCACGATAGTATTGTAAGATATCTATTTTACCTTTAAAAGTTAAATGCTTTTTATCTATTAATAAATGAACTGCTTTTTTAAAATTCAAAAATTGAAAAAATTTAGAACTCTTTAACTCTACATTATTAAATATAGGTACTATTACATTTACTAGTGATTTTTGATCATTTACAAAATAATTACATTTATTTCCTGATTTAGAAATACTTCCACAATTTAATCTGTTTCTAATATGTTCTAAAACAGATAAATCATTTATATGCAGAGTTATTTGGTAAGTTAAATTTAAACTATTATATCTGTTATCTTGTAAACCTTTTAAACTAATATTAAAATTTCCTTCCGCGTCGGTAAATCCCACTAATCAATCAATAAAATTCTTATCTAAATGAATTAATTTTTTATTTGATTCTAAAGTAAGAACTGAATTGTTTTTTACACTAAATTGATTACCTAACGACATAAAAGAATTGGTAGGGACTGCTGTAATTAATCCGTGGACAAATTTGTTATCATAAGAGCTCTTTATCTCTTATATCCATTCTTTATCAGAATGGTTCAGACTATGTCTTCATTTATAAAGTATTATTTTTTATAAAGTATTATTTTTTATAAAGTATTATTTTTTATAAATGTGGGGTGTTCGTGGTAGAATTATTGTAAATAAAGTACTCATCTACTAGTCGTTGAGGCTTCATGTATCCCTTAAAATAAAGATTATTGCTTTTGTAACTTTTTTTTAAAAATTTATTAAATACATGCTTCGCCGCACATTGTCCATATTATCTTATGGCAGCGCCTTATAATAATGATGGAGTTTCATGCTATTTACCCCATTTTCTATTTTAATTAATAAATTAATGAAAATTTATCTATATCTATTCATATTTCTTTTTATTTTTAAAATTTCTTTTAATGTAGCACTATGTTCATCGTACTTGTTAATTTCTCCTACGATATTAACTACTTTTTTGAAATAATAGAAATCTAGTAATTTATTTCCTCTTAAAGAGTATTTTTCAAAAAAAGGTATTATTTTATTAGTAATATCATATAATTTATAGACTACATAACTAGATTGACGAGGTCTAGTTTTCACAGTTTCTACTAAACCACAATTTAAATAAATTACCAAATTTTCTAGTAAATCTATATCACGTATATGTTGTGCTATATAAAAATACGGACTTACTCTATAACCTGAATGGGTCTTGGATGTTTTTACATAAAAACAACCTTCACCGTCAACAAACCCCGCTACTCAAAATGGATTAAAATCTTTGGTAGATAATATTAGGTTTCTTGCCGCAGGTATAATATCGGGAAACATATCTAATAATGACTTTGATAAACCTTTACTTATAGAGGCTTTGTAAGATAATATTTTGTTTAAACCTTTTTCAGTTTTATGTTGACCATTGTAAAGTATATCTACTACTGAAGAAAACATACGGAAATCTTCTCTCTTTTGTGTTAATAGATTATATTTGTTAAAATGAGGTATTATTACATCTTTTAGTGCTTTAATGGATTGAACCGAATATATTACGCTAGGATTACCATTTTTAACTCTTTTTATGATAGTACCTACTGTGAAAAAAGCATTTATTTTTTTAAGTAAATCAAAATCTTTTTCATGTAGTTCTATAGCAAAAATTGGTGCTATACGTAAAGATTTAAACCTTTTTTCATCTTTAGCTATTCTAACAGAAAAGCTAGATTCAGCATCACAAAATCCTGTTATTCAATTAGGATTTAAATTACTAGTAGAATTTATGGAGTTAGAGCTCTTATCTTGAGATTTAACCGTTGAATAGTTAGATATTTTAATTTTCAAATATATGTTTTTTAAAATAGGGGCTAGAATTAACCCAGTTCCAAAGTAAAAACATGATCCAAAAGCTCCATCTGAAATAGTGAATGATGATACTGAATATTCAACACCTTGTAGTGCTGTAAATATAGTTGCTAATATGATAGTATATAATAGACCATATAAAGCTTTACTTCTTTTTCCGTTAATTAAAAAATGATGTGCATATGTAACAGTAAACCCTGAAGCCAATAAAAGCACTGTATTTATTAATGGTAGTTCAAAAGGATCAATAGCTTCTATTCCCATAGGAGGTCACATAGCACCTAACTCTACTGCAGGTGATAGAGCACTATGGAAGAATGTTCAGAATATAGCTAAGAAAAATAAAGCTTCAGATACTATAAATAAACCAACACCCAGATTTAACCCTCTTTGGACAGCAAGAGTGTGATTACCTAAGTATGTACCCTCTGCTATTACATCTCTTCATCAGAATGACATAGCTAATATTAATGATGTTAAACTCATCATTAAATTGTATTCTGCATAAGCAAACCCATGGAATGATAAAACTGCAGATGTAGTAAGTGTTAGTAAGCTAATGGATGTATATAAAGGTCATGGAGAAGGAGATACTAAATGAAAAGGATGTGCTTGAAAATTACTTCTGTTTAAATTTAACATGATATTTAAGAATAAGTTCATAATACGCCTTTTTTTAAAATCACAACCAAAACATTCAGCATAGCTCTTATACTCCTTACTTATTTCTTTTTAATATATCTATCTCTATACCTAACACCTTTAAATTTTTGTTTAAAAAAGTTTATTTTTTTAGTTTCTTTTTTTTTTTATGGAAAAAAAAATAAACAAAGAGGAAAAGAAACAAAGATAAACAAACAGGAAAAAAAACAAACATAAACAAAAAGGAAAAGAAACAAAGATAAACAAAAAGGAAAACAAGCAAACATAAACAAAAAGGAAAACAAGCAAACATAAACAAAAAGGAAAACAAGCAAACATAAACAAAAAGGAAAGACATAAAATCATATTTTGAATTTTTACCTTTTAACAATAAAAAATACAAATATCACTATTACTACTAAAATATAATAACACTGTAACAATAGAAAAATAAATATTAAAATATATAGTCAGATAATCTTTGTTCAAGTAATGATTATAAATATTAATCGCCGTGTTATACCATTTATACATAAGTTTAGCTAAATTAACCATTAAAAATAAAGTAAAGAATAGTCTTAAATCTATATAAAACCACATATCTAAAATAGGTAATATATTTAAATGTATAATTAATACTAAAATAGTTGAAACTATAAAGGATAATATACGTACTACCGGTATAAGATTGAACCCAATAAACCCTAAAGGAAAGTTTAAATTATTATCTACATCTGAATATTTTATACGTTTCTTACTTCTAGATTGAGAATTGTTGGATGATTGACTCTTATCCGAGCTGTAAAAAGAAGAATAAGACTCTGTATCTGAACGATCTTCAAGATTGAATTGCTCAGAGGGATTTATCCCTTTTTCTATTAAGTTTTTTTCCATTTTATCTTTTAGAAGTTTAAATTTATTAGATTGCTTCAAATACTCAGATAATAATGTAAGATCTTTCTCACTTTTAACCGTTTCTTTATCCAGTTTGATTTTTAGGTTATTATAAAGTTTCGCATAGGCTAAAAAGCTATCTTTGGATGTCTTTCAATCTTGGATATAAATAGCTAATTTATCCATATCAAATCCTACAGGAGAATCTTCCTTACTCCAGCTACGTTTAGAAGACTCTCCTTTTTTTTCTTGTAATGAGAGTGCAATAGCTTTCCTAGTATCTTCCTCATACTCTGAATCGGTCTCAGACTTAGGTGGTGATTCAGGTTTTTCTTCTTCAGAAAGATCTATTGCTTTACCTTTTCCTTTCCCCGTGTAAAACCCAGATGTTTTTAATTCACCATTCACGATGAGAGATAACATAGGTTCTGAAATATATTTTGTTAATCCCAAACCTGGTCATGTAAAAAAAATATCTCGGTAAAATGAAGTTAGCAATAAGATAACGCTAGTTATTAAAAAAATAACGCTAGTTATTAAAAAGATAAATAGGTGGAAAAAATTTCTAGTAGCTATAGTATGGAATAACCCACCGAATATTCCTATACCTTTTGCTAAAAATAAAAGAGATAAATTATCATAAGCTATAAAAGCTGATATTAGTAAGATTGTAATCGTTGTTCTAGAGTACATGATAGATTTGTCTCGTCTTGATGTAAAAGCATTAGATAAAAGTAATAATAATAATGAGTTTAGTAACATATCAGAATAGAGAGATTCGAACTCCCCTTTTACATCCTACAGGAAGTAACTATTTTCCTTACATTATTCTGAGAAAAATTGTATAGAGGGAAGCCTTTAAAATGAATCGAACATTTATCAGAATATTAACAGTATTCCGCTCTACCATTGAGCTATAAAGGCGATTAAATAATGTTATTAGAGGTATCACTACACAAAATATTTATACAAATCCCTTGCGCCCTTATGAGAATGATTAAAAGTCATAC
>Ga0268250_10000947_pt1 | contig 13003 bp, 8 predicted proteins | sample AgamicAsSfe_FD_200448 | JGI IMG/M metagenome (GOLD analysis project Ga0268250, IMG submission 200448) | Agave microbial communities from Guanajuato, Mexico - As.Sf.e (v2) (version 2) | ecosystem: Host-associated > Plants > Phyllosphere > Phylloplane/Leaf | place: Guanajuato, Mexico | collected... | reverse complement strand
CGCTGAGTGTCTGGTACCGTCCGTTGGTGTGAATGCAGACGGAATGGGCGAGTGCTTCAGACTGAACCTGGAAGTTGGGCGCTTCATGAGGAGTTATGAGATTGACGTGGGTGGGGACGACGTGACGACAGTTGGAGGTGGTGCTCTCCAGGGTGGCATCGACGCTGGTGCAGTCAACACCGGTGCCATTGCCGAACAATCGCACGGTCTCCTAGCCTTCGGCACTTCCATTGGAACAGTCGAGTACTGGGATTCGCGATCAAGGAACAGGGTGGGTATACTTTCTGCCCCTCCGGATGCATTTGAAGGAAAGTCGGAAATCACAGCTCTAACATTCCCATCATCGGGTTTGGAGGTTGCTGTGGGAGACTCAAACGGCATTGTGCAACTCTATGACCTGCGATCACCGAAACCACTACTAAGGAAAGACCAAGGATACGGTTATCCGATCAAGAACATTATCTACCTCGAGGGCGCGCAGACTGACGAACCTAAAATCTTGACCGCAGATAAGAGGGTAATCAAGATCTGGGATTCAAAGGACGGCACGCCATGGACCTCTGTTGAGCCTTCGGTAGACCTGAACCATGTTGAATGGGTACCAAAGACTGGTATGCTTTTGACGGCGAATGAGGGCAGGCAACAGCATTCCTTCTTCATACCACAGCTCGGCCCAGCGCCAAGATGGTGTCACTTCCTCGACAACATCGTAGAAGAAATGGCCGAAGACCCCAACGACCCCAACGCTTTTGGCAAGGGCGCGTCCGGAGACGTTTACGACAACTTCAAGTTCTTGACGCTCGAGCAGCTCAAGCAGCTATCACTGGATCACCTTGTTGGAACTACAAGTCTCCTGCGACCATACATGCATGGTTTCTTTGTCGCCCAAAAATTGTACGAAGAAGCACGACTCATCTCGAACCCAGACCTGTGGCAAGAGCAGCGCGCCAAGAGCATCGCCGAAAAAATCAGCAAAGAGCGAGAAAGCAGGATTCGCGGCAACAAGAAGGTGGCAGTCAAGGTCAACAGAAAGCTCGCAGAGAGGATGTTGGAAAAACAAGAAGAGCAGGAGCGAAGGAGAGCCAAGCGCGTTCTCAAAAAGGGCGGCGACGACGACATGCTGGAGCCTTCCGCCGCACCTGCTGTCGAAGAACCCGTCAAAGCAGATGGTGTTCTCAACGACCCGCGTTTCGCCAAAATGTTCGAAGATCCCGAGTTCGAGATCGACGAGCAAACCCGCGAATTTCAGCAGCTCAACCCCAGCACCAAGATACCCAAAGGTCTTACTGCGGTCGAACAAGAGGATCTGGAATCGAGAAAGGGCTCGTCAGACGAAGACTCCTCCGACTCCGAAGCCGACAAAGTACGTCCCACCAAGAAGCCACAGCAAAAGGAAGACACGTCGCGCATCTCTTCCGGCAACTACCGCAAAGCCGGTCACCGATCCCAACGCCCTGGCCCCGAAATGGTGGTCTCATCGTCGAACCAACGGAAAGCCGGACCGACTTCCAAGGACAAGACGTTCGGATCGCGTGTCTCCAAACTCAAGGACAGGAAACCTGCGTCGTCTGCGAATACGACGACGGTGGTCGGCGAGAGGGAGATTACGTTTGCGCCGGAGAGGAAGCAGAAGAAAAAACCGGAACAGGAGGGCCAGAGGCATGACCGGAGGAAACAGGGTGACAGGAGGAATGCTAGCAACAATGTCTTCAGGAATATGTAGAGTCTTTGCGATGCTTGTGGGTAAGATGGAAATGAGTTTGTTAGAGATGAATGATACCCTTATCAAATCACGACTATGTTCCATTCATTATGTGATGGCAGATAGGGAATTTTTTTATGCACCAGCTGAGCCATAAACGTTATTGGAACGTTGCATTCATAGATGCTTTCAACTAGGAGGACAAAAATTGAGTATATGAAGCCGACCTGTAGTGAGCGCTACCTCACAGTTATAAAACCGAGCCATGTCTGGAAAATGGATCCGACTTAATTGAATACCAGTATATTTATTTCTTTAGTATTCATTTCGTAATGATACTACTCCTGTCATACAGATGCACGAAGTCATCGTGGTGTACATACAATAGTGTAATACCTAGCACATGCCAAGATGGAACAAGTCCACATTTCACTAATCACGTCGGACACGATCACAAACTAGAGTGCGCTTGACCTGGACTCGGACTCCTTGGCGGCCGAATGTACTTCATGTATCAAGTTCGTCTTGTTCTATGACTGATATCAGAATTGTCGATTATTTGTTGGCTTGAACGATATCGTGTAGGTTAGATGTACAGCCAACAAAGAATGGACTTCTACTCTATGAAACAACCTCATTGGTAATTGAAGAGATGGTAAAAATTTCTGAAGCGGATGACCTTGTGCATGAGTTGTTAGATAGCCTAGGGAAGCTGTCATTGTTCCAAGCCCTGACCAGACGAAGATCGAAGTATTTTCAGAAAATCAGACAAACTCATATTGAAAGAGTTAAATCGATCTATTCCAATTGCTTGTTCGCGGCGTGATTAACGCCCAAACAAAGCCTACGCCATGTGAATGTACCCCGTTATGTGTCAAGTTCACATAACATCGCCTCTATATATGCCGATCCCGTTGTCTTGTCCAGGCGGGATTTCTCGTTCTTCAACTCAAGATCGAACTTCAAGTCGATGGTATCTCTTGTGTTTTATTCTTTTTTCTGGTGAGCATTCTTACTCAGCAGACTGCTTGTTCATCATGGTGTAGGCAGCGAATGCAAGAGCACCACCGAGGAGGATGATGGCGTAAAGGCCGACACCAGTCGAGGCACCGTCGGTGGTGGTAGCGGTTGAGCCGGGCTGTGCGTAGCTCTTGGGCTTTGGGTCACCCTCCTGTATCACTCATCAGCAAAACTGGTCTTCGAGTAGTACGTAACGAACGGTGCGTTTCTTGTCCGCAGACTGCGGAATTGTTCCGAGGTACTTCCATTTCCCTCGGCCGACATCCTGCGGAGGTCCACGGTACAAGAAAGACGTCCTGAATGGAGCTGTGTGTCTAGAGAAGGGATTGGGAGAGTATGGAGAAGTATGGGGGTTTCGTACCTGGCGCTTCAGGTTTCCGACGAGCAGACCGTCGAGGATCTCGCGGGCTTCATCTGAGTGACCGACATCCTCGAATGCCTCTGTTGAGTCCTGGCCTCCGACATCGAGCAGAACTTCCTCACCACCTCTGTAGACATGTTAGCGCTTGCTCTTGTATCATTCGCGTGGTAAAGCCAGGAGCGGGGCTTTTTTGCGATAACGGGAGTGCGAATGCCGAGGTGCATTGCGCGGCGTGCGAGGCAGCAACGTACGGGTGCTCATCTACGAAGCTTGATGCATTGTAGACCTTGTCGTGAACAACAATGTACAGGTCCTTCTTGGTGTTGTGCTCCGAGACGTCGGAGTAGGTGAATTCCTTGTCGGCCATTGTGGAGTTGTGTAGGAAATGCGAAACGTGTTCCAAAGTAGCAGATTCGAGACGAGCGTATTGCTGCGTGGGCCGAGGCGAGTATAGGACGTTGAAAGGAAAGCGCGAGAGTCGTGGGGCTTTGGAGGTGAGGTGTCAGGTCAGAAAGAAACGGCGGATAAGAAGTTGTGGTCGTAGCGGGATTAGCTCTAGCTCTCAGTTTAGGCGTATTAGGCGTAGGAGAGGGTTGTGCTCGCAGTCAAATTGCGACTCACCGATTGGCTGTCTGGCGCCTCACTCACCGACGTTCCCGAGCTCCGCCAGAACGGGTAAGAAGACCCTGTCTCGTGTTGATGGTGGGGCTGCAGGATTATCGCGGGGCAGTCCTTTCACTCTTTGAGTATCCAATTCCGCTGCTAGTCAAAGTAGTCAAATCATGTCATTGAAATCGCTTGCTATGCTAAAATGATAAGATGCTCATGACCGTTTGCACCTGATCTCACCATGGTAAACTGCCATCACGAACCCAGGACCTTCACCCTCATCCACTCGCTCGTACCAACCCCAAGATTTAACCCGTTCAATGCCCACCACCTCCTAACAGCATCTCCCCGTGCCCCTTCTACACCGTCCTCTAATGCCTCTTCAATGTCGCATGTTTTGTATTCCACTTTCAAACCGCTGCGCTTCCACCACTCAAGTACATCGGCATGGCCCATCTTGGTTGGTCCGACGAGAACTTGGTTGTCGAAGAGAATCTTTTCGCCGCGGAGTTTGCGCCAGTAATCTAGAATATGTGTGTGACCATGAGTTGAAGCAACCTTGGCTATCGTGTCTTCGTGCGAGAAGGGAATGCCAGATTCTACCCAGAAGTGGATTGCGGGCAGGCATCCTGATTGTGTTGCGTAAGTTATCGACTTGCCAACCTTGAGAGGCAGGTCGTCTCGATGAGGTTTATTAGGAGCCTGTTCATCGACTGGCGAGGAAGGGACTGAAGGGGCAGTCCTATGACGGCTGTGCTCCTTCCACCATTTGAGAACGTGAATGTGACCCTGAGAGCTAGCTTGTTCAAGTGCAGCTTCCGTGTATTTGAGTGATAGGCCAGAATTATACCACCAGTCGAGAGCTTGGACAGAGTTGGCGCGACTTGCATTGTCAATGGCTTCCGCAGAATACTCTTTAGTGAGGAAGGTAGGGGATGTTCTCCAATATTCAAGGATCTCCGTCTTTCCAAACACTGAGGCTTTATGAGGAAGGAATGTGTGTCCAAACGTACTCCAGAAGAGATCCTTGTGGAATTTCTCTAGATGTATGAGAACGGGTACCATGGCAAAGCGCATAATAAGTTCGATGCACATGCGGGAGATGCGCGTGGGACGCTCAGAGTCGAACAGAGCCTTAATTTCAGAATACGGATATGTGAGAAGCGCCCATTCTATCTTCTGCATTTGTGTCTTGGGCCCTTCTTCACTTGTAGCCTGTCGCCACTCTTTCGGCACGGGCAGGTTTGTATGGACATTCAAGGTAGTCGCTAGTTCCCAGTCCTTGGTGAATTCCAGGATAATAGACCAGAGCTCTGGTGGGAGACGGGGTCCCTTGCTTCTCGTAGGTGTCAGTGTGGGGAGGTGGGCAGTAGGCAGTGCGATGGTGCGATCACCGACTGCCATCAAATCGATCTGGGTTTGTATAGATTCATTGAACGCCTTGTGTCCTTCTACCCATGGGTGGTACTTTCGCCCTGAATGGTCAAAGGACCATAGGAACGGAGGAAGGACGCGAATCCAATTCCACTTCCGGCGGATCTTGCTGATCTGCTTCCTCGACATGGGGTTCTCCCACATCAGCGTGGACATTCCCGGTATAAGCATTATTTTCTTCGACACATTCCAGCTGCGTAGAATCTTCAAATGCAGGTTCGTTGTGAAACCGTGAAGCATGCGGGCGAGGTTCTCGGCATCTAGCGGTGCCAGCACCAGCAAGTCGGCCCATGAGCAGTACTCTGCAACGTTGGTCTCTTGGTAGTCGGCATGTTGCCACTCGGGCGTCGTGTCCTTTTCAGGGTCATACGTGTGCCAGACGGGCTCGAGCTGGGGCGGGACAGTCGTATGGGTCGTGGTCGGGAAGTCCTTGCATGCGATGATCTTCAACGAGACATGCTGGAGGCGATGCAGGCGCGCGACGATGGAGCAGCCAAAGCGGAAGGCAGAGGGGTCGGTTAGGGCGACGAGGACGTTTAGCGTGCGCGCGGGTGTTTGCGGGGACATTGATGAGGAGGTCAAGTGCGGTGTTGGAGTCGCTGTAGGGCTGTTCACGTCGAGGTGTTAGACCGCCATTGGCCGTCGCCCCACTGTGTCCATCTTCCTTCGCGGCTTATCTTATCTGATGTTGCTGCTAGGCATCCCTGCACAAGTCAGGTACACTGGGAGGGCGGAGGCATGGAGACGCGAGCACCTGGCACGGTATTTAGGCCAGTAGGTAAAAAGGGCCGACGGAGTCGCATGTACGCGTCAAACATCAATTAATTCCATGGTTGATGCATCGCTGTCGCATCTACTCGTCAGAGACTTGGCAGCAATTTTCTGGTCAAACACTTTTCCAACAGCAAAGATTAGCGCCGAAGACTACGTGCCGTGCACATCTATCACGTGAGCGGACACCGAACATCGGGTATCGTGGGGAAGGACTGGCGATTGGGTTCCGCGGAACGGCGAGGACAGGCGTACCGTACTTTCGTCACGAGCAAGTGTCAAACATGTCACGGCTGGTGTGAGGGAGTCGATGGTGTCCAGGTGTCGAGGGAGCTGCTGTGTGTGGGAGGTGAGACGGTGAAGAGGTTTATTGTTCACGTTCGTCCGTCGTCAAACAATAAACAAGCAGATGATCATCTCTCCCGCGTCTGCTGAGACGCACTTCTTGGTTCGGCGTTCAGCAGCCACACGCTGGGCGCATCTCACCGATGACGTAACCTCGTCTTTCGTGTTAATTCCCGCCGCGCCGCGAGATGGAAGTGGGTCGCAGGCGATGGAATTTATCGAGAAGACCATGTTAGGGGCAACATCCGCTATGCCCATCGCGGCCTAAATCGACGATCGCAGACTGTGTGAGCGACTACGCTCAGATCCTCCATGATCGACATTTGAAGGCGCATCAAGCCATTCAAGTGTCTGTCGGGCCCTTGATGGCAGTCATCCATCTCATCAACTAGACGGTGACGCGCTGCCTGGCTTGCCGTTTTGTCTGCACCAGTGCACCAGTGCAGCTTAGGAGAAAGCCTGATTGCCGTCGGTCGTCTTCTCTTCTTCTGTCGCTTTCCCCCGTTTTAGAGCCTCGCACTTACTGCTACTCGACGATCTAGAATTCGCCCCTCTCACGCCAGCCCTGCTGGAGATCTCCCACAGCAGCACCTCTTCTGCCAACTTCATGAGGCTGCTAGGCCCGCCCAACACCCACCTCTGGCAAAAAGAACGAGACTCCTATTAGGGACTGTCCACGCTATCGCCACCTGTTTCCCGGTCCCTGCATAACGCCAAGTCACTTTGCGTGCCGATGAGCGAAGCCTCCAATAAATCTACACCTCACGATAGCGACCGCTACCCTCCCATGGACGCCTGAAGGCACAAGCCGACCGTGTGTGGGTGCCTTTATTCCTAGCGACCGTAGCCAGGCCATCTGGAGCCTTCTAGTTCTGCCAGCGGCGTTCACGCGTTTCGACGACTCCGAGCTCCATGTCTCAATCACCCAAGCAGACCCCCAACTCTGGCCCTTCTGTACAAGACGATGGTCGCTTCAACTTCTCCACCGTGTCGCCTGTGCCGGAGGAGCCATGCACCCCCGATGCCGGCACAAAGACGACCGACTTCGCTTCTTTGCCACCGTCTAATGCTGCACATGCGGCTCTTAGCAACGAGGCAGCTTCAAGCGCCTTGAGCCCCTCTGCGACCGACCGAGTCTTTCCTATACGCAGCGCCATCAGCGTCGACCCTACCCCCACCCCCAAGGGCGGTCATTCACAGGGTGACTACTTCCACCCATATTCAAGGACCAACGACTCGCGCTTCACGAGCGACTCGCGTAGGGCATCGCAGGGCTCCACCACCTCACAGTCATCACATGCCTCACAACGCAATTGGAGTTTGCGCCACGGAGGGAACAAGCCTGATGCGGGTTCCGACACCCAGCGTTCGTCTCTCAAATCAAGCCAAAGAGGTGACAGCTCGCGGATGGCCGCCCCCGTCCTGCCCCCACAACTGTTCAACGACCTGTCATCAACAAAGTCAGGTGGAAGCGCACAGAATGGCAGTCAATCGCCAGGTTCCAAGGCCGAGCGTGCACCGTCGATTGGAGGCGCTTCCGCTAGGAGCGGTATAAGCAGCCTGGATATGGGCGGTCTGGTAACACACCGGTTCAAGCACGTCACGACCGAAGGGGGCCACATGGTCATAACAGGTCGTGAGGGCGATACCCTGCAGCGCTGCGAGGATGAGCCCATCCATCTTCCGGGTGCCGTGCAAGGCTTCGGCCTGCTGCTGGCACTGCAGGATGATCCTGAAGGGAGTCTGCTAGTGCGCGTCGTAAGTGAGAACTCTAAGCGCATTCTTGGGCGTACCCCAAAGGAACTTTTCGCATTAGAGAGCTTCACAGACATTCTCTCCGAAGAGCAAGCCGACAACCTTTTGGACCACATCGACTTCATCAAAGACGAAGACTCCGACGTTACGTCCAACGGGCCCGAAGTCTTTACCATGTCGATCAAAGTAGCTGGCTATAATAGAACGCGCAAGTTATGGTGTGCAATCCACATGAACGAGTCCAACCCTGGGCTTGTCATCTGCGAGTTCGAGCTTGAAGAGGATCCATTGTATCCCCTGGTTCCACCTAACGACCTCACGCCAGAGCTGCCGGAAGATACTTTGTCCAGCCAGCCTACGGCCGAGGAACTGCTTGAAAGTACAGAAATCAAGAGTAAACCCCTGCGGGTCCTACGCAGTGCGCGGAAACGAAAGGGCGAGGCTGCCGCCATGGAGGTTTTCAACATAATGTCTCAGGTTCAAGAGCAACTGGCCGCAGCGCCATCATTGGAAAAGTTCTTAAAGGTTCTTGTCGGTGTGGTCAAGGAGTTGACTGGCTTCCACCGCGTCATGATATATCAATTCGACCAAACGTTCAACGGCCGTGTCGTCACCGAACTTGTTGACCCTCGCGCGACCAAAGATCTCTACAAAGGCTTAAATTTCCCTGCCTCTGATATTCCAAAGCAGGCTCGAGAGCTATACAAGCTCAACAAGGTACGTATGCTCTACGATCGCGACCTAACAACCGCAAGGCTTGTATGTCGCACCGCCGAAGACTTAGAGAGCCCTCTCGATCTCACCCACTCGTATCTTCGCGCCATGTCTCCTATTCATCTCAAGTACCTAGCGAACATGGCTGTAAGATCCTCAATGTCCATCTCCATCAACGCCTTCAGTGAGCTGTGGGGTCTTATCGCCTGTCACTCATATGGGCCACGCGGTATGCGAGTGTCATTTCCCATACGCAAGATGTGTCGCATGGTCGGCGATGCAGCGTCTCGAAACATTGAAAGATTATCGTATGCTTCTAGACTGCAGGCTAGGAAGCTCATCAACACCGTACCGACGCAACACAACCCTTCCGGATACATCATCGCCTCTTCTGATGATCTCCTGAAACTGTTCGACGCTGATTTTGGTTTATTGTCCATCCGAGACGAGACGAAGATTCTTGGCGTCCTGGAAAACTCACAAGAAGCTTTAGCCATGTTGGAATATCTCAGGATGAGGAAAATTCAGTCGGTCATGACTTCCATAGATATTGTCTCGGACTTCCCCGATCTGCGATATCCCCCTGGGTTCCATATCATAGCGGGCATGCTCATCGTTCCTTTGTCGGTAGATGGCGAGGACTTCATTGTCTTCTTCAGGAAGGGTCAACTGAAGGAGGTGAAATGGGCTGGTAATCCATATGAGAAGTTCATAAAAGAAGGTACCGAGGGCTACCTAGAGCCCCGGAAGAGTTTCAAGACATGGTCCGAGACTGTTGTTGGAAAATGCCGCGAATGGACAGAAGAAGAGATCGAGACCGCCTCAGTACTTTGCTTGGTCTACGGAAAGTTCATAGAAGTCTGGAGACAGAAAGAAGCCGCCCTTCAGAGCAGTCAACTGACCCGATTGTTGCTGGCGAACTCGGCACATGAAGTACGTACACCGCTCAATGCAATCATCAACTACCTTGAGATAGCATTAGAGGGCGCTTTGGATACGGAAACGCGAGAGAACCTTTCGAGATCGCACTCGGCATCCAAATCTCTTATCTACGTAATCAACGATTTGCTCGACTTAACCAAGACGGAGGAGGGCGGACCACTCATTAAGGGGGAGTCGTTCGATTTCAGGGAAACAATCAAAGAGGCTACAGATATGTTCCGAAATGATGCCAAACGGAAGAACATTGCTTACGAAGTTATCGAACACCCGGGCCTGCCTACTCTGTGTATCGGAGATCAACGCCGAATCCGCCAAGCAATATCAAATATCACTGCGAATGCGATTCAGAACACCACTCAAGGAAGCGTCAAAGTAGAGGTGTATCTTGCAGCAAAACCGAGCAAAGATCACGTGGAGGTGGAGATTGCAGTATCAGATACAGGTGTTGGCATGAGCCAGAAGAAGCTCGATCAACTGTTCTATGACCTGGAACAAGTCCAGTCCGAGCCCACTTCCATGCTAGAAGATGCTCTTGTGCCGGACAAGAAGCAGATCGCAGAACAAGGCGAGAAGTCAACATTAGGTCTTGGTTTGGCAGTCGTTGGGCGCATCATCAGAAACATGAACGGTCAATTAAGATTGCGATCAGAAGAAGGTAAAGGCACAAGATTCGTCATACAGTTTCCGTTCGACCTTCCAGATGCCGAGGTCGAAGCTGTATCGACAGCAGAGGCTTCGCCAGCTGGCAGCATCACGCCTCAACCTGACGGTGTACTCTCGAGCATCCTACCTGGACCTGAGGATGGTGAGCGAACTCTGATTGCACCGAGCCTTTCACGCCACACTTCCGATAGTGAGTCGAAAGACACTTCGAACGGTGTGGTGATACGAAGGTCGAGTGCGGAGAGTTTGACAAGTAAAACTAGTCTACGCAGCTTCAAGAGCGGCTCAAGCCAGAGAAGTGACGTGGACAGACTTATTGACGCTATACAAGAGCCGCACATGATTGGCAGAGGCGATGCCAGTCCTGGAGCACGTTCACTGAGACCTACTTTGACGAAACGCAACAGCCTTGAGCCTGCCGCTCCACGCATGAGGTCTAGGAGTCTCGAACACATCAGCAGTCAGTCTGTTGTTCCTCCACACAAGAGAAGCATGAATTCTGAACATCCTGGCGAGGAAAGCGTTGGCGGTTCCGGTGCTCCTATCACGGCATTGAAGATACCTGATCCAGGCGGCGATAGCCCGATAGATCCTCGGCCAAAACCTGGAAGCGTACTTGGAGAAGTACAGGGCGATACGCCTATCGAGCCTTCTGCTGAACCGGAGAAGCTGACTGCGGATCACATGCGCGTACTTGTTGCTGAAGACGACCCGGTGAACAGTCGAATCGTGAAAAAGCGATTGGAAAAGCTTGGGCACAAGGTTCACCTTACCGTCAATGGCGAAGAGTGTTCGTCGGCGTACTGCGATAATTCAAAAGACATCGATGTTGTCTTGATGGATATGCAAGTTAGTACAGTGTGTTCCAGACTATGTTGTTTATGCTAATATCTGTGAAGATGCCAATTGTCGACGGACTCACCTCAACCAAGATGATAAGATCATTCGAGAAGCTGCACCACGACATATACTCTGCTCGAGCTGCCCTCTGTGGACGCGTCCCTATCATTGCCGTCTCCGCTTCATTGATCGAGCGCGATCGTCAACAATATATCGACGCTGGGTTCGATGCATGGATCTTGAAGCCAATCTCTTTCGACCGACTCAACAAACTCATGGCTGCTATCGTTGACACCGACATTCGACACGACTGTCTATACCAACCTGGAGAGTGGGAGAAGGGTGGTTGGTTCCATAGCGGAAAGCACAGCGCTGACGAAGCCGACACCAAACCATCGGGCGAAGCGCCCATGCCCAACCCTTCAGAAGAGGTGGATGAAGCGATCATGCGATCGGAAGACCCAATGGCTGGGGAAGAAAATGAAGGAGGCGATATCCCTGATGAACAAGAACGACTTTTGCAGAATCAGGAAGAGGGAAAGACCGAACCACCACCTGACGACGCCTCCGAACCCCCAGCTTGAGACACTTGTAAGACATGTATTTGATCATGTGTGTTAACATCCTACTGCTGCCCGTCCATCGCTCCAGCGCATGTCGGTCCACCCGCAACATGCGACACCTGCCACCCATTGCCGTTGCCTGGCGATGCGCCCGACGCGGAACGGTGTCACAGTCTTCCTTTCTCTGAGCGCCTCCACGACCCTGTGTGACGGTGTCCCAGGTCTCGTCGGTCCGCGCATACCTTTTCGTCCTATACATATATTTTTACTGCTTTTTCACGGTCTGGCGGCATAGTTAGGTATTGGCCTGCAAGCATTGAAGGGGTTTGGAAGCGTGTGTCATTTCATTAGGTGCAACATAGAGCCAGGGTCTCCGATGTTTAGATGGCATACGGCGATGGTGCAGACATGTTTTATTCTTATAGCATACGTCTGCGGCAAAGAGCGCTTCTGTTGCAAGGACGGAATATGACGCAGAAGGTGGAGCGTAGTAGTAGGATAGATACGAGGCTAATGAAAGCGTTCAAAAACACGAGACATCGTTGGACCTTCTGCGTGTTGATGTGATTGTTCGAGATGATATGCCGAAGATCATTTTTTGTACATGGTCCGGAAAGAGCTTACTAGGCAAGGCCTTGATGGAAGTTCGAGGAAGACTTGTCAAAAAGCACGGACACCAACTGGTCGGTTAGATTGTAACGAATAGTGAGTGGATATAAGTGGTAATAGGCCTTGTTGGGCGCTGGCTGCAAGAATCGGTCTTGTAAGAGGCTAACGGATGCGCAGGAACGAATTCAAACCCTTGGCATGATGACGACGAAGAGAACGAGGGGACGCGACGAAGATGCCTACGGACGATCACGTCGTCACTGCATGTATTAGACCTCCACACCAGAATTCGTCGAGGTCTGTCAACTAAGAACCGGTATACTTCAACAGCAGGATGAACGCATTTCTGAGCAATAAATTAATTCACAAATTCATCGACCAGTACCATAACTACAACTTCACTGAGCAGTTCATGCAAGCCGCAAAAGCCATGCTTTACAACAATTTCGAATCTCACGATGCGATCATAGCAGAGGAAGATCCGAATGAGCTTACAAGATTGGGTGACAAGATTGAAATTCATGGTTCACGCCCGTACACGGCCGCTTGGGAAGAGAGCAATAGTAAACATACCCTGCGCATCGAAACCCAGGATTTGACATGTTCTAGATGAATGGGCCGCTATGAGCAAAGGAATGCGCCTGAAGTTCGAGAAGCTAAAAGATGCAAAAGCTC
>Ga0268250_10000946_pt1 | contig 13003 bp, 16 predicted proteins | sample AgamicAsSfe_FD_200448 | JGI IMG/M metagenome (GOLD analysis project Ga0268250, IMG submission 200448) | Agave microbial communities from Guanajuato, Mexico - As.Sf.e (v2) (version 2) | ecosystem: Host-associated > Plants > Phyllosphere > Phylloplane/Leaf | place: Guanajuato, Mexico | collected... | reverse complement strand
GCTCTCTTCTTGACCATCAAGTTTGCTGTCCACAACCGAAAGGACCCCTTCAAGTGGGCTATGCGCCTGATTCCTTTCTACCTCGCTTTCACCGCTGGTGTTCTCGCTCTCTTCATCATTGACGAGCTGCCAAATGGCGAGTCTCTTGAGGAGATGGGTGCTGGCAAGGCTTGCGGAATCATTCTCGGAGTCTTCTTCGGCATGCTCGCCATCTCCTACATCTTTTTCATCCCTTACTTCACCCGTCGCCTTGTCAAGGGTGACACCAGACTGAGGGCGTGGCATCTTCCCCTCGGCCCTCTTCTGTACCGTGAGAACCCTCCTATCTACTTCCCCGGCAAGGGCGACCAGGTCGTCACCGACTACTACGCCAAGTCAGCGCCCGTCGCCACAAGCGAGCAAGAGAACCTCAAGGGCGAGAAACCTATTGGTCACTCAACCTCCGTTGACAACAAGTCCTCCGGTGACAGCGACAACATCGATGTTGAGGGTGGTCGCGGTCTGTCCCGTCCTCTTCCCCGCGATGGTGCCGTTGCCCACATCATCCCAGCTAAGCCCGAGCCCGAGGAGCGCTGGTTGAAGCCCGTCGAGCACCTCCCCTTCTACTCTTCCAAGAAGATCATGAACTGGACCAAGTTCATTCTCCTCCAGGGTGTCTCTCGTGACGTTGTTACCCAGAAGGGTCTCGCCGATGTCCACTCTCGCGCTATTGTTTACGACAACCGTGTCGAGCATCTCTGGACTTACGCTCAAGTTGCCTCCGCCATGATGATGTCTATTGCCCACGGATCGAACGATGGTAAGTCAAACTCCTGCATATTCCACCTTGATGTATCTGCTAACCTCACATCACAGTTGCCAACGCTGTCGGACCCTGGGTTGGTTCGTACAACACCTACACCACTGGTGTCGTCACCAAGGAAGCCGACACTCCCATCTGGATCCTCATCGTCGCCGGTCTTCTTCTCGGTATCGGTTTCTGGTTCTACGGATACCACATCGTACGCGCACTCGGTAACAAGATCACCCAAGTCTCTCCCACCCGTGGATTCAGCATGGAATTGGGTGCCGCCATTACTGTCCTCCTCGCCTCGCGTCTCGCTCTCCCTGTCTCCACTACTCAGTGCCTCACTGGCGCCACCATCGGTGTCGCGCTTTGCAACTTCGATCTCAAGGCCGTCAACTGGAAGCAAGTCGGCTTCATCTTCTCCGGGTGGATCATCACCTTGCCTGGTGCAGGTCTCATCTCAGGTCTTATGATGGTTATGGCACTCAACACGCCCCATTTCTAGACGCTGTTTGCAATTGTTTATAGTTTTAGTTTTGACGTCTTTCTTGTAATGCGAAAAGAACGCATGGTTTAGGGTGCATGATATGGGACGGATGATACCAATCGTTTACTGTACCAAATTGTAATCTATAGAGTACACACAGTGAACTTCTCAAGACTGATTTAAGTGTGATGACTGCGCGACGTCGAAGTGTACTTGAGGAGGTGTTGTCTTTCGGCCGAAGGCACCGTGCCTAACGTTTGATGTACAAAGTTAGTAAATGTTGATGTGCAATTCGTACATTAAAGTTACCTACCATGCTAGCAACATATCTCTAGCGGACAACAGATCGACGAACCGGAGCTCCACGTATGTTGTTGCCTACAGTATTGTTGTATACAGTGAGAGTGAATGTTCTTGTTTTGCACGTCAAAACACTGTGCTAGATATACCAAGCCACAAATTAGGCGTCTCAAGGAACGAATGTAGTCGGCGGATACTGATTATGGTTCAGCGGATACGAAGAGTCGGTCTTACTCTCGGTCTTTTCCTTGTCCAGAAGCTGCTGATTCACTTTCAAGACTTCTTGATAAATAGTAGAGCTGGGTTTCACGTTGGATGCAGAAGTGTAAGGGTAGAGCAGCAAAAAGCTGCAAGAGATATCGGTATTCCCGTAACGGTACAGAAACCTGTACAACATATCATGGCCCAGTCTAGCTTGACCATGCATGTATGAAGCAACTCCATACGCCCGTCGCAAAATACCACCAGTCCGAGCGTAGACAGGCTTCAGGGTCTATGCATTACATCGTAAGAGAGAAGTGGGAGAAGCGGATTAAAATAGTGATAGAATAGTAAGGGAAGCGTGGCTGCTATACGGCCTGCTTGCCCGACTGCTGAAGCTCGTTGACGAAAGCGTCGTAATCAGCGGATGAACCTGAGCCTACTATAGCTGTAAGCCATGGATCGGACTGGCTGCTCTCTCAATAAGCGTTTGGGTTGGGATAGAAGGAGGACGATGACTCAGGGTGCTGACCTTGCGGTGACTCGTCGACCTTTTGGCGCTTCTCTGCATAGTCGTACGAACCTTCAGAGCTGGCGTGCTTATTGCCAGATGCGCCGTGTTGGGCTGCCGCTGCTGCTTGCGCCGCCATCTGCAGCTCGCCAATCTGGCGCTCCGAAAGCCCGCCGTTGTTATTGCTGGAGGCTTGTTGCTGCTGCTGCTGTGGTTGCTCGGGCTGTTGGGGCGGCTGTGGTGGTTGCGGTGCTTGGTGCATGTTTGGTTGCTCGTGTGGTCGGTTGAGATCTACACCGGCCGGCGCAGGTGGTATCTCGCCTTGTGTCTCAAGCAATCGCGATTGCAGATTGATGATATAGTCGCGCAGTTGGTAGTTCTCGGTTTGAAGAGTCTTGTAGAGTTCGCATAGCTGCTCGAACTCCTTGACCTGATCCTTAAGCTGTTTGATATACTCTTCCTTACGCTGGCGGAATGCGCGCTGGCAATGTTAGTGTGGAGCATAGGAATGCGCGGGCGGTGGGCATACCTGGGCAGCGCGATTCTGGGCGGCGCGCTTCGAGGTCGACAACTCTCGCCGTCCCTTGGAGCGGCCTTCACTCGTGTTCCCATCGTCGGGGCCGCCTTGGCTCATGTCGTAGGCGGAGCCCCCAATGGCTGGGTCGATGGCGTGTGGCGGGCCAGCAGAGTGCGGGTGCTGGGAATGTTGGGGATGTGGAGGATGCTGGGGGAGAGGCTGCACGCTGGGCTGTCCAGCGCCGGCAGCGAGCAGATGTTCTCTTAAGCCTTCATGACGATACGTGTTAGTAATCGGCAGGAGGGTACGGATGCGGGGGGGCCACTAACTCATCTCTATGGTCGGCTTGGATTGATCCTGAATTGGCATGTCAGCAGCGCAAGGCCTGAAACAGTCAGCAGAGCTTACCTGAGCGGCCGATGCCTGCATGTTATACCCAGTGTCAGTTTGGCTCGAGGGATACAGGATTTGGCTCATTCAAGGCGCGTCGGACGGGAGCACCGCGGCGAGGGTGTTGTGGCGTTGATTAGACAGCAGCGTGCAAACGGGCCTGGGATGCTATGTCGCTGTACTAGGCCAAAGCGAGACTATATGCGCAAGAGGGCAGCTGGGTGAAGCGATGTTCCTTCGGCGTGGTCGGCCGGTGAGGGTCGTGATGGTGGTGACGTCGCGACAATGGGGCCGTCGACTATGGGCAGGCTGCAGTGCGTGAAAGAGGACGCCTGTGCTGGAGAGTCAGCTTCATCCGTCGCAGGCGCCAAGACATGCGCGCAGTGTTGCGACAGCATCTTGGTTGCGCGTCTCGTGTTGTAGGACGATGGGGCAGCTCACCTGTATTGTGACGATGCAGTTGGTCGAAATGTGGATTACGCAGCTTTGACTAAGAAGAGACAGACCTCGGGGCGATGGCGCTATATGTAGGGCGGCACCGTCGGCCTCGCGGGATCTCTCCACGACGACGACAATGCAATGCCTCGCTGCACTCCGCCCTCCTCATCACGACTCGCCGGAGCCAGCTGCATGGAAATGAACGCCCTGCTGCCATATCCTGCCTGACTTCGGCAAGGTTCCGACGAGCTGTGCACTCCATCCGACCATCCACCTGCTTTTTGCGACGCTGATTGCTTACCAATTCCCCGACCCCGACCGTCTGGTAGCTGTCGAACACACCTTAATCTCTTTGGGGCTAGTTTCGCCATGTCTGATTACTGTATACGGGACATATATGTTTTCAGATCCGAAGGCTCCGTAGATACCAAATGCAGGAGTTGTTGCGCCCTGAGATCAGGATATCTGCTGCTGCATCACGGTTTCTTGCTGTCAACCCCCCTTTTGCTGATGCTTTCTTGCCGTGATGAGTGCTGTCACGACTCCCACCTGCCCCTCCAAGCGCACATGCAGCATCAGCAGATAATTCACTCCCAGATTCTTGTCATGCTCCTTCCAAGTTACCTAGTTCCCTGCAGGAGCTTTGGCATTTCACAGCATCAAGCGTCCTGCTGAACTTATTGGGCAAATATATGGCCGTTGGGCAATTTTGGAGATGCTTGGTCCAAGCGCATTTGCAAGGCGCATCGCAGCGATCAACTCCCACTCCGCTCCTGATTCCGCAACGTCTTTGCATCTGCTGTGCATCTTGCAGTCAACGATTTCCTGCTGATCGTACGCTATTAATTCATTGACCGCTGTTTGCTTTCCATCACAGAACAAGCCCTTGTTCATCTACACCCCGGTATCTGCGATCAAAGTCGTCATCAACACCAGCAAGTGCATCTACACCATGACAAGGCCTCAGAATCTAGCTCGGGCAATCCCGTAAGTCTAGCAATTACTTTTCCGCCACTGATAAACAAGCCAATCCCTCATCTGACCTGCGCCATGACACCCACCTTGATGACCTCAGAACTCAAACACGTCTAACCTACGAGTCACAGCCAATCGTTCCAGGCGTTGTGCGAGCGTCGCTGTCGCACCAAAACGTCTTTGCTGATCCGCCGCGAAACAAATGTCCGGCCGAGACAGGCTATTACCATACCTCACACGAAATACGCACTCGTTACGGGGTTCCGGTCACTGTCCTCAGACTCTCGTCCGCCATCTGGTCCGGCTGAGCAGCCCAAACAAAATACACCACACGACTCAATCTATGCCGCCAGCCAACCCGCTGACCTGCCTGACCGAGTACAGAAGCTCTCTTCTAGATGGAAAATCATCAATAAAAGGCAGAGTATTGAGCGCAAGTTCCAATTTGCTGGTTTTACAAAGGCTTGGCAATTTATGTCGCTGGTTGCGGACGAGTGCAAAGTCAAGAAGCATCATCCGCGTTGGACCAACGTGTATAACAGGGTCTCAATCGAATGGACTACTCACGATCCTAAAGGACTGAGTATCAAGGATGTTGAGATGGCTGAATTTTGCGATCGAAAAGCAGCCGAGGTTGAGTTGAAAGAGTCACCATTTTGATGTAGCTTAGATCTAGATAGATCGACGATTTTCCGAATAATTTGCACCAAGAAAATGCCGATGGATCGACGAACCCGACATTACCATTGGTCAGTGAAGAGGACCGTCGGACGCGGAGATACCGTACCTCCATGCTCCAAACGAACTACGTGAAAGGGCCGGCTTATCGAACCCAATGGCGAAATGGCACTTGCTCAACTTCTTACATGCTTATCACTATCTAACATGCCGTTTTCTCACTGACCCACGGGTCCATTGGCACTATTGACACCCAGACTCCTGTATAGCATTGTGATGACTGATCAGAGTTTCACTTTTGTAAACAACATAGTTATATAATGAGGCGATGGTGGAACAAGATGAAAGGAAACACGTGGAACGTCAAAGTAGTTCTTATTTTGTAAAGCTCGCCAACCATACACCTTGCTTACTTAGGAAAGACCGTCCTTTAATAGACTGGTCTGTATTAACCCAGTTCATGGTGACCAGCTATAGTCTGCTTCCTCTCCTCTGAGCTACCCTCGTCACTCAAGTCATGTCTGTCCTGCCACTTCTCTTCAGCACCCAACTACCACACCGACATCGTCCACAGCCACACTCCAGCCACTCTCATCCTCTACGCCATCACCTTGCACACTGACCGCAACCGAATGGCCAACACCTGGAACCACATCTTGTACCATGACCTTGCCGCCGACCCTCTTCCAACCTTTGTTTCCAACTCCCAGCTGAACCTCTTGTCCACAGCTGACCCCATCTAGGAAGATCTCAACGCGCGTCTGTCCACTCGGCCTGCTTCCCCTGACCCATGCGTAGCAATCCACCGTCACACCGGTTGGAAGATCAATGTAAGACTGCGATAGCGTAAGTGTTGCGGTCACTTCCGAGCTATTCGATGTCGCAGCATATACGTTGAAACCCGAGTGTGCGCCAACATGGGAAGGGGAGGTGGAGATGCCGCGAGAGGACCATGAGCCTGTCACCATGTCCATCCATGGGGTCAACAAAGGAATCTCGAAGGATGGATTGGTGAGGGCGTTTGTACAGGCTCTTGTAGAGAGGGTCTGCTGCGGCGACGGAAGTGGTGTGGCTTGAGTGGATGAGAAGGCGAGGGTGGCGCATACGAGAAAGACTACGAGCCTTTGAAGAACCATAATGGTGAGTGTCGGTTGTGAAGAAGTTCTGTACGTCTGGCAAACGTTTGGAGACCTTATGTCTCGGTTGCTGAGTGGACTCGGTGGTGGTAGTGTTTTCGAGTTCGTGAGCGTTACCGATAGTCAAGGAAAGGCGATCACGAGTGAGACAACGCTCAGATGGCTTGTGTGACGTGACCAAGGGAAGCCTATCGACGCTTTCCAAGTGCCTTTACTTGAGTTTGGCTTGATAATCTTTCGAGGATTCGCGTGGAACGTTGGCGCTAGTAAGGATGGGCAGGTGTTCTGCAAGTGAGTCGACAATCAGGACGATTACTGATTCCGTTTGCTTGAAGGCCGAATTGACACAAGTGAAAGGTGAGGAGAGAGAAAAATAGTGAGACCCATTCAAGCCATTGCACCTGCTGCAGACATATAGCATTGCTGGCTCTTGTTACATTCATCAACACAAAAAGCACACTCCAGTTTGCGATCATGTCGAACAAGCTCCAGCTGGCAGGGCCAAAACCTGATCGAATGAAGCTAAGCCATCGCGCAACGGTTTTATCTACGGTACGGTGCAGGAGTAAACACAAAGGAGATATTACTAGTCTTGTAATTGATAGGGTTGGACGGCTGGTTGAGGCGAAGGTGGCGTAAGTCTAAGCGAAATTCACGGGGCCGTTGCGCAGCCGCTTGGCACCACTCCCTATCACTGTACGGGTAAACACAACAGTCGCGCTATGTTACAGCCCAAAGCTTGCTCCAGATATCGGAGATTTTGCTGGCAAGCGATCGAAACAGGTGGGAATGATTGGCGAGGTTGGGGAGTTTTGATCAGGTTTCTTCGAGCCTATGGGGATGTGTTTCACTGTATTCCAGCAGGGACTGGGTTATGTGAACCGAGACAGAAAGGAGATCTAGAACTAAGAAAAGAAAAAAGGAGAAGTGGTGATGTTTGGTCGGAATGATGTTATTGGATCTTTGTTAGGCCTGTGGGGGTTTATCCTCCCAAGCCTTTGCTCATAGCGGCGTACTTTTGGGGTATATAGAGAGCCACCGAAGTCAACCTATATGGCTGTCGAGGGCCGACGGGTACGCTTCTGTCGCATACTGATGCATTTTCAAAGTCCGCCTCAAACGCCGACCGTGCAAACCGTAGCCTCATGTCGTCATACTGTAAATCGTGTCGCTCATGCAGGCTGTTCGTATGCCCTCTTAATGACCCTTGCGAATTCTGCCAGGTTTGTTAGCAGCTGATTGGTGCTCAGTATGTAAATAAACTTACGATCAAACTTGACATTCTCGCGGACAACGGTGCCCTTAGCCTCGTTGTCCTTGTTGATTGGTACCTTGATCTTGGCACCATCGATGTTCCATCCACACACGCTTCCGACGAAGTTGTCAAACTCGCTTCCGGAGAGGTTCAACCACGACTCTAGGATGCTTCGGTCGACCTCGCGTACCGCTTGGCTGACAGTCGCAGCAATTCGTACGCGCATCAACTCCTCAAAGCCTGATACGTCGGCAATCAAGTCGGCGTACAGGTCGTCAGAGTCAAGTGTGGACCAGAATGTGGCGTAGTCTGCACCTTCGAGCAGATTCCTGAGCTCGTTGAGCTTCTGGACAGCTTCTGATAGCGGGGCATCGCCAGCAGCTGGGTTGTGTAATGAAGAAGAAAGAGGAGCTAGGACGTGTGGGGGGAGGAGAGACAGACCCAGGGAGAAGTCGGGGCTGGGGAAGACGGTGAGGGCCTTGACGAGGATGTTGGTGATGGTCTCGTCACGGGCGAGGTGGGGGTTGAACTGGTAGCTGCAGCATCGTGGTTAGTGAGATGCAACGATGATACTGGAGGTACAATAGCAGAGGCAGAAAGCTGTCAGATAGAGCTAATAATAAACTTCAGCGGGTGGGGGGATTCAGTCCCCATCCCTCGGGTAATAGGAAACGTTGTGGTTGTTTATTCATCTTGTAGCATAGGAAAGATTGAGTAGAGGGGGAACGTACAGCTTCAACAGGGCGAGGTTGGCGTAGCAGTCGTACGTCTGGTTCTCGCACTGCTGCATGACATAGTCCTGGAAGACACCCGTCGTCTCTGGGTTGTAGCGATCCAGTCCATCGAGGATCTGCTGCATGTGATCCGGCCGCTCAGGCGCGAAGTCGAAAGGGGCGCCCATGGTGGTTGTGTGGATGAGCGACGAAGAGTTGGTGTCGAAGGCTTGGTCAAATTCGCTCAGTGCGACGAGACGGCGCATTGGCCACCGGGCAGCCCCGCGTCATCTTCAAAAAAGTTAGACCCCGCCAAAACAATTGATTGCGACAAGATCTACCAATTTACACCATCATGGCGCCCTACGACAGCGACTCCTCAGACGGCGGCGATGACTACACCGAGACAAATGTGCTGCTGGGTTATGCGACAAAGGACGCAACGGGCGACGCAGTTTCCCACATCGGAGGCGCACCGGTACGCACACTGTCGACCTAGCCAGAAGTCTGTCTAATGATCATAGTAGGGCTGGATAGATGAGGCGACAGCCCCTTCTGGCGCCTTAGCAAAGTGCAAAGTCTGTAATGGCTATCTCAGCCTCCTCCTCGAACTCAACGGCGACCTTCCTGACCAATTCCCTGGTCACGAACGGCGACTCTACATCTGGACATGTCGGCGCAAACCATGCAGAAGAAAGGAGGGTAGCGTGAGGGGCATTCGTGGAGTGCGCGTCGCAAAAGGCGCGAGCAGTAAGGCTACCACTGCCAAAGTCGAGAAGAAGGAGGTCAAAGAAGAAAAGCCCCAGCCCAAGATAGGCGAGTCGCTGTTTGGGGTCAAGAATGGGACAAGTGCATCGACGCCCGCGAACCCATTCTCGAACCCCTTCTCATCCAAGCCCAATGGTGTGGCATCGGCGAACTCTTTCTCTTCGGGGGGAAGTGCAAATCCCTTCGGCACATCCAGCCCTACACCCGCAGTTCAAGTTAGCGAGCCTGAGGAGAAGAAGGATGAAGCCTCCACGACTTTACCGGAAACTTTCGCGTCCAAAGTTCGGCTGTCTTCACCACCTCCGTCTGAACAGCAACCCCCACGTCCACATGAGCCATGGCCAGCAGACTCGGCCTTCCCTACGCCGTTCCCACACTACCACCTGGACGCCGAATACGAGACGCTAGACGCTCCTTCAGAACCATCAATACCAGCAAACGTGCGGGTTATGGATATGGAGACTGAAGAAAGCGGGAAAGGTGGTGGAAAAGAAGACAAGGAAGTATTTGAGTCGTCCATGGACAGGACGTTCCAGAAGTTTGCAGATCGCATTGGGGAGAACTCCGAGCAGGTGCTGCGTTATGAGTACAAAGGCAAGCCACTTCTCTACAGCGACAACGATGCCATTGGCAAGCTTCTGGGACCACATTCGGAGAATGGTACAGCGTCGAACGCAAAGGTCAAGACAGCGGCCTCACGAGGTGGAGCTGGCTTTCCTCGATGTTCGACGTGTGGTGCGGATAGGGTCTTCGAGGTTCAGTTAACACCACATGCAATTACCGAGTTGGAGGCAGACGAGATGAGCATCGATGGCATGGAATGGGGCACTATCATTATGGCAGTATGTAGCAAAGACTGCAAGCCCAGCGACGTCCAAGAAGGCGAAGTCGGCTATGTGGAGGAATGGGTTGGTGTCCAATGGGAGGAGGTCGCTTCAAAGAAGTAGGAGACGATCACGTAAGATATCAGACGAATGATGACTTGAACGATGATCTCGATACCCCACACTTACAAAGGAGCTCGTTTTTTAAGGAGTAGTATACTCAGCTGTACTGCACCCGAGAGGTATATCATGTATTTTGTGCTTTCTAGTGTTGGTATAGAATGCAGCGTATACCTTGAGGGAAGACTTGAGTATGGAGTACCCCTAAGTAGGAACGAGCTCCTTCGTACAAGTTTCAAGCTGCTACAGCCGCTGCTACGGGTGCAGCCACCCTCGTGATTTGATCGCCTGCCCTGACGACACCATTGCCTTTGGTGTCTTTACTAGCTCTCTCAGCACCTGTTTTCCAGACTTCGACTTCCTGACCGCCTCGCAAGATACCAACACGCATAGTCGACAACAAATTATGTGCTGCGTTCGAATGTTCATACACACCGCCATTGAATACCGCGGTACCATCCTTGCCAATCACACTCTTGATCAGTGTCTTGCCACCAGGATGATCAGCAATGAACGGTGAAACATCGTGGATTACTCCAGCGATAGCCACCAAAGCGGCGCCGTTGGCGGAAGCCTGGGCTTGAAAATCGTCCCAACTAATGACCGGCAGTTGAGCTAATGGGAGACCCCAATCAAGCTTCGATCGCTTTTGATCGAGTGCTTTCTGTTGCTGTTGAAGTCTGCCTTTCTCAATCTCATTAGAGCGAAAGGTCTTCAGGTCGTATGTCAGTGGAAAGAGAGGGATTATGGACATGATCCAGATGAGCCATTTCGTCGGGTCGTATTGATACCAGATTATTGCGTTGCCTTGATCTGTTGTTAGTATCGTCACCCTTATGACATCTAAAAGACATGGACTTACGATAGTCAGACGGGAACTCGTGATGAAAGTTGTGGTATCCTTCGCCCATAGTCACCAAAGCGGTCAACACGTGATCCCTTGGAGATCTCCGGTCGTCGAATGGCTGCTCGCCGATCCAGTGCGCGAGACTGTTCACACAAAAGGTAGCTTGCTGTACGAAGCACGCCCTGATGATGCCCGCATACACAAAGCCACCCCACCAGTCTCCCCAGCCCAAACCTGCTACCATCGCAGGGAAGATCCAGGCAGCAAAGAGAAGCATTTTTCCATAGTGCCGGTGCTGAAACACAACGATCGGGTCGCTGTCCAAATCGGAGATGTCCGTACGACCTTTGACTTTCGGGTCGTTGTTAAGAACCATCCAACCGATGTGAGAAAACAACAGGCCTCGCATAACCGAGTATGGATCTTTCATCGTATCTGTCCATCGGTGATGCGCGCGATGGTTGGCGCTCCACCATCTTATGCTACCTTGGATTGCTCCTGCTCCTGTAAATGCCAAGAACAGACGTACTGGAAGGCGCGCAGAGTAGCAGCGGTGGCTCCATAATCGATGATATCCACCTGTGATACCAAAAGCGGTCATGAAGTAGTACAGGATGCTCCATAGCAAAGTTGGTCGAGTGAGAGGTGTCGAACGTGCCAAGTAGAGGCCATATGTCGGGACTAGAACGACGAGAGTTGTGTTAAGCCAGTTAATCTTCTTGTACCAATTTGCGAAAGTGACTGGTTGAGCAGATATATGTAGTTCTTTTGGAGCGGAAGGTTTTCCTGTTGAAGGGTCAGAAGCGGCCATGACGGACGACGTGAGCTAGTCAATCCCACACGAAGGAAAAAAGCGGAATGCAAGGCAGCCTACTCTTCCAAGCACGATAGCTTGGTATATGTACCTCCATCATCTTCGACCGGAACATTCCGAATACACCAACTGTTGGCCTAAATGCAGGGCAGACGTGGTTCTTTCAGCCCCATTTTCGGTCAAAGGCAACGTGCGTAACGGCGAGACGGTCACGCCAAACCCCCCGATCCGGATTCCTCGGGTGTCGTGTAGTTTTTACAGCTCTAATGCCATTGGTGGAGCGGAGTGGTGGACTGAGGTTGATGAAGTTTACAATGCCGTGTATGGTTAGACGCATGCAGGAACGTGGCCGTTCTTCGGCTGTTTGATGCCTACCCAGATGCTAGCCTGTTTCTGGTGAGGGATGCGAGTTTTCAGGGTAAGATGCGACAATCTTGGCGCGGACTTCATGCCACTTCCCAATTCTTGAAATTCGTGGCATGTCCGCTTCTTTATGCGCGCTGCTGACGGCTATACTACTTTCTATGTTCAATCGCGAATTACAGTGGACGACTTCCTTATGAGGGCTGGTGACAGCTATACCCTTCTCCGTGGTTAATCGCGAATTCAAGGGAATACTTATACCTCTTTCCATGTTTAATCGCGATTTTGAGTAGCCACTATACTCCTTTCGATGTTTTCTTGCGAGTCAAAAGGTATAGATGGCTCAATGGTGCAGATGTCTTGCAAAAGGGGCCTGAAGCTTGATAACTCTCTGAAACTCTCTAGTGATTACAGGCATGTGAAGTATTTCTTAGCCTGCGCTGTTCCATCCTAACAAGCAACTGGGCTGGATTCCTCTATTGTTCCGTACTCTGGAGTTCTGCCTTACTTGAGTAGTTTTGAAAGTTTTTGGCTAATCACAGATCATTTGAAGGCGACTGTACAATGTGACGTCGGCGCTTTGGTACAATCCATGCATCATCCCAAGTGTCATAATCTTCTTTGATCGCCCAATCCTTAGGTTGAAGTTTCATGGTCATCGCTAACACATCTCCTCGATTCGCTCGATGTACCCTGCAGCGCTCATGAGGCTCCACACGTCCTGTTCGCCCTGAGCCTCCACCCTGTCCATTAAGCACTTCATGAGGTCTCTCAATACAACGCCTGGAGTCTCTACCGGCTTCAACGCATCCGATTTGCTCTGAAGAGCAAATAAATCAACAACCAATCGTCTAAGGGCGCAGGGACGAGTTGTCTTCT
>Ga0268250_10000945_pt1 | contig 13026 bp, 15 predicted proteins | sample AgamicAsSfe_FD_200448 | JGI IMG/M metagenome (GOLD analysis project Ga0268250, IMG submission 200448) | Agave microbial communities from Guanajuato, Mexico - As.Sf.e (v2) (version 2) | ecosystem: Host-associated > Plants > Phyllosphere > Phylloplane/Leaf | place: Guanajuato, Mexico | collected... | reverse complement strand
GGGTATGGTGGGATGGGTTGGGTTGTATATACTGCACTGCATTGTATATATTATACATAGTAATCTTTCAATTTTATCATCAATCAATTTTAAAATCGCTCAATGATCAACAATATGGCCAACATCAACGTCAACAATATGGTCAACGAAAGTAGTGTCGACAAGCCGGATCCCAAAGTCATGCCAGCTCTTCCGGCAGAGCGGCACCCTCCATCAATTGGCACAGTAGTAGTCTAGATAGTCTAGAATGAAGGATCACATATGACGCCATAACTGATGTTCAAGGTTGACAGCATTATTCACGAATACGTAAAGAGCATTGCGGACTTTCTGTTGCGATGGGGAACTGCCAACCACGTTTTGCCAGGTTGGCCGGCCGGACGACCACGTTTTGATATGGACTACTACTACCCAGCCCTGGAGTCTACGAAGTACCACAACTACTCTAAGCCCGAACCACGCGGCTATTCCATCTGGTCTTTGACGACGCCAATTGTGGTGCAAGCAAGCTATCATGTATGCGACTTACAAGATCAACGATACATGATGCAACGGTGGCGAATAACCTCTTCCATCATCCATTGTCGTACCTGCAGAAGAAGACCTGACCTGCAGACGGGAGGGAGGGAGAGTACCTGCAGGCATGCGCGTTTCCCGCTCCCCTCCCCTCCCCTCCCCGGAACCGAGCCAAACAATAAGCTTTTTCACATGCTCGTCTTGCGAGAGGAGCTGGCATCTGTTTCCGTGGCGATTTGATAGGGACGGGATGGAGTCTATGGAGATGCGATGGTAGTGCACATGGAGAAGCAGCTTGTGCGCCGCCGACGTTGACGGACGATTCGTGTCTCTCAGAGTGTCGTTCGGTGTCTCGCACGGTGATTGATTATTATAATTTGGATCGATTCGTGAAGCAGGCTAAACAAATGTGAAACGGGCGGGTTCCTTCATTTCGGGTAGTTTTGACTTGGCTGCCGCTAGACAACAGCTAGCCCGAGGTGGTAGGTGATGAGGCACACTAGGCGCCTAGCACGAAGCCTCTTTAATACATTGCTTCCCAACCTGCCGTCTCCTCTCTCTCATCATTCACACACACACAACTCTCACCCACGCTCTCTTTTTGCTTCCAATCAACTCTTCGCGCGCTAGTCGTTGCATCACATTCACTCGCTCAAGCTCAAGCTTTCAAGTCTTTCATTCACAAACACAAGAGTCTCTCTTTGTTCCAGACGTCAACAAACCACATTCCTCGCGGCATCAAGACCAGCATCTCAACCAAGCATTCCTCGCACTGTTGATCAGCTGCGCTAGGTCAGTGGCTGTTTATTCCTTCTCTTCATGTTGTACACTCTACTGCTTGTCTTGTAACTAGAGGTTGTGTCTTTGTACCGATCTTTCAAGCGTGAACCAGCACGCGCCGGCTCGACGCCCCCTAACATAGAGATATACTACTCACACTCAGCCGCCTATCGCTCACACAGCTCGAAGCCACCTGCTTCCATCCTTGTCACTCTTTCATCACATCCAGAACACTAGAATACTAACATTCTCTCCCGAATTGACAGTCATTACCTTTGAAAAGCCAAGAAAATAAATCAAAGCAACCTCAAAAACCCCAAACCTACCACAAATCAATCATCATGAAGGCCGGTCTCCTCATCGCTGGACTCGTTTCCATTGCCGCTGCGCAGCCTCACCGTAAGAGAATAACAATATCGACCGCCGTGCCCGAACACGACTAACCTCAGAAATCAGGTCGTCATCAGCACGAGAAGCGTCAAGCTGTCGTTGTCGACGTTGTCACCCAAGTCGTCACTGCCTCCGCTCCTGATGTCGTCGTCTACGTGAACGAGCAAGGCCAACCCATCTCCACCTCATACGTGAACGCCGCAGCTGCCACCCCGGCTCCAGCTCCCGTCGTTTCTGCCGCTGCTGCACCAGTTGTTGAGGCTGTCCAGGTCGCTGCGGCCCCATCATACAACCCGTCGTCTTCACCAGCACCAGCCCCAGCTTCTACCACTGCTGCTGCCACCTCAGCTGCCGCACCGCCACCAGCTGCCTCTTCATCTGCTGCTGCCAAGGCAACCGCATCAGGAAGCGGTCTCGGCCTCACCTACTCTCCCTACAACGCAGACGGTACTTGCAAGTCTCAGAGCCAGGTCAACACCGACTTCGCCAGTCTCGATGGATACTCCATGGTCCGCCTGTACGGTGTCGACTGCAACCAGCTCAACACCATCGGTTCCGCTGCCCAGGCTAAGGGTATGAAGCTCTTCGCCGGTGTTTACGACATCACCCAGACCGCATCTGAAATCGCCGAGATCATCGCCTACGCCGCTGGCAACTGGGACAGCTTCCACACCATCAGCATCGGTAACGAGCTCGTCAACAACGGCGGTGCTTCCGTCTCTGAAGTCGTCGCTGCCATTGGTGTCGCTCGTGGCCTCCTCAGCGCTGCAGGCTACACTGGCAAGGTCGTCACCGTCGACACCTGGAACGCCATCTCCGAGAACCCTGCTCTCTGCCAGGCCTCCGACTACGCTGCCGCCAACGCCCACGCATTCTTCGACTCCGACGTCACCTCCACCAACGCTGGCCCATACGTTCTCGGCTGCGCTCAATCTGTCAGCCAGGCTTGCGGCGGTATGGACACCATGATCACCGAGTCCGGCTGGCCCAGCCAGGGATCTGCCAACGGAATGGCTGTCCCCAGTGAGGCTGACCAGGCTGCTGCCATTTCCAGCTTGAAGTCTACTTTCTCCAGCAACTTGATCCTGTTCAATGCGTACAACGACCTCTGGAAGACAAACAACGCCGGTACTTTTGGTGCTGAGCAGTACTGGGGTATCTACGGTACTTCCTCTGCATAGACGGAGCGAGTGACGAAAAGTTCCGCCCGATTTCATGCTTAACGTCTTATCATGTCCATGTTCGCCACTAAACGAATGATCTCGTATATGGAAGGTCTCCGATCCCAGCAACTCAACAGCTGCATACTCTTTTCTCTAACAACTCTTTTCTCTCTATCTCTGGTCACGACTCCACCCTGGTCTCAACAACTACCTGGACGACGCGTTCATTTTTTCCTCTTCTTTCTTTCAGTTCGCTTTCGCTTCAGGACGTCGATGTCGATGGTGGTTAGGTGGTGGTGGTGGACATGTTAGCAACCGCGGGTGGGATATCGATGTGTTTATACTTTGCAACATGAGTGGGCTGGGAGTGGTCATGGCATGTTGGTGGGCAAGCTGGATAGATCATTCATGGGGAGATGTGCATGGTTGGCAAATGTTGGAAGGATCTTCAACCGGCGAAAATACGTAGCTGTAAGTAGTCTATGAATGATCAGAATTTTCTCTTACCCGTCGCGATCTTGTGTCGTTTTTCCATTGATACGCGAAAGTCTCACTGCGCCCGAGAGCTGTCCTTGATGAGAGCCAGAGGCAGACAGCCCGCCTCCATGGCAACACGCAGATCGAGTTCGTGCTCCTCGCGCGTACACTACAGTGGATCCCGCCGGCCCTGCTCGTCCTCGTGCTCGTGCTTGTGCTCCTCCAAATGTCCTTACCATATACGAGCATCGAGACGAAACACCATCGCCATGCAATCAATTCTCCCAAGCCCCTCTTCTGCTCTACTCATCACCAATACATATCTTTCAAGGTTTCTCCCGACCGAGGACACTCATGGTTTGTCGCGTCGAATAAACCGCGCTAGTAGATCGACGGACAGACGTGCATGGCCGGCCCCCAGCCCCGCCAGCCATGCGCATTTCCCCGCCATTTCTTACCAGCAAGGCCATGGGATTTGAAACATCTGACGCATCATGTCGGAGGAGTAGGAGCGCCATCAAAACCAGCTCGAGGCCGCACACTTGAAGGTCGACTGTATACATTCCGCTGCTCATCTTCCAGTCTCTTCGTCATTCCCGTCGTGCACACCTGAGGGTTGGACACATCGTACGGCCAGGCGCAGCGATACCCGATCGCGACAGCCAGGCAAGGACGACTCGACGTTGCGTTGCGCATTTCATCCTCCCTCCTTCTTTCCTCTTCGACTGAAGCTTTTCGATCGCATAGGAGGTGGAGATTCATCCGCCGGCTCCTCAGCACGACGTTGCCGCTCCTGAGTGTTGCTTGAGACAGGAATCACATCCTCACACCACTCCAGCCCACACGCCTTCCCTCCCTCCACCAACCACCAAAATGGCACGCACCGCAACCTCCGCCGCCTCCGGCACCATCGAAATCGACCGCAAACTCCACCGCTACTTCTGGCCCCTCCCCTTCCTCAACTTCTGGCTGCTCATCATGTGGGCCGCCGCCATCACGCAGATCGTCGTCTTCTCCCTCTTCATGCAGCAGCAGAACCAGTTCCAAGTCGGGACGCCTTGGTAAGAAAAAAAAACATTCCTCCCCTTTCTCTTAGAGCAGACATGCGTACAGCTTTGGACTGCCGGCGATTTGCGCACGCAAGCTTCAGTTCGAGGGCCAACTCTCCCGCACGCTTACTATGCAGGATCGACTCGCTGAAGCTCATCGCTAACACTCACCAGGATAATGCCCTATGGAATCACCGTCGGCTCCCTCACCATCATCTACCTGATCTGGATGTCCGTGCTCATGGCCGGCAAGAATCTGATACCGCAGCCCATCATGGCGCTCTCCTTCATCTTCTTCGCGCTGTTTTTAGCGGGGTTGATCGGCACAAGTATCCAACTCTTCGGCGCCGGGAACGTGAGTAAGAATTGTCAGACGTATGTCACGGGCGCGCCGGTGGTGGGACAGTATGTGAATACCCTGGCGTGGCTGGAGCAGAATAGTATCTGTAAGTGTTGAATGGAGTTGATGGATCGGCCGCGACATGGCTAATATATACTAGGTCAAAGCTGGTACTCAAGCTTCGCCTTCTGGATCGTCGGCGTGGTGTGGTGGATCTGGCTGTTCATCATGGCGATTATCGTGCAGGGCGCGAGTTTGGACAGTGAGAGGCAGTTCGTAGACAATGTTTGATGAGGAGAAAAATGGCATACACCACAATCATTCTGCCCTCGAACTCGAGAGTAAAGGCTCGATCGCTCGTATCAACAGCTCAACTCCTGACATCGTGTTCCCAACTCTTGTCCTAAGGCTCAGTTCAGAGCCATTGTTTGAGGAAAAAAAGATCGAATAAAGCTATACGCGAACCAACAACCATTCCGCCCTCGACCTCGCCCGAACAGGCTCGATCGCCCGCATCAACAGCTCACCCACTTGGCATCATGTCTACGACTCTTTGCCCCAAAGCTTCGAATTACGAATAAATCGCTGCATCACCACCTCAATGTCAACACGAACAGGCGCACGCTACACATTCTCATCTTGTCCTTGACCATGACGCCAGGACTACCGCCAGACAATGGGTTCCACGCTCTTCCTGCTCGATCTCGGTTCCACAGTGACGCAAATGGCAAGACCCGTTGCGGTCTACACGCAGGATCGGTTCGAAAGGGACACACAAGGCGGACGTGTATGTCTGCGAACGGGTGCAGGGGCTATCGGTTTTGTCAGTCGCCACTCATATACTGGACAAGGGGGCGCCTTGTTGAAGTGAAACGTGCATGCACGAACGGGAGTACGGCGGCAATCAGTGGAAAGACATCGCGCAGCTGGCTCAGCGGAGCAGTGGCGTGGCGGTGGTTGGGCGCAGGTGTAGGCAATACGGTCGGGTCGGCATGAAGCAGGAGCGGCGCAGTCATACAGTTACGGCATGGAGAAGCACCGCAAAGAGGATGCGATAGGATGGGAGACTCTGAGATTGAGACGATTGCGTCGGCTGACTGGAGAGATGAAGACGAAAGAGATGGAGCCTTGGAGGAATGGAGGAAGAGGGAGGGTGACCAGGTCCAGATCTCCGCCCAAGTGTTGGTATCGTAGGAGGTAATGCATCTATCTATATGTCGTATACGTCCTCCCTGATCCTTGACGATCGAGCACAAAGAAATGATCGTTTGAAGAGTCCACCCTGCCTGTATTGCACTCAGTCACTCATTCATTCTGCCGACCGACCGGCCTCTCTCACGCCTCCATCTCTCCCGCACTCGCATTCCCTCCTCCCCACTTTGTCTTGGGATCCGCCGCCCTTTGTCCGGTGAGTGCGCACTATACTGGGATACATATACCAGCTTGTCACAAATGCCTACGCCACCTCTCTGCGACCATCCCGACCACGAAGCTCGTCTCCGCCTTCCGATGATGCTGCCGGACTTGTGTTTCGGAGCCGAGCAGGGGGTGGAGGAGCGCGGTCCCCAGCTATACTGCTGGCGCGTGCGTGAGGTCTTAACCTAAGAGGGCGGGAGGAGAGGCATCGTCGGCTTCACATGTAGGCTCGAGGTCCGGGAATTGAATGTCTGTCCAGGAGAGAGAGGATGGGGGAGACATGATTGTCGTTGCTGGTTACGCCCGTTGTTGCTCTTCATGTGGATAGGGATGAGGATGTGGATGTGGTCCTCCAGTGTAAACGTCGGCGTACTATATGCCCCGTCGACCTGCTAGGGTCTATCAGGAAACGGAGCAAGACAGCGTGTAGGCTGTCTTGGCTTAAGACGAGATGCCTGCTGCCCCGTTGCACAAACACCCTGAACAGCGAGGGTCCGAACGCGGGGGCTAGACTGGAACGTGTCGTGAGGGCACGAGCTGTGTGATGCGGTGCTTTGCAGTGATCTTGTAGCTCGCTACATCCCTCCTTCCCTCCCTCCTTCCTTCTTCCCCGTCACGGCGAGAAGCGAAGACATCGAGTCGAGTCTAGAAGAGCAATAGACGACTCGCAACAGAAGTCGATCTGGAAGTAGCTTTTTCGGAGCCCACGTTACAGTATGGTGAAGTTGATGCCAGGTAGTGGAGTAAGGAGTCGACTCGTGTGCCGTATATGACACGCAATTATGACAAGAGGAGGAGGTGACTGGCTGCAGTCAGTGAAGGTGAAGGGAACGGAAGTGGGAGGTGACTGGGAGTGGGAGTGCCTCGTCTTCATACCTTGCTCATGCTCACGCACTTGGCCACCACGAGATGCCCGTCCGGCGCCACATGCAGGTACGCAGCCCTTCAGCGGTGCAAAGGCTCAGCTTGGCGAAGCGCCGAAGCTTAACACAGCTTCCGTGTAAACATATCACGTCACACATAGCACATTTGATAGGCAGTAAGCACTAAATCCCCTACCTACCTGGTGTTTATCGCAGAAGAAGCCAATCAAGTCCTACTTTGATTCTCCTACCTTTCGTGTGTCACCGGGGTTGAGCTGAGGTCGGATGCTGCAAGTAATCCGATACTGTACCACATACATATCCGGCTAATCAATCAATGGATCAGGCTGGAGGCGAATGGAAGGTTGCCCGATGGATGTGGGATGTGAAGAGGGTTGGGGGCTGACAGGAGTGCATGGGTCTTGTGCAAGCAGGCTGTGTTTGTGTAAGGTATCAGGTATGTGAAGCACTGATGATTCAGATTACGGAGCTATCCGCCACATCATGTTGCTGTTGCTGTTGCTGTTGCTGTTGCTGTGCGGATTGGTTCAAGCGTGCCTAGGGGAGCTGCCCGGGTGAGCTGGAGCTGAACTGTGCGACTTCACGTGGATCGCCTCACCGCTGTCTCTGGCCTAGGTCATGACAACACTGTGATGTATCAGGCAGGGCAGATTTGGTCAGAATTGTGTGCCTTGACCGTGTGAGTCGACCTGCTGGACGGCGAAATATGATCGATAGCAAGGCTGTGACGGTGGCAGAAGCGCCTAGAATTAGATATGCTCACTCTTCTGTACACGAAACATAATATATGTACAACGAAACCAGAACTCCTTGACAACCTGAATCAAGCTGGGGATATCGCCCACCTACCTTTACACCTTCCGTGACACTAGCCTTTCGTTCCATCACTCCATCACTCCACCCTCCCCCCAGCCCCAATAACCCTCTGCCCTCTCTCCGGATCACTCAATCTAATAACCCTGACATCCTGACCCAACTGCACATTCCCCATCGCCTGCGGACTAATCAACACATACTGCTTGCCGACACTCCTCCTTGCCGCCCCAATCATCATTCTCATACTGATGTCCCTATTCACATTATCCATAAAGACATCGAACTCGTCCAAACAGCGTATCGGACTGCCCATGGCATCCCACATGGCCAGCAGCATGCAGATTGTGCTGAAGGATTTTTCACCGCCGGAAAGTGTCTTGGTGCCGCGCCCGGCGTCGGTGCGCACGGCGGTGTTGTCGGGTTCGACGAGGAGTTCGAGCTGTTTGGCGGTGTGGTGAATCTGCATGCGGCCGCGGAACGAGCGCTCAGCAAGAAGGTAGACGAAATGGCTGCGGGCGCGGGCGGAGATGTGTTGGCGAAAGCGTTTCCAGCGGTTCTGGCGGTCCTGAAGCGTGAGCTCTAGCTCTTTCTTGAGCCTGTAGATATTTTGGTGGTTGTTCTTGGCGCGGCTGTATCGCTGTGTCACTTCTGCTAGCCGCGTCGCGAGTGTGGCTCGGTCACCACCCAAGGCTTGTTGAGCGGCTGTAAGTTGCTTCTCCATTTCTGTAAGTTTCTTGTCAAGACTGTTGGTCGTTTCACCGGTCGGGACAGTCACTCGGGCACAAAAGGTAGACGCCTCTCTGTTAAATTCCTCGACAACTTGAGCAACTCTCTGGAATGCATCGTCAGCCTCGGCTTTCTCTCGTTTAGCATCATTGACTCGGTTGTCGCCTTCGTTCTTGGTACGCAGGACCGTCACTCTACGATCTACAGCGGCTTGGTGAGCCCGCTTCGCCTTGTCGAATTTCTCCTGGTATGCTCCCAGTTGAGCGCTCGCGGTGTCGACGGCCTTTTGTAATTCGTCCACCTCTGCAGTGAGCTGTGCTTTGTTGTCTGACGCTAACTCGTACTGGCTTTGCATGTAATCACGCTCACCCTCGACCTGTTGTAGTTGATCCTTTAGTGCGTCCAGGACGCCATCTTGTGGTATAGCTGCTTCCAGGTCTTCTTTCAATTTCTGCACAGTTTGCTCGGTACGCTCTCGCTGGAGCCTCAAAGTGTTCGCCTCTCTCGTATGTCGTGTTATGGCTTGTTTACATCGCTCCACCTCGTTCCTGAAACCAGTGACAGCTGCCTCTAAGGGCTGTAATTCGCGCTTTAGGCCGTCGACTAGTTGCTGCTGGACTCTGTAGAGGTTGTTAGCCACATGAATATCGAGCTACACGCATCTAGCTAACCTAATTTGAGCTTCGGAATCGGCCTTGATGCGTGGCGTGCCTTGAAATTTGTTGACTGGGTCGGTCCTAGTATTGTTGCCCGCAACCAGCCTAAGACCAAATCCTCTCTGCGTCGGGTGAAAACAGAAGCAGAATTTGCAGTTCCGTGGTGGAGCACCATTCTCATACATGGTTTGGAACGCTTCGTTGCGGTCGGCAATCAGGACGACCTGTTCCATACTGTGATTGATGATGAGCAAATTACGGACTTGCTCATTGTCGATCTGAAGTGGTTAGTATCATCCTCACGAGGAAGTGGATATGCGTGCTTACTTGTAATATGCGCATGACTGTATCGAACTTTGCATCAGGCTCGTGTTGCGAGGTGTCTGTAGGTCGACTGGTGACGATGTTGACGGCACCACGACTAGCGGACTAGTAAGCAAGCTGAAAGCAAATACGGTACAGCTCACACTTACTATTGACATCTTTGCATTATCGTCGAAAGCAAGGCTTGATCACTTTTCTGCTCGACGACAAACGAGCCTAAAGCGTTACCAAAGAAATTCTCAATGATTGATGACCATTCTGGCTTCAGCAAACGCAAGTGTTCACCCAATGGTCCAACAGGTTTGACCTTCCATCTACGCTCAGCGTTGATCTCGCTGATTACACGGTGAATGCTCGGATGATAGGCAGCAAGGTATGCCCCTTGCCCTTCCTGAAAACTTCTTAGTCTTGTGGTAGCGGCTTGAACATCAGCTTGCTTCCTCTGCAATGCATCTGCAGCATCACTACGCCTGAGGTCTAGTGCTTTCGCACTGCGGTCAAGCTCGTCTCTGGCACTTGGATGCTCTTCGTATTTCCTTTTTGCTTCTGCTGCTTCAATCTCTGCAGCCTCGATATCTTGCAACATGCGGGCTTGGTTGCCGCCATCTGCAGCCTCCAACCGCTTGCGTTCGTCGTTGACTTTCTGCTCCAACTCGGTGGCCCGCTGTTTAGCACGCTTGAGTTGGCCTGAAACATCTCTTTGCTGCGTTTGGATTTCAATTCTTTCGGCTTCCTTTTCACCGTGAGCCGCGTTCGCTTCCATCTGCTGATCAGCGAGTGGTTGATGCTCTTGCTTCACTTGCTCAAGCTTTGCCTTTGCAGCCTCCATTACCTGATCTGCTCGCTGGAACGTTTCGTCCATTTTGTTAAAGTCTTCCGTTCGCTGAGCTATCTTTGCCTCAATTTCTTCTACCTTGTGACGAGCTTGCTCCTCGTTCCTCTCCTGTTCCTCTACTTGGGCCCAAGCCATTTGCCTCTGAGCTTGTGTCATCTTATCCCTCAGATTCTCCTGCCTGTCGCACTGCTTCAGCTTCTTCTCGGCTTGGTCGACTTTGGCCTTGAGTGCATTCTCGTCTTCGAGCAGTGATTCCAGGTGCGCATCGACACCATCGAGACTGTCAGACAGCAGAGTGTAGTCGTGGTCTAACTGCTCGAGTTGGATTCCCTTCATAAAGAATTTGTACTTTTCAGAGTTGGAAGAGCTATTCAGAAATTGTCGTGCCATATCCTGTGTGAGGACATTGACTGGATTCTCGAGCTGTAGAGCATAGAAATCTGTAACTTCATCAAGCATGGCACGTTTTGTGCTTACAACCTTTCCAGTAGCAGTTTTGAGCTTGAAGCCGCTCGTGCCGTTGATAGTGAAGTGTCTTTCGACAATGATGGAGTCGCCGTAGACATCGTGTTGAAACGAGCCTTCTCCTCGATTCTTGATCTTGATTATCAGAGTGGAAGACCTTAAGCTATATTAGCACATCTGTAGGCGTCGCTCATGGCCTTCAGTCTGACTCTTGTCCTTCTTTCACGAATCCTTTGAGACTCTGACCACGATTTGTCGCCGTCGCCTTGCCACCCAAGCACAGTGTGATTCCAGTAAGAATAGCACTTTTACCACTTCCGTTGTGGCCGATGATAAAGTTGATAAGAGGTCCAAGAGATACATGCAGTTTAGCATGGCACATGAAGTTGATACATGTCAAAGTCTCGATGATTCCCGCATCTTGAGCTTGGTTTTCCATGACCACGTTCCTTGACCGCTGTATGTCCTGCGTCGCTCTCTTCTCGATCTCATTATCCTCCTCCGAGTCCGTCACGATCTCGTCTCTTTCGCGTTCGTATGCATCACGATTGCCTCCCAAAGGCGCTTGGGAGTAGTCGCATTCAACATCGCTGTCATCGCTAGGGCTGTCAGCACGTTCGGGCTGGCGTCGACGCTTGTACTATGATGAAATTAGACAAGGCAACAGGAGGTTTGAGGAGGAAAAAATCCACTCACAATATTGTGACTGCGAATGTCTTCATCGTCCGACTCTGCATCTGCAGCACCAGGCCGCGCCCGCTTCAACGGAGCCATGATGTCCCACACAGTAAGGTCGTCGCGTCTAGCACGCGTGAAGAGAGAAAGCGCGCAAGCTCGGTCCGGGTCCAAGTGTCACATGTTTACATAATTTTACAGAAGTTTATGCAATTTTATACAATTTTATGCTTAGGAAACGCTAGAGGGGGTTATCAGGTAAAGTATAGCAGTATAGGAACTCCTCCGGTCCACACTGCTCAATAATCATTCCTCATCGATCACCTGTGGTGCCCAGGCCTATCGTAGTTAGCGGTTTGACTTCTCAGGTAGTCCTCCAAACTTTGCCTTGGCATCGAATCCACCCTTGGATCATCCACGACTTGCTCTTGCTTTTGTTCTTGAGGCTGGGTTTCCTGCTTGTGACCATAACCTAGACGCTCGAGTACAGCCCCCTCGGCACCCTCCGCAGCAACGACTGCAGAGTTCAGAGCTGCCTTCGCTTGGCCTAAGTAAGACGTGTCCTGACCGTGAGGAGCCTCTCGATATGGCAAGTCGACAGCTTTTGGTGCTTGGCCGACTGTGGAAGGATTGTACGTTGCGTATCTATCTTCATGGTGGCGGCTAGTATTGACTGATTTGCTTTCAGCAAGCTGTTCTGGCGAATGTGTCTGACCTGGTGTGTCAAACCTGCCGAACGAGGCGCCAGCTCGTTGCTGTTGTGATGCACCATTGGCCCCACCCAGCACCATCGGAGTCATTTCAGGGGAATGATTCGGCGGTGTGTGGCCACTCGTCGGCATTGTCTGCTGACCTGCTGTCGGATGTGTATGCCAGCCTGAAGATTCGTGGGCTTGTGTGTTTGTGCGTGATAGTGCTGGATGGACAGCGAGAGTGGTTACATCTTCTCTGGCTGGCAGCGTTGCAATCTTTGCATGTCTTCGTTGCCCATTCTCACTCCCGACTGCATATGCGATGAGGTTACCAGCCTTGTCTTGCTCGAACCGAACAGGTCCCGTCGGGAATGTGCGTGCTCCCTCCCACTTCATGGCGTTAATGATAGCCGGCTCAATAGCAGGTGCTTGGCCCCATTCCCAGTTCAACTTGCCGCCATACTTTTTTGGAATACAGCTTTCGTCCACGTACTTTGCAAGAGTTGGATGGACTTCGTGCTGGGCAAGGATGAATATCTTGGACACAGTGATTGGGTCGAACCTGGTGAAATTATTCAGCTGAGCTCCGCGCGGTCCTTCAACCTGACTCACCATCGCTTGATCCAGCCCCAGACTGTGGGAAAGAATGAAGGTGCTCCAATAATCTGGAACACTGTCAGCATGAAAGTCACTGGTACATGCTGGTGAGGCCAAACTTACGAAGATTCTGTCCAATGTCTCGGGATAATGAGCTGTTGCCAGTGTGCTAGCATCCTGCATGTGTTGCTTCAAGTTCCAAAATTGCTTCAGGCCGACTCCGCT
>Ga0268250_10000944_pt1 | contig 13046 bp, 10 predicted proteins | sample AgamicAsSfe_FD_200448 | JGI IMG/M metagenome (GOLD analysis project Ga0268250, IMG submission 200448) | Agave microbial communities from Guanajuato, Mexico - As.Sf.e (v2) (version 2) | ecosystem: Host-associated > Plants > Phyllosphere > Phylloplane/Leaf | place: Guanajuato, Mexico | collected... | reverse complement strand
CATCCCACACAGGCCTACATTGCTATCACAGCCGACGGACAAGAAACCGCATTCACTTACCTACCATATCTCACCACGAGACCAACATGACTTTCAGTGCTGATTACGAAGCCGTCACCGAAGCCGTTGCACCCTCGACCACAAACGACTTACATCTCACCACCAGCACCATTACTACCACAAACGACACCAACACCACAATACCCACCTCCAACGCCCTCTACCCCAGCATAACCAACAAACTCGCCGAACTTCGCTACCACCTCTCACGTTCCACCCTCTCACTGCCCCCGCCCCTAACCTTCTCCGGCACCGTCAAGCTCCACGGCACACACGCCGATATCCTTATCGCACCGTCGCCCTCGCACGACATCGCCTTCCACTCCCGCAACCGTCTCCTGACTCCTGAGGATGACAATTACGGCTTCGTAGCCTGGGGCTCCCAACACACTGCGAGTATCTTAGCGCTCCGGCAAGCCTATGTTACACGCTTCTGTGCTTTGAATCCTGGCATCCCACGCGCGGAGGTCGAGGGCAAAGAAGTGCTCATTGCAGGCGAGTGGATCGGGCAGAAGGTGCAGAAGCATGCCGGGCTGGGGATTGCGAAGTTGCCGTTGAGTTTCGTCATCGTCTCGGCGCGTGTGAATGACAGCTGGGTGCGTGACGGCGACTACACTGGCCCCGAGTTCGAGAGGGAGGACGCGCGTATCTTCCATGTCATTCGGGGTGGGATGTGGAAGGAACATGTTGAGCTGGCTGACCTGGAAGCTGCGGAGGCGAAGCTATCCGAGATTTCCGAGCAGGTAGCGCAGATGTGTCCATTCGCAGCGAGCTTCGGAATAGAAGGTGTGGGTGAGGGTGTGGTATGGAAAATGGACCACGACCCTGCCAATCCGAACCTGTGGCTGAAGACGAAGGGTAAGGCATGGACTCCAAAATCCGTGGCGCCACGGCTCCGGCACAAAGAGACACAGGGAAAAGATGTGGTCGATGCGGAGGAAGTGGCGTTTGCGGAGAAAGTCTCGCACCCGAGGCGGATGGAGCAGGGGTTGGAGTGGATGGCGGAAATGAGGTTGGATACGAAGGAGAAGGGAAATGCGAAGGACTTCGCAGGATGGGTGGAGTGCGATGTGATTAAGGAAGAGAGGGGAGAGATGGAGAGGTTGGGGTTAAAGGAGAGGGTGGTGATGAAGAAGGTGAAATCGATTGCGTTTGTCTGGTACATGGCGGAGCTCACAAAGTAGAGGAGGTACTGAAGTTGAACTTAGCTCTAGCAGGAACACTACGGCACTCTTGACGGGATTTTGCTAGAACTTTTGGTCTGTGGTTGTAGAGAAGAATAGACATGGAAGATTAGAATGTCATGGACGAAACGAGAAACAAATCCTACGGAAAAGGAAAGCTTCAGAGAGTCCTTGTACTTTTTCATGTTGGAACGCTTTTGATTTTGTCTCTAGGCTTCGACCACCCGGTCCCAATAATGGGTCACAGGTGCCACCGACGGCTTCGAGACACCACCACAGCCTTAATGAAGTGACCATGGCGGTTTTGCGTTCCATTCGGGCTGCGGGTGCAGATCTTGCCCTTGATTGAGTATCAAGTTCACGGGTGCAGGTCAGTTGTCCAAGCTCGCGGGTCAACTTGTGAGGAGGAAACAGGTCTTGGCTGGTCACGTCAGCTCAAGCTCCTTATTCACAAATCAGCTTGGTCCTGCTCATGTCAGAGAACTTATAAAGCGCTAGAGAATGGTCGAGGAAGTGGTGTTAGATAGAGACCCAGCTCAAAAATTATGAACTTCGTGTCCTTATCAGTGGATGAGGGCGTGGAGAATGTGGCGAAATCAAAGCTAGCTGGACGGATGGTGGTAGAAGTAGAGCTAGTCCGAGTACTAAAGATCAGCATGAGCACCCCTGGGTGTCATATCTGGTACGGTGACGACTCATCACCCATACATCGCCAACCTGGCGACTATCGCATCCCACCCAGTCTTCACCACATAACTCAAGACCGGCTGCTGTGTCAGTTTCTCCAATGCTTCTGGTACAGTCATGAGATGACTCTCATATAATGCCTCTTCTGGGTCCATGCCTTTGTTCGGATGATGCACCGGCTCGTAGATGCCCTTGCCACCAGGACCTAAACCTCGCTCCATCTCCACTCGCTCCTGTAGCGTCATTGTTGTGGGAAAGGCAGGAGGATACTGGTACATTGCGCCGAAGATACTCTCGCCAGAAGCTTCAGCCTCTGCCTCAGCAGCGTTCAGTTGCTCCTCGATGGCTGGTGGCACAGTCTCGGCAATGTACCAGAAACATAGGTACTGCGACGTGTGCGATTGCGGGTATAGTTGCGAGAAGACAGGCTCGACTGAAAAGGCGGAAAAGCGTGGGTCTGCTGGAATTCGAGGTTGTGGCTGTAGGTGCTTCACGGGAAGAGGTAGAAGACGGTTCCGGTATCCAGTCTAGAATTGTAGAGTCGTTCAGTCATGCTATTTCCCCCATCATGGAAGTGATCGTTGACGTACTTCCTCGAAGCCTTCTCTCTCCGCCCCTTGCTCTATGCTCTCACCGACATCGCGTCGTCCTTTGGGCAGGAACCAATATTTGTCTCTGCTGTGATAGCATAACACAACGCGGGAACTCGCAACGTGGAAAATGGCTACACCACCACCGAGCACGAAGTGATTGCTCGCGAAATTGGCCGATATAGGTCGATCGGAGGCGAACTGAGGTGTCCGCGCTGCGGATGATGGTCCAATACGTGCGCTCGGGGCACCTGTGTTGCTAGCTGACCTTGACATTTGTTGTTGCACTGTTGAGGTGTAGAAGAAGGCTAGCTGGAGCTCTTCGAGGAGGCCGCGTCATATAACCTTCTGCCGTGACATCCGGCCATGTCGGGCATAATCACTACCCGAATATGTGACCTAGGCCCATTCATGGCGTGCAGTCTTATGAAAAGAGTGACATTATAGTGTTGTGTAGTGGCCTTAGAAAAGGCCGGTGAAGAAGATGCAAAGTGGGCAACATGCTCGACTCATGATCCACGGCGACGACGAAAGTTCAGCCCTGCCCTTCAATTACGCTAAAGTGGCAGCAACGTCCACAGATGGCCTTAACTTGGTTCTTATCCTCTTCCGATGCCTGACATTCTGGCAGTATGGTAATGCTTTTCATCTCTGTCCCTGCTTGAGTACAAGTAGTTTACATATCCTACCAATGCCTCGACAATCGTAATAATGTCCTTCTGTTACAGGTGCCCCTATCTTCCCAGTACGCCATACTCCTGTCCAATGCCATGCTATGCTTTGACCGCCCTAACCACTACAACGTATACCACCTCAATATCCAGGAGGATTCAATCTCTGGCTCACTCTGGTCCATTTCGGTAGCTCTGCAAGGAATTAGTCTTGTTTCCCGAAACCCGCAGCGCGAGCGCTACATATTGCCTCGCCACGTCGAAGCTCAGGTGAGGACATACTATGTATCCCCTTTCTGTACTTCTTCTCTTTGCGGTCAAAGATTGTGTATTTATCCTTTGCGAACATCTCCTCCTCAACAGGCATTGTCTGTTTCCACAGCTCGACTTGTTTCGTCTTCTGCCCTGTCTTCGCCAGCGCCTGGTCGATGATTGAGACTACATTATCGACTAGGCGGAGGCGCTTGCGCTGGCGTCGTTTTTGTGGTGTTGAGAGTCGCCATGGGATTTTCCTAGAAAGCAGAAGTCAGCGCAAAGGTCTGAAGAGAGGTCGAGGGCAAGAGAGACTACCATAGAAGGCCACTAGATAGCGGTGACGAAGCTCTGAATGCGCCAAACCCAAGCATGATGTTGTGATGTAGCAGACTATCCTATTTCCTCCATGTTTCAGACATTCGAGGTCACCGCACTATTTAATGTCCGAGTCCGACAACGTTATCTCCGCGTTACTAGCGACGACCCTCGGGTGAGGACTAACAACAACACCCTTCATTGGCAGGGACAATGTCCTACTATCTTGCCATAATTGGCACGAAAGACAATCCCATCTTCGAGTATGAGTTCGGCACCTCGAAACAAGGTGGCGATGGTGTTGCGCGCTTCCGCGATGAAGCCAGACATATGAACCAGTTCATTGTACACAGCAGTCTGGATATCGTGGAGGAGGTGCAGTGGACTACTGGTGCCATGTACGCCTTCGCACCGTCTACACTCTTCGACCGGTGGTGCTAACTCTGTTCCTCTCACTCCAGGTATCTCAAGTCCATCGATCGCTTCTACAACAACTTCATCTCCTGCTTTCTCACCGGCTCCGGCGCACGCTTCCTCCTTCTACACTGCCCAGACCCCTCGGCCACGCATAATGCGCATCTGACACCGATGCCGCCATCCTCCGCCACAGATAAGCGCACGTCTAGTGCCAGCAGTATCGCATACAATCCTACGAGTCCTGCTACTGAGGAGGCAGTCAAGAATTTCTTCGCCGATGTGTACGAGAACTGGGTGAAGACAACGATGAATCCATTTTATACAGTCAATGCACCGATACGCAGTCCAGTGTTCAAATCTAGAGTGGCTGCGGCAGGCAGGAAGTATTTGTGAAAGGGCAGACTGAAAATAAGAGTGTGAAGAGTCAAGCAGAAGGGCACTGAATCAATCCCCGCGTCATCATCATCATATTCGGACATCCGTCACTAGCTATACGTTCTTCACCGATGCATAAATCTCATGCTGGGCGCATCCTCGACTGGGGCAGCTCCATCACCTGGAACAGTGGGATCAATTAAGCCAGGGTCAGTTGCCGTTGGCGATTTGTTGACCGGACTCTTGTGACTGGCAGGCAAGTTAGCGATGTTAATATGTTACCAAGACAATCGTGACGTACGCGAAGAAGAGCACCTTGATGGCGATGGCGAGCCCGGCGTGGAGGACAAGTACAATGATGAAGATCAGCTTCGCTCGTTGATGCGGCGTAGTCATGATGATTGGGTATAGATTCCGGGCGAGGAAGAGCCCAGATACTGCAAGTCCAACCCCGACAAAGACATAGTTGAGGATGTCGAGAGGACTCCATGAGATGAGAGCGACAGGCACCCAGATGACGTTTGCATAGCCATAGAGCGCCCAGCATTCAAGAACATTTGCAGCCTCACTCCCGCTCCAGCGCAGGGCAGCCCATAATGCGAATGGGATGACAAGTGTGTACCCATAGATCAGACCTGCTGCTCCAGATAGTAACTTGAAGTCATATCCGTAGTAGCTATCTCCTCTTGCTGCCAACCATGCATTGATGCTGCCCGTCAAGAAGAGAATCACAACAACTGTAGTCGCGATCCAGAATGGCCCGTATAGATCAGGGTTGCCCTCAAGAACGTCAAGAAAGTTGTCCTTTGGGAAGATTGCCGAGAGACATCGTTGTAGAACGGCATTGGTGTCTACGTCGAAGAATTGTTGGTAGAAGGAAAGTGTCCATAGGAAGCGCTTGCCCTCGAATCCACCCTTCAAGCCATTGCTGCCAGATTGGCCAGAGGTGTTTTGAGGAGGGAAGGTATTCGTGGTGGTAGGTATAGCTTTGGAGCGAGGGTTCGGGTCGGCGAAAGCTGGTGGATCTTGCATTAGTTGATCTGATCGTGGACAGTGAAGAGCGCCTTCAGGTAGACGAACTAGACTGGTGAAACTGGAGGTTGTCCTCTTGGAGATCGGTATGGCCTAGGTCACCCTGCTTGGTGTTAGCTATTGTTATAGTGTCCATATATCAGGATCGCGCACCTCGGCATCGACGTCGACAACCACATCATATCCACGGTTTGCCATGTTGCGATGTCAAATCAATGCTTTATAAATCGAGACGTGACGGTTCTTGGGAGAGCTGTTTCCAATGCGAGGGCCGTCCCTTCGTGATCGACAGGCACGTGATGAGATGAAACGAGAGTGTCAAGGGCGTCATTTCAAATTATGTTGCGGTGCCACTTAGCATCGACAGAGCAATCCTCAGACGAAGTCCAACTTCTCGCCACTCTCACGCAGCGCACCTTGCCTGTTCCGCGCTCACAAGATATACTAACGCTATATCGCATAGCTACAGAGTATAGCAGGGGCTTCTCACTGCATCAAGCCAAGCCTCAACTCCTTCCTCGTATCATGCAACGAGCCTCACATCCTATACCACAATCCACGTAGAGTGCTCTTCGTGGCATGCTAGAGCGAGCAGCAAGATGTCTCAACTCCGGAGGACGACAGACCTCGGCATGCCTCAGGGACAGATCAAGAGCACGTACACAATGCCTACAAACTCGTCAACTTCATTCGACATTCTGGCGACATGGCGCTGGCGACCTCGATCTGCCGAGTTGGTGCTTCCACTTCACAAGGGCATTGTTCGAGCCGACCCGTACCATCGACCGCGATGACAGTAGACGACTAGACCCCAGTAAACCCAAGAACGAGAGCATGTTTCTCGATTTTCTTTACCCAACCAAAACCAAAGCTATGATCAGACGACTTTCATTATATGGATACAGAACGTGGAAGAAGCACATGCGACACATTGGAGCTGCTGGTATTCAGCGTGGGTTTGCATCTGACGCCTCTAACCGGCGCAAAACGAACGATGATCCTTCGGCAAGCGAAGTAGAGGACTTTCTTAGCACCGAATATACACCCTCAATCCCTGCCGACGAAGCATTGAGGAAACTTCAGATCCTGATAGGCATCAACGCAAAAGGGGAATATCAGGAATCGTGGGATCAGGCCTGGGACTACTACCAGAATTTAGACGAGGATTTCAGAACAGCCGAGATTAGGCTGGGCCTGATGAATATACTTTCCTCTTCGCCACGCTCGAGAGATTGGCACCGCCTGCTGTCGGTCTTCGAGCAGGTCGATATCCTGGAACGTACCTCATCTATGTATTTAGAGGCCATTCTCTTTTACCTCAAGGTGAAGATACCTGACAAAGCAGTCGCTTCACACAGCGAAGCCTTGGACGCTCTCGGCACGGGGCCAAACATCGGTTCAGACCTCTTGATTGCGCATTTGATAAGCGGTGGTGATTGGGATCTCATGTTACGGGCCTGGACTGACCGGGTGGACACTTATGACAATTCAGAGCGCCCTGGGCAACTTCCTCCTGAGGCACTTCGAAGCTGGCAGGATAGCCTTCAGCTCACACTTGGAAGCATGCCTGGTTTGAACAGTAAGGTCCTGGCGTTCATGAATGCTATAGATGCAGGAACTGTACTTGGGGCATACTCCGAAGAAGCGTTTTCCCTGTTCGTTTTTCTCGTCAACAGTGTGCTAAACAAAGGAGTCAGTTTTGGTACCACACGAAATAAGGATGTGCTTTCCTTCCTACATCGACACAATTCTGCCAATGCAAGTATGTACGAGATCTTGTGCATGAGGACGCTGGATCCTACTGGACCTTCTCCAGCAATCCGTATGAGCCATGCCCATCAAATCTATCATCAGTATCGTCGCAACTGTACTCCCTTTTGCCCCTCGCGGAGGCTGCTACACACGATGATCAAAGCCGCAGTTGGGGTGAACGATATCGAGTATGCACTGGTATTGCTTGCCGACTGGCGAACATATCACCAGGATCCTCCATCATCGTTGACTGGCCTTATGATCAAGGGCCTTGCAACAAGTGGTGACTTGGATCAGGCCCAGAAGCTCCTCGAACAATATATATCGCGACAGCATGGCGACATCCCAAGTATCAAGCTCTTCTATCCCTTATTACAGTTTCACGCTGAAAGAGGCGCTCCAGAGGTTGTCATGGCTGAATTGGACAAGATCCGATCCCAAAAGATGGAGCCGGATACTATATGCTGGAATATCCTGCTCAATGCCCACGAGAAAGCAGACGATCTCGAAGGAGTTCTCTCGGCACTATCTTCCATGCTCGAAGCCGGTATGCAGCCTGATGCCTACACTGTTGGCACTGTCATGGCTGCGAGTGCCAGTCGTGGTGACGTTGACCTGTGTGACCAGATGCTCAATATGGCAAACGATAACCATAACGGTATACCAAGGACTGCCACCATGAACGACTGTATGGTATTGGCTCTCCTAAATGATCGTCAAGTGGGAAAGGCCGAGCTCTTTGCACGACAAGTAACCACAAACACTGCCACAATAGCAAGCACGCGTATGTGGAATCAGATTCTATCTTATCACTCATTGAGCTCTCGAACCGAAGCTGTACGAAACACTACGAGGATTGCACAGGAAATGCAGCGACTGAAAGTTCGCTTCGATGGATTGACGTACAGCTGTCTTATGCGTGCATACGTGGTAGAGCGCAAGCCTGCCATTGCACGACGCATCTTGCAGAAGACGATGCAAACAAAGGTGCAAGCGACTGCATTGCACTACGCTATCGTCATGGATGGATATGCCGATATGCAAATGTTTGAGCAAGGCATCAGAATGCATGCCGATATGCTCGCGCGGGGCATCACACCGGATCGCAATTCTCACGTGGCTCTGCAGAGACTGCAGTTGTCAGCCGCAAGAGCTAGACTTGTACAAGAACGTGGCAAGCTTTCAGAAGTGCGAATCGATGTCCTAGACGAGCTGCTTGAGGAGATCATCCCCTCTACTGAGATCGCAAAGCCCGTTTCAGGCACGCCAGAGCTCTACTCGTCGAAATTTTCGGGTGCTGAAGGTGCAGCCGCAGCTCTGTTCAATCTGCCCATCTCATTCTATTCTGACGTTCGTGCCTACGATGTCGTCAAAACACTCATCGACCGCTATGAGGAACTATACCCGGCCCAATCCCAGGATGCTGCCCCTCTCCGCTTCATCGCCCACTTCATGAATCTACATTACCGTACTGGCGACTTCGCCTCCGTTTCCCGCTTCTGGGAGCTCGCAAAGGCCAAAGCGACCCGCACATCCCGCCTCGTCTCTCCATCCACCAGCAACTACATCGCCCCAACCCGCCGCTACATCCTCTCCCCGCATATCGACATCTACCTGCGCGCTCTAGCCGGTCAACCCGCCAGCACCAACCGCGCTAATGCCATGTACAACACGTTCCAGTCGCTCTTCGCTCTTGGCTTCGACCTCGACAATCGCAACTGGAACCTCTACGTTCAACTCCTCGCCACGCACGGCGCCCACAGCACGGCCTTCGCCCTGTGCGAACAACATCTGATGGGCACTTTCCCAGCGTCTTGGAGCCCGGTCGAGCCGCGCGTGCGCTACTTCCAGGCTAGTCGAACTAAGGCCCCAGGATCGGAGTTTCTCGGTCCACGCGGCACTTTCTTGCGGCGGGGCGAGCTGAGGGCGACATATAAGACGATGGTGAGGTTTGCGTTGGTGTTGAGGCGGTTACGGAGGGAAGCGCCGTTCAGAAATGATAGTCGGAAGGAACTCGAGGAGATTAAGAAGGCGGCGCCGAAGACGGTCAGGGCCGTGCTGGCGATGCCGATGGTGGATCATCCTGTTGCGACCCACGTATTGGGAGGAAGGGCGAGGAATGGTGATAGGAGGACGGTCGACTGAGGGTTGTTAGTTGTTTTGCTTTGGGTTGTGTTCAGCGAGGCGTTCAGCATGAGGCATGGAGATTGTAGATATCAGAGCGAGTCAGGAACCTTCATCAAAGAGTCTACCACGGCGCTTGCAGCAATCTTGCCACTGTGATGTGATACTACAGTTTCACGAGCCATCACACAGTCCACCTGGCTAACGTAAGCATCCCTATTAGAAAAAATCCAATTATACTCAAGGCTATTCTACTGCGTGGAGGCATCATTGCGAAGGACTTTCCTTTCCTCCAATTTCGATATCTCCATGCACCTCTAATGTCACCATCAGCACCACCACCACCAGCCGCAGCGGGCATGACTAGCGCAAGCATAGCCTCGAAGTTCTTAACGTGAGGAAGCTCAATGCCTGCCAGCCGCCTTTCGACATCATCGCGGTCACCTACCTCTTATTTCCTTTCTTCATCCATGTCTTCAGGCATGTCCTCGTCCGCTCCAAAACTTCTCACCCAGACTCTAAATTCCTCACCTTCTCCCGCTAAGCCCAATACCGACTGCCCCAGACACCTGGAACTCGATTTTCACTGGAAACTTAACGAGGCCAATGAGTTCTTCTGCACTCATCATCTGCCCCTACAACCCAGCTTTTCTGTCCTGTTCCAGACCATGCGGCAACGGCCCTGGCAAGCTCGGTTTTGGTGACTGGTCCGGTTCAAAGCCAGTACCGGCCTCATTGAAGATACGACGAGGAGCCGCTTCGTTCGCGGTGGCGATGTCGGAGAAGACGGCGTGTGTTTCGTTCTCGACACATGTGTCCATGTGTCCTCGAGTTTACGGCTTTGAACTACACAGGCGGTGTGCTTCGACTTCGCCGGCTGGGTAATGGAGTCCTTGGTAGTCTGATCTCCGGTATCGTTCTTGCCATTTCATGGGAGGGGACATGTTTCCGAGGAGGGATGACAAAGTCCCAAGTATTCCAGGAAGGTTGAACTTGAAACATGGGCACCGAGAGAGCGCGGCGTTGAGACTGATATACACAACGACGATGAGATCTGGGCAGGGCTGCACTGGGCCGAAGAAGCTTGATGCGGCACGGTGGCAATGGTCGATTACTTACTCCGCTGCCGGAAGTCAAGAGCATGGAAGCTCTGCAAGTTTTGCACGCTGTGCACCCTCGACGCAACGTTGATGATTGATCACATCCTTCGCATCCTCACCTCTCCTCCGACATCCGTTCATCCATCCCAAACCTCGTCACCCCAACCTTCAACTCTTCACCCTCTCCCACATCCCCCCCTATATCAATACTCACAGCCCCCGACCCATCGATCATCACTTCCACCGCATCGCCATCATCATCACCCAGCAGCATAAGCGAGCCCGATTTCGCCGCCTCCGTGCGATCCGCTTTCGCCATGGTTTCACAATCATGGCCCTCTCCGTTGAACATGCGACGGGCCGCTTCGTCGGAGCATCTCTGGCGCGGTAGAAAATGCCATGTGTATTTTCCTCGCGGTCGTCTTCGGGGTCGCGGCGGGAACACATGGCCCTTCGACGAGATATGCGAATTGCTTCGTGTCTTGAGCTGGGTTGTCGGCGGCGGGTTCTGCGCTTCTTTGGGGCGGGTGCAGACATCGTGGGCCCTTGGGAGAAGGACGAGACTGGCTATGGTTTAGCTAGTATTGGGACGGATGTGTGCGACGTCAATGTACAGTGAGGTCTACGCAGCTCCTCCTTACAGGGCTGCCGCTAAACCCCCTCGTAACCCCCCAGCTTGGTCATCACCTTCCCAGACAGAAGCTATGCTACTTGGCTTGATGTCCTGGCGAGAATTCTAGGCTACTAGAATGAGAGTTGTGCTCGTTCAGCAAGGTGCAGACACAATGTGCACAGTTATATACTTGATCAACAGACCCTCTATCCTGGCGACCTGGTGACGAGACGAGAACATTCGTCATCTACCGAGCCTAGCAATGGTCGTAATATTAGCACACCCTCCTCCTCACCTTCTCCTTTGCACAGCCGCCCAGCTCAAGACCACTGCGCATGCCTTGATGGTCGCCCTCCTGCCAACCTCACAAAAAGCGAAGACATCGCCGTCGCATCGCCTTTCACGCCTCTCCCCTTCCTGTCCCTCACCCATAACTCATGCATTCGTGAACCCCTCCTCCTTCAAATAGCTCTCCATCTCCTTCCCATTCGGTCTGCTCCTTAGCAAACCCGCCAACTTCCACGGCTGTTGCAGTATCAGCAAGCTATCCCAGCACAAGAAGGAGAGGGCGATGTTGAATCTGGGAATAAGGAGCAGGATACAAAGGCTGTCACGATACCATCCATGTACTCAGTACCTCCAATAACACAACACATCCCACGGCTCTTTAAAAGCACAAAACAGGTTGAAATCAGTACTCACAATATCAAAAGCCCCCATCCTAACCTCCACAACCTGGACCTCCTTTGGCTCTCTAACTTCCTTCTTCTCCATCGCCGCCTCAAACTCTGCACAAGTCGTCGCAAGGTGGTAATTGATGCCTGGCTTGCTCTCGCCACCGAAGAAGGACAGCATTTGAGCGTATTGGAAGGATGGGACGTTGTTGTATTCTGGTGTTGGGGATTAGCTGGGGCAGGGAGGTGTGGGCGGGGGTGTGGGTGAGGGTGAAATGAGGGGTGAAATGAATGGTGGAAGGCAGGGAGGAAGCGTGGAAAGAGAGGATAGGTAACGTACTCTTCCGTGCACCATGGATGGCGCGCTCGATGGTATAGCCGTAATTATTGATAATAACCCTGCGCCGCATGCCATGGTCAGTAGATCATTCACCTCCAACATAATTCCCAGACAGCACTTACAGCACCGGCGCCAATCCCTCAGCAATCATGACAGCAACCTCCTGCACCGTCAACATCAATCCACCATCACCAATAACCAGAACCGTGCGTCCTCGTCCCTGCGGTCTCTCTCTACGTGCGACGTCTGCGCCGAGTGCCGCAGGACAGGCGTAGCCGATACTGCCGAAGTAGACTTGCGTGAAGAAGCTGGTGGGATTAGGTCAGATAGATCATGATGAGCAGGGTCGAAGAGCGAGTGACGAGTTGTGTGCGGTGAGCAAGACTTACGTGACGTCCCTCGGCATCTTCGCATCAGGAAGCCCGTATTGCGACGCCCCTGTGTCGCAGCAGACGATGTCGAAGGGCTTGATGTAGGAGCTGAATTTGGACCAGATGTAATTGCTGTATCCAGTTGTTAGGTATCATGTATCCGTACCTCAATCCTGATGGGGTTGGAGTGCCAACATACTGAGTGATCTTATCGCCAGTCCTGTCCACTTTGAGGTCATGTTCCGGCAATGTCGGCATTTCGACAGTCGGCAGCCTTGCCTGGGCCGGAGACTTGACCAACGCCTGGAGCATCTGCGCCATGTATACGTTGTCGAATCGCTTGCCCTTGACCTACACACTCTAGTCAGTACTCTTCATTCACCACACCCCAACGATTACTCCAGCATCACCAGACCACTTACCACAACAAACTCATCCATAACATCCACCCTCCTCTCCTCCGGAATCTTCCTGCCCAATCCCCCA
>Ga0268250_10000942_pt1 | contig 13068 bp, 15 predicted proteins | sample AgamicAsSfe_FD_200448 | JGI IMG/M metagenome (GOLD analysis project Ga0268250, IMG submission 200448) | Agave microbial communities from Guanajuato, Mexico - As.Sf.e (v2) (version 2) | ecosystem: Host-associated > Plants > Phyllosphere > Phylloplane/Leaf | place: Guanajuato, Mexico | collected... | reverse complement strand
ACGGTGGTGATGGTGAAAGGAGTGGGCAGCACTCGGCGATGACGTTCTTCCCGAGGCCGAGACTCAATGATGATGGGTCCAGCACGTTTGCGTCGCCGACGCCGAGGGCTGGGAGGGTGGTTGATGTCGTTGCATGAGTATCTGATTGGTTATGAGTCGGATTGTACATGGGCAGGGGCTGGGCTTTTTGTGAATATGGCGGCTGGTCCTCCCTTTTTGGATTGAATGGCTTTTGGATATTGTACATAGATTTGGATCGTTAGACTGGGTATACAGAGAGGACAGTAATACAGCATTGTACAGGTCATGGCAAGGATAGTTTCTGAACCTGTGAAGTGCTTACTGCTCTAAGCATCAATCTGTGCTTTGTGTTATATCTGTGATATTGGGCGGAGTCCAGCAGAAACCATCCTTGATTGGAGACAGTCCACCTTCTATCGAACACTTCAAATCTGTGCTCTATTTCTTGAGAGAAGCCTGCAGAGATTCCCGAATCTCCGCTGCCAGCCCATCGACATCAGGCCGCGTAATGGCACGATCGGCCCACGCAGCAATCTCGATAACGACATCAATCACGGCCTTGACACTCTCCACGCTATTACCCAAGCCGATAGTGGCCTTTATATGACTTCTCGTCTGCCGAGTCGCGCCTAGTGCTGCAATAGCACTTGCAACAACAATGTGAGACTCCTGCTCTCTGAACACTGCCCTGTTTGCAGCGCTGACGAGATACCCCCAGCTGAAATTGGTGGAACATGCATCTGCTCTGGTGTCAGCATGGAAGGGCAAGATTGAATCGTCATAAGTATGCTCTCACATAGATCTGTAAAGTGCTTTTCCATGAGTCCGAAAATCTTGCCGTTGCCAACCCCGCGGTACACCTTCGCGCGCAGCTCCTTTCCATTTTGAACGTCCTCGGCGTCCATGTACTCCTTCCTGAGTCGAGGAGCGTCCCCATATTGGCTCCCCTTTCTCTCGAGCACGCCGATGATTCCGTAGGACGCTGGCACAACAGTGGGAATGCCAAGGAAGGGGTAGATGATCAGCAGGGTTTCACGCAGCTGGGCAAAGATCCGAGTGGAGTCTTCTGGCGTCGAGGTGGTTGTCAGACTGTCGAAGATGCGGCCGACGACGTCTGCTCGGCCTACGGCTATGCTGATGGCGACCTTGAATAGGGTTAGCGTGGTTGGGGCAGTCAACTGGACTTGAGAAAGAGAGGCAGGAGAGTAGACTCACGATGATACAATGGGCAATGCGAGACAGGTCGGGGATGGCGGAAAGAGTGTGGTGTAGATTCGTGAAAAACTCGTCGTCATATTTCTTCGCCCCCGGCTTGAGGTTTGTCGACACATATGTCTTGTCCCACTCGCTCATGAACTCATCTTTGTCCCAATCGCATTTTGAGGCGTGAACAGTGGACGACGACATCTTTGGGAATAGTCTCCTGAAAGTCTCTGTTTCCTAGACCAAGGCGATTCTAACCTAAATACTTAGGTACTGTTTTTACGCATTGCAGAACCAATCATCATGATTTCGAGACGTGGATGTCGTGAGGGCCGGGGCCGGCTGATCCAGTCCGGCCGGTGACGCTCTGTGGAGTTTCGTGGCGTAAACGGACATGCTGCGAGCATGAGGTACTCGTTCGTGGCCGGTCCACGTCATGTACTCGGGGCAACCATACGGTTCAGTTTTCTACACGAAGGCATAAGAGTGACCGTGATATCAGACGTGCAAAGACACCGTAAGCTCAACCTACACAACAGATACATACTGAAACATTCGGACAACCATGCCTCACGAAACAAGCACGCCGTCGCCCACCGGGACGAGTCCTTATCGCAAATATCTGCCACAACCAGGCAACAAAAAGCTCAAGGAATTGCCAAATTGTAATGCCCACGAATGGGCAGCACATCGATGTTCCGTCGAACCCTTCATCAGCAATTGGGTCGCAGAATGGAACGAAACCCTCAAGCAGCCATACAAAGGCATCACCACCGATGGCAACGTCATCCCAAAGCTCTTCCCAATCGCCGCCGATGGAGAAGATCACGGCGCACCAACAGCTAGCATGCTTTCAGCCGCTCAGGCCCTCCTTGCCACTGCCACAGATGCAGAAAGAACAGCACTATCCCACCCCCTGGACTCACCACAGTGGCGCTCCTGGAACAACCCCGAACTATACATTTTCAAGTCCGGCGTCCGCCTAGAGGAATCCTCCCGACCTCTCGTCACCTCCATCCACGCCCTCCTCCGCGCCAGTCTCAGCCCAAGCGGCTACCTCAAAGCCGTGGGTTGCATGAAGACAAACGCCTTCCTTGGCCGCCTCGTCCACGGAGAAAAGGTTATGAATGAAGAATCCTTCAATTTCGTCCTCTTCGGCACGCCCTCGCGCACGGGACCGTGGGGCTGGCAGCTATACGGGCACCACCTTGTCCTGAATGTCTGCGTCGTTGGAACGCAAATAGTCTTCTCGCCTGTGTTCATGGGTGCGGAGCCCAATTTCATCGACGAAGGTCCCGAAACTGACGTGTTTTTGTTTCATGCTCAAGAGGAGCAGGGGCTGGCGTTGATACGTTCTTTGGGGCCAGAGATGCAGCAGGAAGCTATCATCTATCATGAATTACACGATCCCGCCATGCCAGAAGGGCGCTTCCATCGAGCCGATCAGCGTCACTTGGGCGGCGTGACTCAAGATAACAGAATCATATCTTATGAAGGTATTCCTGTCTCCAAGCTGCACACTGCGCAGCAGAAAGAGGTCCAGGCGCTGCTGCGACTGTCCCTGGATATGTACCCGGAAGCGGCTCTGGATGCGAAAATGGCAGAGATCAGACTGCATTGGCAGGATACATACTTCGCTTGGATCGGTGGTACTTCAGACACTGATGCTTTCTACTACAAGATACACAGTCCCGTCATCATGGTTGAGTTCGACCACCACAGCGGCGTTTTCTTGACCAATGAGAAGCCGGAGAAGTTTCACATTCACACGATTGTGAGGACGCCGAATGGAGGAGACTATGGCAAGGCGCTGATTAAGCAGTGGGAGGCCTCTCGGGCTGGAAGTGGGATGTAGCGTGTGTTGCAAATAAATGTCTACACTATACAGCTGTGAAGAGTGGTGCTGCCCTATGTGATCATTGCGATGTTACCCGACCACCTAGGTAGTGTTGTCTGATCGTGATCGCATTCTTTGAGTGTGCAATACCATGCGGGAGTTCGGCTTGATATGATTAGCCATTGGCATAAATAAGCAGTGAACCACAATCACTTTTCTAAGCCGGCACGCTCCGGTAACTTAAACGCGAGGTCGGGCCGTTCCTCCACACTATACTCCACCTCCGGGAGACCAACGACTTCGGTCCTCGCCCTCACTTTCGACCGGGAACGGCGTCATATGATCAACCCAGATAGAGGTCCATGACCCAATCTATACAGTGCATCGAACAATAGCTACAACGAGCACCAGAAGGAACTCACCATCCACTCAAAGCAGAAAAGAAGGAACACACCCGGAAACCTCCGGAAACTTCTTCTCACGACACACCAAGCAATGTCAGCACAGTGGCAGCGTCTCATCCGCTTCGAGGACACAGAAGGCAACGTCCGATACGGAGACGCCGTACTTCCAGCGGATTGTGACGACGTTGGAAAAGCTGCTATTGAAGGCACACTTGAAGCCCGCGTGCTTCAACTACCACAAGGCCATACGCTGGTGGACTCGCTGCTCTCGTCACATGAATACGAAATCAATGGTTCTGCGGTCAAAGTGGCGAGATTATTGGCTCCGTTGAGTAAGGAGGATGTGCCGATTATTAGGTGTATTGGGCTCAATTACATCAAACACAGTACGAACGCTACTGGAAAGGTGGACATGGTTGCGGCGCTGACACTGATTCCTGTCTAGTTCAGGAGGCTGGAAGAGCCCCGCCGCCTTACCCCTCGCTGTTCATCAAGCCAAGCGCTTCTGTGGCGGATTGGGGAGAGGATATACCGATTCCAAAAATTGCACAGGCGTCGTGTGATTACGAAGGTGAATTGGTGAGTCGTATATAGTTGCCTGTTTCCAAGCTGAGCTCAAAGCTGACCATCATCATAGGTCGTTGTCATTGGCAAGACTGTTTCGAACGTCTCAAAAGAGGAAGCGGTAAAGTGCATAGCGGGTTACACTGTTGGCAACGACGTCTCCTGCAGACATTGGCAGAGCGATCCAAAGTATGCTGGCGGTGCGCCTCAGTGGAATTTCTCCAAAGGTTTCGATAAATATGCACCCATTGGACCGGTCGTGGTCTCGCCGCGTGTGAGTACACTGGAGCGTCTGGTCAGCGTCCTGATATCCCTGACTAATTGGATTGACAGACCATCACAGATCCTGGCAAGCTTGTCCTTCAGACTAGGGTGAATGGAGAGTTGCGACAGGACGGAAATACTGATGATTTGCTCTTCGATGTTGCGTATCTCGTTTCCTTTCTGTCTCAAGGTACGACGCTCGAGGCCGGAAGTCTCATCTTCACGGGAACGCCATCGGGCGTGGGAATGGGTATGAAGCCAAAGGTCTGGCTGAAAGATGGCGATAAGGTCGAGGTATTCATTGACGGAATCGGGACCTTGACAAACAAGATGGTGTTCATGTAGTGTCTTGTAGTCTCGAAAGACTCGTAGGCACTGACATGGTGAAAGTCAAGGAATTTGAAAATCATTCTGTACATTAGCCCAGTCTTCAATGCTCCCAAACTGGCCTTCCTGACCCATGAAAGCATCGCCTCCATAAGCTGGCCATGGCAGCGTGGAGAATCTTCCATCATCGTTGAGATCTCCAAGTACTTCGCCTTGCGCTATGCCACCAATCGAAAACGGCTGATCCATCGAGAATGCAAAGCCATAATCTTGAGGTTGTGGCATTGTCAAACGACTATTTTCCACTGGCACTGCACTAGTCGCATTGACTTGCTGACTTGTAGACTCGTTCGGCACTGCGACATGTAGAGCTCTGCGGCTAGACATGTAATAGGCTTGCAAAGTCGCTTGCTGTTATTGCCTTATCAGTCGTGCATCGTAGCATCAAGCTTGATCGCGTATACGTACATAACGTTTAGCAGGTGCCCAATGGCCTGCCATACGCTCCAATCCAGATAGAGATACGGCGAGGCAGTCCGAGGCCGATTTGGACAATTCAGGTGGCTTGACCAGACTCTCTCTTGCCAATATGACACCAGAAGAGAAAAGAAAGTAAGCAGTAAGAGGGGTACTGAGGAGAGTGTCATAGACTACAACAGTCTTTGCGTAGGTCTCGCAGCAGGCTATGGCATTTCGGCATGCCGCAGATTCTGCTATCATGACCATGTCTGGAGACAGGGACCCACGCAGGTCGATGATCAATGGACGTTCGATGAAGGTTCGGGCGCCGTGATACAAAATATACTATGATATACGTCAGTTTAAGAGCGTTCAAGCGGTCATTAAGACATACCATGAAGGCTAGAGCACCTGCTTCACCGCTATGAACTGCCGCAGCAAGTGTCTTTGAACTGAACTTAAGATACTCTGGAAGGCTTGTGAACCATGCATCCAGTTCTTGTTTCAAGATTGTGTAAGTTGAAGACCCGTGGTGAGGTGCAGGCTCCCGCTGAGGATGATTGGCGTAACGAGCAAGACGACCCCAGATCTCGGAAAGACGAATGGTAAATGCAAAAGAGCCCAGACTCGAGGTCCCTTGATCCATACTGTATTGATCGAATAAACCAGGATTGGTGATCATACTGTTCTCGAGAAAACACCGTTCAGTGGTGGGAAGTGGTAGCGTCGCATACTCGGTGGACATGGTGAAAGGTGCTTCAGAGCCGGCGCCCGAGAAGCGGTCAACAAGAAAAGCAGTCCAATATGTTCGCCGCATCATCTCCTGATCATGCCAAGTAGTTGTAGAGTCATCTGCCGAGGCTACACGATCAAGTCGAAGAGCGGTGCATAATCGAAAGGCCATACCTCCCAGCATCCAGGCTTGGGCGCCCTTCCCAGCACCCGCGGCGTGTAAACAGAGTAGAAGCAGAGCCTGGAGCATTGTGAGATCGGGCTGATCGAGACTACGCATCAATATCTCCATAGCCTCTGCTGCAAAATTCTCGCCTGCTTCGTAAGGAGGGTCATTCTGGAGAGCTGGATGACTAGAGAATCTAAAGGTGTTTGCGTGAGTGCAGGACTTTGGGAACTTTCTCAACTTACTAACCTTGACGCGACTGCACAGATGCTATACGTCAGTAACGGGCTTGCCTTGCCGACTGCAAAGTCATCCTCGAGTGTCTGACGGTGCAGAAATCCATATTGTTGATTGTGTATATACTGAAAATAGACATCAATCAGGTGTAGAGTGATGCTCTTATTAGGCATGGACCTGTAAGCTGTTATCGTTTGTTCTCTGGGCCTTCATCACTAGGTACTGAAGAAGCTAACCTTATGTGATGGTTGCCTGTCAACGAGCTTGGATATCTAGAGTATGCGTCGACAGAAAGCAGAGGAATGGGACTCGCCGTGGTGGCAGTGGTGGTGAAGCTGGTACGATCGTTCCTCGGCCTTTTACGACTTTCATGCTCTGCTGATTGCGGTGGCCGTCCTACATCTGTATGATGCGTCGAGCCCGTGTATAATGGACTCGGAATTGTTGACAGGCCCCGATTGGTCTGTGAAAGTGATTGTGATTGTACCCGATCCATTGTTGGTACGCTGGAAGTCCTCTCTGTCTGCGGATCAAGCTGTCTCTCAGGGACGCATCGTGGTCGCATTGTATTCCCGTCGCCATCCCCGTCCTCGTCCCCCGTTCCATTCCGCCGGGTAGAATTTAGCAGACAATCTTGATCTTCCTCAAGTCGAGATTGATGATCTGTGGTTTTCCCTGACGGGTCCCGATCCTTACGAAGAGCGTCAAGGACATCCCGCAACATGGTCTCCACATTGTCCATGCGCTGAGATATGTGCTTACTAGCTTGCGGCACACCTCCCCGCTCGGGTCCCCGGTGAAGACGCGGCGTGGTGTAGGCACATTCCAAGTCATTCTCACTGCAACGCGTACAAGTCGGCTTCTGTCCGCCGCAACGCACCTTGCCCTTGCGACAGCTGTCACAGGCTTTGCCAGTCCGCTGCGTCTTCGCCGTGTCGTCGCCGACGACAGACATCTCGGAGCTTACTGAATGTGCCGGAGCGGATGGCGAGGCTGCATGAGATGGGAGGGAGAGATGAGCTGATGGGTCGGCTGAACCTCGTGCGCCGGCGCGGAGAACCTCACGTGGCGAAGAAAAGCCGAGACAGCCTGTACCTACTAAGGTCCTACCACTACCTACCCTGACAGTGTCACATGCAGGTTGCAGAACGAAGACGGGACTTTGACGGACGCGATGTAGACTAGGACAAGTCTTGACACTCGTACTGGACTACCTTTCTGAATACCTTACATTGCGCGCATACAGAAATTCACTGCAAATACGCCTTGAGAACGCCCTGCAAATCCTCCACTGACGACACCCGTGCCAGTATGTGTTGATCAGGCCGGACCAACAAACCCACACTCCTGTCAAGCTTGTTCAGCGTCTGCCAGAAAGCCTGGTTGCGCAGCGTGAAATCAGACCCAAGGATTACTCGATTCACCGACTTCACAAGCTCCGGTGGCGTGTTACCCAGGACAGTATCCTTGGTGACAACTAATGTAAATCGACCAGGAGTAACAAGATCAAGTGTCGACAGCTCAGACGCTCCAATATCAATGATAGCATGAGGTAACCTTGCCCCAACTTCTCCAGATGGGACATAGTCGGCGCAGTTGCGCGAAGTGTCACGTTGTTTGCCATAGACATAACCGAGTTGTAGGTCAAGAGAGTCGAAATGTTCTCGCTGGAGTTCCAGAGCATGGTCGATGATTGCACGGGAATCTGGCTCGACCATAAGCTTGTTAATCTGGTCGGTAAACGAATCGCACTCTTCTTCCGAAGGTGATGGTCCGGATTGAGACTGTTTGGTTTTGTTGATGTCAGAGCCGTCGACGTGAGACTTGTTCGAGGAAGCACCGTTCTGCGCTGTACTTCCGTTGGCCTTTGTCTCTTCCAAAAGCGGGCCAAGGTCATGCGCTTTGACCGCATCTTGGAGCAGCCCGATTTGACGACGGTTATGGGCGCTCTGGTCAGCATTGGTGTGAGCTATTGGGCGACGTTCAGCGTCGTATGTCTTGAGGAAAGAGGGCTCCGCGAAGCCACCCTCCACGGTTGCGATCTTCCAAGCCAGGTTATGTGCATCTGCGACACCAGTGTTGAGTCCTAAGCCACCAGTAGGGGGAAATGCATGTGCGGCATCACCGACTAGAAAAGTGTCATCAGCCTGGTATGTGCGAGCCACATTCACAGACATGTACCACGCCTTGGTGGCAAGCACGTCATATTGCAAGTCTTTCGTGCCGAGCAAGCGATTGATGATGCTTTTCGACCGCTCTTGTGTGAAGTAGCTCTCGTCGAAGGGTATCCCTCTGCCACATTTGGCCACTAGAACGTGATTGCTTGCAAGTTGGTGTGTGACAATGACTGCATAATCTTTGACGATTGGGTTGAAGAAGAAGTATAATGCTCCTCGTCGATGACCAGCAAGTTTCGTAATGTCTGCATTGAAGTGGAAAGTCATCATTTCTGCCGGTGGTGCTTTTTCATCAAAGGGAATGTCCAGTGAAGATCGCACGTTGCTCCTAGACCCATCGCAAGCTATGAGGTACTTGCTTTTGATTTGATGATCTTGCTTGGTCTTTCGCTCTCTGACCGTCGATACACCATCACTGCGACTAAGCCACTCATAGCCATCGCAAAGCTGGACACCTCGTCTTCTAGCTTCGGTCCGCAGCCAATCTTCGAGTTCGGGCTGAGCAACATTGAAAAAGGGTTCCGGTGTCAGCTCGAGGACCGCATCATCCTGACGTTCATATGGTAGAGATCCAAGCCGAGTGCCGTTCAGCGTGTTGAGAAACCAGACAAGTCCGGCCTCATCGCGGCCAGTGCCCAATCGTCGCAAACGTTCGGTATCGAGCTTCAATTGTCTGAAGATCTCAATGGTGCGAGGATTGACCGCATGGGCCTTGGGCGCCCCTAGTCTGGTTGGGTATTTCTCCAGAACAACACAGTCAATGTTCAATTGGTTCAAAAGCAACGCCTGGGTCAGGCCGATGGGGCCTCCTCCACAGATGAGTACAGAACATTCGGAAGGTAGGTTTGTGACGCTCTCGAAAGACGGCATTGTGATGTGAGGTGTACTTGATGTCTTGTTTGTTGGGTTGGATTGACTTTGGTCATTCAAATCAGCTTGTTGCTCGCCTTTATTCACAGCTCATGGACACTCCGTAGATGAGGTCCGACCGTTTCACGAGGGCACTTCAAACGCCGGTCAGAACGAAGCACCATGTGGCGAGTCTACCGGTCCGAAGTTGTCGGCACGGCCGTACTGGTTCAGCCGGAAAATGCTAGCACCACACTTCCCCATTGTTTCCCCAGATGGCGTTTCCCCATTTCCCCCATTTCCCCAGCTGACCATGCTACGGAACCGGGGAATCCTGGACCTCATTACCAAGGGCGAGAAACTTGTGGCTACCTTATAAGAAGAGAGTGATGTTTCGAACGTGCTTTGGTCAGAAAGAGAAAGCCTCGCCCTTCACATCACACCTGATTTCACCTTCAAGATTTCGCTGTCTTACCTCTTCTACTTTCATCCGATATCGCAGGGATGAACACTGGAAACGGCGATATTGTCTTGAGGCAACTTCCCCTGCTCCATTCAGGCCTCGATGAGAAAGACATGGGCAACGTTCACATAGAGACCACAAAATTGGGCGACGCCAGCGGATCGGAGAGGAATGGAGTCAGCGGCCTCAAGACTGCTCCTAACGGCACTACGATCCTTCTGCCTCAGCCCAGCGACAATCCTAACGACCCGCTGAATTGGTCTTGGAGAAAGAAGCACATGGTCTTGCTGGCCGTAAGCTTTGGTGCATTGCTTACTGATTGGGTGAGACCACACTTCGATGTCGAGCCAAATGTTCAAGCTAATCCACTGTAGGGCATCGCATGGGGAACTACGCTCTTCGCACAACAGGCAGTGACATGGAACATGACCGTGCCTGCAGTCGCCAACTCTGTGAGCGGTGGTAACTTCATGCAAGGTGTTGGTGGTATCCTCGCAGTTCCTCTTACACAACGCTATGGAAGACTGCCGGTGCTCTTCTGGTCACAGGCACTGACAGCTGTTGTCGTACTTGCCGCAGCACTCTGTCCAAATTACGCTGGATTTACTGCGTGCAGAACCCTTCAAGGTCTCTTCAACACTGCGCCTCAAGTCATCGGACTCAGCATGATTCACGACATGTTCTTCTTCCACGAGACTGCGCGCAAGATCGGCATTTGGGTAAGATCACGCTTTGAAACTGAATGATGCTCCAAGCTAACTCGGCATCATAGGGGTGAGACCACATTTCGCGACTGAACAATGGTCCAAGCTGACTTGTTGCAGACTATGTTTTATCGGAGGCCCCTTCGTAGGCCCCCTGATCTCTGAGTTGCTCAGTGAGCGCATCACATGGCGAGCTAATTATGGAGTCCTCGCTGGCTTCTACGCTCTGTCAACACTGATCGTCATCGTCTGCGGGCGAGAGACGCTCTTCGATCGGCAGACTCTCATCACGCCGAAGGGGACTCAGGTCGCTGCTTTGACTGGTCTCATGGGTTATCGTGCCACTGGACGTCCTAGCTTTTGGAGGGTGTTCAAGGATCTAGCCTCAATCTCGATTCGACCACATATCTTTGCAGTCTGTAAGTCAATCTAATGCTCCTTGAATCTGCGCATGCGTGGCAAATTCCGACTAATAATTCATCTCAGCTGCACCGTTCTACATGCTCACCTTCATGTGGTCCATCGGGCTTGTGAATACGTTTTCACAATTTACAACAGCACCGCCCTACTCGTTCGGACCCACAGCAGTGGCTCTTTTGTACTTTGCTCCAATCATTGGCTCGATATTGGGGGACTTCTGGGGGAATTGGTTAAATGACCTGATTGTTGACCGACACATTCGCAAGCACAACGGAGTGTATCACCCGGAAGCTCGTCTCTGGGCGATCTGGCCTGCCACTGTTGTTGCGGTCGCTTCTCTCGTGCTGATCGGACAGACTCTCCAGCATGAACTATCCTGGGGTCTACTCGCGCTCGGCTGGGGCGCATTCTCCTTCGCCGTCCTTGCGGACACTGTTGCCATTTCCGCGTACGTGCTCGACTGTTTTCCCAGCCATGCCGCGCTGGCCTCGTCCATTGTCAACTTCTGGCGCACCTGCGGTGGCTTCTGCGTCGTCTACTTCCAAATCGACTGGGTACACAAGTCTGGGGCAGCGGTGACCTTTGGGTGTCAAGCAGCGATCTGTGGGTTTGCGTTCTTGTTTGTTGTGCTAGCACAGGTTTTTGGACAGCGGTGGCGAGTGCGGTTCCCTCCTCCTCAAGCGGAGAATTGAGAGAACAGCGTTACAGCGATCATTAGGAAGGGCGGAAGGGCTTTCAAGGAGGAACAAGATTGTGTCAATCATCGTGTAGAATTATGTATTGTGCCATGTTATGTTTGTTTCAAGATATAGCGATGTCACAGCCACAAGTCTGCTTTCCTCAAGTTCATCGGCGTGTAGAAAGTCGTCAAAAAGGATTCAATGCAGCGGGGCTGGCCAACCGAAAAGCCCACGCCAGTCAGTGAGACTGGCTGGTCCGGTAGTGAGCGAACAATCGCACCGTATCAGGCACAGCCACTATGCTCTCAAAGTATTTCTTGACATGAAAACCAAGCATTTCAGCCCTCTCAACATTTTTTACCCTCTTCGCGTACACATACAGTAGCACAAGATAATCCAATACAGTAAAGTGCGTATAAGTAACGGTCCACAGGATATCTCACACTGAGTACACTAGGTATGCTGCACCCTCGCGCCGAAAGCTTCTCCCTCGTACACCAACAAGGGAGAACTCAGTGACTATGGTAGCTTCAAGTCTTGCACGATGACTTGACCTCTCTGACCCTATTCACTAGCTTCCTAACTCTCCACAGATGAGACCGGCCTCTGTTCAGCCACCAGAGCTGTCATGATGAAGGTGTACACGTAGCCAGTGTATAGTCCTATACAATGCTGATTGTTCTGCTCGGCAGGCTTTGACCCGACACCTGGACAAATGACTTCAGCTCTTCTCATTCCTCTCCTCTCCTCCCCGCACTCTCTTCTGTCTCTCATTCATCCTCAATACTTGTGCAGCAATCAGCGCTCTCTCGTCTCCGCTTCGCTTCACCTACTTACGCTGCACTCAACCCTCCTCGTTCCTCTTCTCCTGCTCGGCATCCTCTCTTTTTGCCTTTCCTACTTCTCTCTCTCCTGCTCCTCATTATTCGTCTCTATATCACAATGTCCTCATCGCGCCCGCGTCCGCACTACATCCTCGACTCCCACGTCCACCTCTGGCCTGCCTCCGCTGCTAACAGCGAAAGTCACGCATGGATGACACCGTCGGACATGCCGTTAGCGAGGAGCTTTGAGATGGAGGAGTATATTGGGGCGTTGGCGGGTAGTGTTGATGTTGTTTATGATGGTGGAGGTAAATCGAGAGGTGAGGATAGGATAGAGCAGGGGAAGGACGTAGACGTGGTAGCGAAGAATAGGGCGCAATTGTTGGGAATGATATACATCGAGACAGACCGCCGCCTCCTTTCTCCCAGCCTTGCTTCAGAGGCTGGTGATACGCCTGCATATCCTCGCCGCTACACCCACCCCCTCGCCGAGCTATCCTACCTTCGCCACCTAATCGAGGCCGAGTCCTCAACAACAATAACAACATCGACATCACCACCAACACCCCGTCTACTCGGCCTCGTCCCCTGGGCGCCCATCGACGAAGGTCCAGCCGCACTGGAGACGTACATGAAACTAGCTCGCGAAGTCACTGGCGAAGCGACGTGGGCACGGATAGTGGGCTGGAGGTTTTTGGTGCAGGGGTTGAGGACGGAGGAGGCGTTTAGGAAGGTTG
>Ga0268250_10000940_pt1 | contig 13090 bp, 10 predicted proteins | sample AgamicAsSfe_FD_200448 | JGI IMG/M metagenome (GOLD analysis project Ga0268250, IMG submission 200448) | Agave microbial communities from Guanajuato, Mexico - As.Sf.e (v2) (version 2) | ecosystem: Host-associated > Plants > Phyllosphere > Phylloplane/Leaf | place: Guanajuato, Mexico | collected... | reverse complement strand
AACGAGTGACTGCGACAAGCGTCTCTGCCGTCGAGATTTAGATCGGGATATGAGCCTCACTTGCAGCTGGCTGGCTGTCTGCTATTCAGCCTGACGCGGTGCAGATCGCTTCGGTCCGTCGAGTGCAGTGGAGCCGAGGCGAGGCGGCTGGTGCACGGCGCAATGGTTTCCAGAGAGGGGAACAGCAACAACAACGAGCGACGAGAACAAGATGCAGTTTGGGTCGAATATGAAGCAGGCGAGGTGAACAGTAGAAAGTCGAGAGACACGGGCTGAACGGGCGGTGGAAGAAGAGGGCGCCAACGTGCTCGTACTTCGCTGAGGCGGAGGACGCCTGCATACTCGCTCAGCCACTCGACGTCCTGCTGAGCATTGCTGCCACCCCTGCGACATGCTCCCTGTTGATCAACATGGCCGTGAGCATCTCCAACGCGTCTTGTCGAGCATCGCGATTGCAGTCACATACTGATCAGCAATTTCGGGCTTCCATGACCAACATCGTGCATCATCCCACGCCTTCTGCCATCACCATGAAGCATCGTATCCACGATGCTGTCCCGCATCCCTTTGTCTCTCTGGTCTGCCCAGGGCGACCCCGGATTCCAGAACGCGTCACCACCAATTCCAGGCCAAGCCTTTTGCCCATGTCTGCTCAATCTCGCTGACCGCGCCGCACCTTGGGTGGTGCAGCTTACTCTGAGAGCCACCGCTCCCATCCCCTCTGCCAATGTCTATCATTCACTCTCCCGTCGTAGCGCTATCGACTTCGTGTTCTCGGTAGACGCAGTTGCCGGTCAGACATGACGTCGTAGCCACCATTGACCTCTTGAATGCACTGCCTGGCGTACGTAGGACCTAGCGCTACATCGCGGCATGGCACAGCATCACAAGCCACGAAAACGTTATTCTACGCCGATAGGGTATGGTATGAACCGGCCGTTCAGCCTCATCCGAATTCTAAATCATCGCGACCAACTGATGCAACTGGGCGTAAACACTACTTTTCTTAGCAAACACCTTGTGCGCGCTCACGGCTGTCGAGGTTTGCGCTCGTCCATCGATGCCATGTTGCGACAAGAGGTCTGCGTTTTCAACTCTGACGTTTTCAGACACATGGACCGCGCATTTTCTGATCAGCGACCTCTCTCGCCATACAAGCATATGTACGGACGACATAGCGGTGTCTGTCAACAATGCGATCCGCGCGCCTGGTTCACGTTGCAGGGAATGCTTCCAGTGCCTCGCACATGTGTGTCATCCGCACAACCACACCGCATCTTACTTTACACACCCGCCGCCATCATCTTTCACCCTGCGACCTTGCTTCTTAGAAATTCGGTGTCGCCTTCTCCGGAGTGTCTCTGATGAAGTTCGTTGGCGCGATCCATCCAGGGTACGACACAGATACTTTGTCGGGTATACCGAGACTTTCCCAGTACGAGAACCAGAACACCGAATGAAGCTGTCGCCGAACTTGTGGCCGTTGCTTCAAGCGCTCACCTCGTGTACTATGCTGAGTGTCCTAAGTGTTCGCAGACGCCGAGAGTTGATGGCTAAAGATGCCGGCGCCACCGGTTCGATCTATGCCCCACCAACAACCGAGCCCGAGATTCGCTTCCAACACTGATGACCCTTTGAATAAGCACTACCACTGTTTGCAGCAACACGGCTATGGATAGATTCCAACTAATTTTCCATTTCTACATCGATCAGCTACTCAGCCTTCTAGGTTGGTCAATCTTCAGTAGTATAGTGGTCAGTATTTCCGCTTGTCACCATCACTGGCAACTCGCGGGAGACCGGGGTTCAATTCCCCGCTGGAGAGTTTCCTTTTGCCAATCTTTTTGTCTGTTTCCATCATTGTTTTGTTCTGCAGATTTTTTTGACTTCGATAGTGGACGCTCCGATTCACAGGTCACAGCGGCGGTCTCATTGGCCAGAGTGATGAGGTAATCACCCGTTACGTACTAGTGTTCCACCAGCAAGGGTCTGCGGGACCGTGCATGGAACATCAAAATCTCGAGGGACGCCTCTAACAAAGTCGCAGAGCAGGGCGTCTCGATAATGCTAGGAATCATTTCAGATTTTAGACGCCATACGGAACGCCACGACGCTTTAGTTTTTGAGTGCTGTTTTCGAGTGAACCTGGAACATCCTCACACTCTATCAATGCTTGTGATTGTAATTACGCACGCCGTACAAAGGGTAGCAGGGCGACGATACGACTTGCATCCTACGATCTAGACATAAAATGACCCGGCGAAACACACAACCGAATACACAAACACTATCGCAGTCACATGGTCGGTAGGTCTTCCCATATTCGTCCTCTGTGGGCGGGAGTATTCCTCCTTCGGGTATCGTACGCCACGTTTCTCATCCAGTTGCAATGCCTCGTCGGCGGTGACTTCGTTCGGTGGCCAGATCAGGTAATGTACCGGAATCCAACAGCTGGCCAGCTGTCCGAGCCACCACACCGGCGGCCATCCGATCCTGGTAAGCAGAAATACCCATCGATCATGGCCTGAGAGAACGACCTCAGCCGCCGAGTACGCAGTGCTGATTTGATCTGCCGGGTCGAAGCAACGTACAATGTTAAGTACCACACCGAGGATGCAAGCCAGAATGAAGCAGACGTGTATCCAGACCATCTGTTGGAAGAGTATCGCACGTAAGCGGCTGAAAAAGCCCGAAGGCCTCGGCCCACGTTCTTTGATCTCCAGAGAGAGGCTTCCACTCGGCGTGAATCCAGGCTTTGTCCCACCGAAGCGTGTCGGAAGTACCATACCGCGAACAAGAGAAAGCGTATAGTACGGAATAAGCCAAACGTCGGCTTGATCCCAGCGCATCGCGTCCCGATACCCAACAAACAACGCCAGACTCATCTTGTGCGCCGTATCAGCAAAAATCCAAATGCAGACGAGTCGCAGAAGCCAAGCGAGTTGCCAGCGCTCGTAGTAGACTACGAAAGGATAGCCAGCTAGTAGTGCAAGTGGAAGACCGATGTAACCCAGCCAGTTAAGTGCGCTGTTCACCACAGATCCTGCACCAAAAACGTAGCCGGCGAGGCGTTGGCGGGCGTTACAGAAGGGGACAGTCGGGCCCCAAAGGCGAAAGTTGATCTCGAAACGGTCAGCCTTTATTGCAAGGTATCGAGAAAGAGTATTACCTTGAACGCTGTTTGAACATTCCCAATGGTCCATCTCGTCCGCTGTTTGATATGACCAGACAGAGTATCCGGCATCTCACCGCATTGCAAATACTCATCGATATAAGCTACTGACCAGCCTTTCCCGAGGAGCATGGAGCTACAAGCAGTGTCCTCACTGATCGAGTATGTAGGAAAGCCACCAATGTCCTCTATTGCTTCCCTGCGCGCCAGATACCCGGACCCAACGCAATCGCCTGCGCCGAGCCCATCATGGATAAGCTCCGTCATGGCATAGAAGTAATCGAGATCCTGTCGCACTGGATCGTCGAGCGGAATGTTCCAAAAGTACTGTGGCGGGCATGCCATCCCCATCTTGGGATCGTTGAGAAGATGTGGCATCATGGCGCGTAGCCAATTTGGTTGGACTATCATGTCGACGTCCAAGCCTGCGACGAATGGCGAGGGGAAGTCTGTGAGCTTTGCGCTAAACTTCAGCCCGTTATTGAGATTGCCCGCTTTCTGGTTCTCAAGTAAGCAAAAGTGTCTATTAGAAGAGGTAGTCAACGTACATAATCCGGCACCTCTGGCTTCTCACGACTCGTATAGTGTGCGTGTGGATACTGCCGCGATACATGTAACATCCTTTCTTCCAGATCCCTCGACCGACCATCATCACACAAGATGACATTGAGGCGATTCAATGGCCAATTTGTCTCGCATGCAGCCCTGACAACATTGAGAATGGTGTCGTTATCCTCCCCACACGCGGTAATGAGTACAGCTACCGCTGGGACATCATCGCCTTCAAGATGAAGCTTTTGTCTTCTGGGTCGCCGCAAGACAAAAACACGGTTGAAATAAAGTAGAATGGTAGGAAGGTATTGGAACAACTCAACGACAATGAAGAACCAGGCTAAACCTAGCTGGTATTTTCCAACTACTTGCGTGTAAGCAAGACAATAAACCCGAAAACAGATGTAGGCCAGCAAGCAAAATGGCGCTAGGAGGCCTGTAGCAGACACAAGGGGCCAGAGGGAATCTGGCGCGACAGCCATGTTATGAGTTGGAGTGAAGGACGATACGACAAGAAAGGCGTGAGTAATATCTTATAGCTGACGACGCGACTTCTAGCATCTCTTTGAGCCTACATCACGTCGGAGATAGCAGCGATGTAACCATCTTTTGCACTAATTGGTGGGATGCGCTGTGGTTACCGGGTACCTTTCCATCGAGCGTCGCAGTAAAAGAGACGGGAAGATCGCCGGCGCGCATCGCATCTTCAATCATGGCGGGAAGCAGATCCACCACGTGGTGAGCTTGCACGGCAGGGCAAAGCCGTAACAAGCGGGCACAGCACGTGCAAAATCACTGCAAAAAGAATACACGCTTGCATCTATCATACGCCAGCTACTCATGATTTCCAAGAAGCCGAACACCAGTATTCGCTACGTACGAATAAGAGGACACAAACCTCTATCAGAAATTTTATTGCTTCTTCCAAGAACCACACTTTTCCTACAACCGCTTTTGCTTTTAGGCTTGTAACAAAATCTCCTTTGACGTACTTATCTGACGTATCCAGCCAGCATCTCACTAACACTTGCCTAATGGGGCAGCTATACATCAACAGCCAACCGCATTTTCAACAAATCCCCCTTAATAATCTCCCCTTTCTTCTTTTCCAACTCCTCCATGTCCCAGCACGCACTAACATACCTTCCACTCAACCACTCCCTTCTCTCACTTCCTAACCAAGCCAATGTGTCCGCTCCCAATTCTGGTGTATCAACAAGCCATTCATGCATATGCCCCGGCATTTTCAAAGCAAGTTCTGTTTGCACGCCGCCAGGATGCACAGCAATAGCTACCATGCCGTCTTTCCCCTCACCATGGTCCTGGGCAATGAACTCTGTGAGGCGCAAAGAAGCTAGTTTCGCTGGTCCGTAGGATGAACTTTGCGGAACGATCATGAGAGCGCCGATGGATGTAAGGTTTATGATGATTTTGGAGCCAGCGAGGAGTAGAGACCAACATGCGCGGGTCACGAGATAAGGGCCTTTAACACTGACCTCGTAGTCGCTCCACCAGGCTTCCGGGTCAGATTCTGGAATGCCGGCGAAGGGCGTGAGACTTCCTGCATTGTTGATAAGAACATCAAGTCTTCCATCAAACTTCTCGGCCACTTCTTTCACTGCAGCATCTACGCTGTCTTTACTGGTGACATCGAGGCTCAAGGCCAAGACATGTGGTTGCGAATGACCTGCGTCTTTGGCTGCAGATTGAACTTCCAAGACGACGTCGGATAGCGAGGATCGCGCGCCGAGGGCTATGCAGGATGCACCTGCTCTTGCGTAGCTGATGGCCGTGGCGCGGCCGACGCCTTTGGAAGCACCAGTGATGAGAACATGTTTTCCCGAAAGGTTGGAATTGGTAGGGTTGATGTAAGAGTATGTGTCGTGACGCTCAGTCGGCGTGAATTTCATGCCTGGTGCCTCTTGGTAAGTTTGTTCGTAGAGAAGTACGGTGGGATTGAAGTACCATTCGAGGCGTGCTTTTCGCCAGAGTCATTAGACATGATGGTGCTTTGTTTTTGAGGGACAGAGTACAAGCCCTTGCAGATATCTGAGTAATAAATTCAATGATGGGGAAATAGCATTTGCAAAGGCGTGGTTGGTAATGTGAGGCGGGCCGTGGCATGACGTAACGCGGATCCACATCCGGTATGGTAAACGTCCGGTACTAGGATCACGGCAGTATACAAGTGGCCTATCGAAAATATATGTTCGGCAATGGCAACACAACGTGAGATTCATAGCTCCAATATGGGTGGGAAATCGTGAACTGAATTGAAATTACTCTTATATACCATGCGCTTACTTGCCCAACGCTAATATCCTCTCCACTGCTCTCTCTGCCGCAATCATAACACCCATGACCGGGTTGGTAGTAAGAGGCGGCACAATACTTGCATCGATCACGAACAGGTTCTGCATACCAATCACCTTCGTGTTCGCATCAACACATGATTCCATCCTGCAACTGCTGCTCCAATGCTGCACATTGCCACGAGTATAAGCACTTGGCGTGGTCAACCAGGTTGAAATCTGCTCAAGCGTGGAGTTTTTCGCAATGTTGAGTGGTGTGAGGGTATGAGGAAGAGCTTGGAAGATGTTGTGAACGAATGTGGCGATTGCTGCTGCGTCGCGGGGGTCGGAGTAGAAATTTGAGTTCGGAAGGGCGATACCCCTGGCGTCCAAGTTCACTCGACCGACAGATCGGAGACCAGAGGTACCGTAGACGTTGAGTGTGATGGTACCGTTTTCCAAAAGGTCCATCGCACCAGCAGAGTCAATAGTGCCTTGGCAACCCACTACATCATCGCCCTGCTCGATGTAATCCCAAAACGCGCTCGTTTGAGAAGCAAATGTATAGGGTCCTGAGCGGTTGTTGAGATACAGCTCAACGTCAGACGGCGGTGGGTTTGAGTAGCTATAGCTGTATGACGCGATTTCGTCGGAATACAGCTCGATAAAGGTGTTTGGGTTGTCGAAGACGCCATTGCCGACAGCGGTATTGTTGATCCACTCTTGAGAAGGAACGGTGACGTGACCATTTTTAGAGAGGTTCTTCAAAGTCTCTGCTTCGCCTATACCCGACCACATCAACAGTTGAGGACTGAGAAGTGCGCCGGCGGAAGAGATGACCATTCCGCCCTTCTTGATGCAGATACTGTGTGAACTGGATGCACCATTGGTCTGAACGTCGACACCGGTTGCTACACCGCCATCTCGACGGACGCGCAACACCTTGGTGCCAGTCTGGAAAGAGAAGTTCGTTCTGTTCAGCGCAGATTGAAGATACGTCTTCACTGGCCCGCTCCTTTGGCCATTCTCATAGTACCAGATGGGATGTCCGAACACCTTCGTCTTGTTATGGTTCTCGATACCGTCATTCAGGCCAACATCCGCATACCCTGCGCCATCAACAAGCCATCGCTTCGCAGCCTCGTAGCCGCTCTGCAGATACCGCTTGCCGTCCTGCGATGGGCTGTCTGTACTCGGCTGTTTTGTCCTGACCTTTTTAATCGCGGATTGCATGTCGGCGTCCTTCCAGCCATCTGGGAAATAGCGGTTCCAATCACTCGCGGGCGGCTGGAAGAACAGTCCAGCGTTGATTGCGGAGTTACCACCGACAGTGCATCCTTGGAAAGCGTTGACCACATCTGATGCGCAGGTCAGGTTGCCCTCACCCGAGTTCGAGAAGATTGATTTGTACAGTCCCGGCACATCAACTCGGCTGAGTTCAGTCCCGTTCAACCATTCCGGGCGAGCACGACCGCCGGTTACGTAGTACGATGGGCCACCTTGCTCTAGGAGTAGAGTCTTCTTGCCAGCTTCGCTCATACGGTCTGCTGTGACGATACCTGCTGGACCAGAACCTGGAGATATTAACCTTGGAGTCGGGCCGTGGATGCAGATGCGAACTTACCGACGACAATGACGTCCCATTCACCACCAGCACAAGTCTCTGCCGCAGCATAGCTGGTGAGAACAGCCACTGGCAACAAAGTCTTCAACATATAAGATGCTACCATGATGCCGTTCGGAATCTGGGGGTTAGAGGTGCTTTGGTCACAGTTCGAGAGGCTGTGGCTCCTGACCGCTAGCAGGCTGAAGGGCTTGCTTTAAGCACCTCATCTCACCTCGATCATCTAGCATGTACGCTTACTTTAGCCGCCAATTCTAAAGCACGGTGATGTACAAGTACCACCATACTAAGCAAATTTGCATGTTGAAGCTGGAAGCCGACATCACCGAACACGAAGAGGTATGACGCCGCTTACGAGATGGTACGTGCGTGGTGCTAGCCCATCGCCCAGACGCGGGCACTTTCCCTCATCGCACGCGCTACAGGGGCTTGGATCGTACGCCGGTCGATACCAGTGGGGAATTTGAAAATCGGAGCGTTGGTGCTGCGGCTGCGTGGCGGTCGTTGCATGGTTATTTTGGGATTTAGGGCGAGCTGGAGATGTGGCGATGAGGGGTCGGGTACCAAACCTAAGCGGAAGGCGCGGCTGAAGTTGCGACTTTGCGTCAGTCACCCAGTTCTCAACCAGAGTACTTTGTTTTTAGATTCCTCCTAGGCTTCACAGCAAAGATGACGGAGTTATGTGGGAAAGCTTGAGAAGCTTGTTGCGCGATGTTACGGAACTTGCCCGCTCGGGCCGCCTGGGAGCACCGGTAGTGGACTCTTCGTATGAGGCAAGGGTTTTGAAGTGGCACGCGCACGGCGTCGCCACATGAACTGGAACACTGGAGGCTCAAGAATAGTACCGACACATTACCGGTACCGTTTTTCTCTTCTGGCTTGATCATCGTCAAGACCAGTCACTGTGGCATTAAGCTGTTCAACAATAAGTTTACAACGTACCTCGCAGGTTCGCCAGACACCTAGCTTCGTTAAACACTCTACTAAGGCCTGTTGTGAAGGCTATCCTTAGACGACCTAGGGATTGTTTCTCGAGAACGAGTGAATGTGATGGACATGAGTGTTGTACTAACGCGATTGGTACGTCGATGTAATAGCACGGGGTTTTGAGAATCAAGTACTAATCCTTAGATTGAACACAAAGTTGAGTACAGTGAGCTATAGGAGCTCATTGCCTAACACTACATACTAATGAGTACCTTCCTAATCAGTGCTGCTTGTTTGTGCCAAGAGCACTGAGCACTAGGTAGTCATACAGTTTGCTCGGTGTTGCTCAATCATGCCAGCATTGGGCGATCACCTGACTGTTGACAGCCACCGGGTCAATGTCTTTGGACACCCCGATGACTCGCGAACCTCATGGTTTCGGATTTCTCCGTCTGATTGCGACAGGTCGCTAGTGCAACAGGCGATACGGTACGCAACTTGATAATAGAAAGCATTTAGTGAGACAAGACGAAAAGATTTGGCGTGGCAAAAGACGAAGTATCATATCACTACCTCAAAGAGAGAAACTGAACATCTCTTTAGAGCAAAGCACTTATACCTACTACAATAAAGCCTGCTAAGACCTTCTTAGACATAGATAAGGAATCTAGAAGTCTACAATACTATTAATCTTTCTAGAATTTCTTCTTAGAAGCTAAGGTAGGCGGTAAGCTAGGGCATGTTGTTCCATACTCGTTTGATTTTTCTATTGTATACGGTGATATCTTCATACTCAGCCTTTTCTTAGATGTTCTTATCCCACTAGCTTAACAGTAAAACTTCTAAGGCTTCCAGCTGCTATATAAGCTTCTATCCTCTCTTGGAAGTCCACAGGTCCAGAGCCCCATGGTGCGTTCTTCGCAACAAAAGTCTTGTCATCCATCGATTCCGTCTGCAAAGCAGCGCCCTCGAGAGTGTACCAACCCGGCGTGCACTGCAGTAGCGCACCAAAAAATGCTGCTCTCTTCGCGACCTCGTTGCTCCATTCTTCTGCTCCCTCTTCTGAAGCCTCAACAACCACCTTTTGTCCTGGTTCTGCTTGCTCATAGGCTTTCTTGATGACGTGCGCAATCAATTTCGCATCGACCTCAAGCATGGATGTGAAGTTGTATGAGGAACCACTTCCTCGCCCGAGGCGACCCAGGAGATTCGGAAACTTAGGCATCGCCACGCCAAACAAAACATTGCTGTCTTCTTCTTTCCAGTAGTCGGATACAGATACGCCGTTTCGCCCCAGTAGAAGGCCATCTATCTTCTCAGCAGGATCTAAAAAGTTGGTGACTACGAAGCCGGTTGCCAAGACGACGACATCGATTTCGTACTCATTACCCTCGAATATGATGCCGTTCTCTGAGAATTCGTCGAGACCTCTTCCATTGGTATCGATTAGTGTCACGTTTGGTTTATTGAAGGACTGAAGATAGTCGTCGTTGAACGCTGGACGTTTGCACCAACTGCCGTACCAAGGCTTCAACTTCTCTGCGACTTCCTTGTTCTCGACTTCTTTTTCCACGTGTTTCCGCAAGAATTCGGTGCGAGGGTAGTCTATCTCATGAAGCGCTTTGATATGGTCCAGCATCTGATCGGAAGTGACAGTCATATCTCGCGATCCAAGGAATCCGCAAAGGGCCGGGGCCTGAGTCCAACCATCCTGGATCAAATCGGGTCCTTGTCCACTCGTGCTGTTCGACATGTATGCGTTCAGATTGGTCCTGCGCTTATGCTGCCACCCCTTCTCACCTGCAACGTTTTCCCATTCCTTCTCCACAGTCGATTTTTGGTTGCGTGGTCCAACGTACGTTGGCGTTCTCTGAATGACGTACACATGAGCAGCCCATTCGGCTAACTCAGGAACAACCTGGACAGCTGTTGCGCCAATTCCCACAACAGCAACACGCTTTCCCTTTAGATTTGTTAGGTCTGGCTTCGACTGAGACCCGCCTGTGTAGTTGTAGTCCCAACGGGATGTATGGAATGCATGTTTATGCTCGCTAAACACCTTCCAACCAGGAAGCTTTGGGATCTTGGGAAAAGCAAGAAATCCTGCGGCAACGAAAACGAAGTCGGCGTATACAGTAAGGCTTTCTGACTCTGGGGTTTTTCCTGTAGTACGCGTCATCCTTACGGTCCAGTGTTTCAGGTCGTCATCCCAAACTTGAGAGTCGACCTTTGTACAAAATTGACCTGACATTCCGTAATGGGACGCAGCTCGCTCGATCTGATTCCTTATCTCAGCACCATAGGAGTATTTATGCTTCGGCATATACCCTGTTTCTTCGAGAAAGGGGAGATAACAGTAGCCTTCAACATCGCACATCAGTCCTGGATAGCGATTCCAGTACCTTCCATGATCAACGTTTGAATAAGCCTAAACGGAGAGAATGTGACCTACCAAGTACCACCAAATCTCCCGGCGACGTCAACGAGGACAATGTCTTTGCTGCTGAATCCCGCCTCAATCAATCGGCCTGCGTAATGGAGACCGTTCAGACCAGCGCCGGTGATAAGAAACTTGATACTATCGCCATCTTTAAGCGGAGGGTTTGTAATGCGAGGATCATTTTAATCCACCCATGGATCTTTAGCAAGATTGCGCAACTCCTGTTCTCGAAAATTGGCATACTGTGCCAAGCCATCTTTCTTGAGACGCTTGTCACGTTCTTTCTCGTATCATTCAAACAACGCCTGTCCGGCCGCCATCTGTTCGTTACCTGCTGAGACGTGTGATTGGGTCATTTCGGCACGGCCTGATCGACGAACACAACCAGTTACTTGCGTGGATGGTTAAGATAAAGATCTATGGTGTAGCTTTTGGATGTTTCGTTTGTGAAGGAGAATAACCTAATGTCGGACAACGCTCCAACTTTATATAGATTATATAACAAGAAATTATAGTGCTATTCTCTAGGCATCCCAAAGATCGGCCCGAGCCGTGAGCAATGCATGTTTGCAATGCCTTGCTTATTGGAGCTGATTAGATATTGGGAGAACTACATTCTGGTTGTTTGTACATAGATTTATAAGCCAACCGGACGGTTTATTCGTGACAGTAGATACAACTCAGTTTGAGCTGACGAACGAAGCTTTATTTTGATTATGACTAGGTTGACAAAAATCTAGTTATGAGTCTCATCCATCAGTTCGACTGTTGCCTTGTGAAATAAAGCGCACATCTTAACGTATCTCTTCAAGACTATACCTTCATCTAGCTAGTCCAATGTATTTCGCCTACTGAATTCGTAGATGGATATCATGACTGCCTCGTTGGCGCACTTGTAGTTAGAGGCAAGTGGAAACGAAACAAAAGCATAGATATTACAGCTTGGCATAAGTAACGGCCGTAAGCTAGTCCAATTACTGTAGAGAATGTCTCTAGGTTTTGACGGACGAAAACTCTGGATTACTCAACAGCATATGTAAGCGGAAGTATGGAATGAATTGGCAGGATACCTGGACGAATAACGTTTGCATTCTGAAGACACTTGAGTTAAGTGTAGTAGTAATTTTCGCACCAGAATAGTAATAAGTTTCTTGCCAATTTTTACTTCGCACTAATGGTTCTATCCACCATGTATTCTTAGTTAATGTCACGGTGTTCCAAAGCTATAGGCGGGTGGGCTACCAAAGTCCCTCTAGGCTCCTGTTGGATTGAATTGGCTACGATTACGTGCTATAGATATATCATCCTTACCAGACTCTTGATAGTACCTCAGGAGTCATCTTAATAAGAGTTAATACTAAAATGTCAGTGCCTGCCCAAATACTCTTCACATGCAATCATTAAGAATAGGCTGTAGCGAGCAGTCTTGCTCTTCACACGCGTCTACATACTCAAGAATGAATATTATCCATGAAGGCTAAAGAGTCTCTTATGTCTTTTTATCTTTAAGGTCTATCTATTATGCACATGAGAAGCTAGCCCAGTGCGATTCACCAACCACACTCTACTACCTTGAAGCTGTGTCCTGAGCTCTATCTGCTGATCCAGAAAGCTCTTAATTGTATCCTGCATGTTTCTGAACTTGAGGCCCATAATTTCCTGTGCTCTCTGCGTGTGCATCTTGGGTGGCTGGTCGAACGGCCTTTCCGGCTTAATACCAAGAGCTGAATAAGTATGCCTAGCAAAGTTCGCAACACTACCCCATGTCCATCAGTCTTCCGGGCTACCACTAGGATAAACTTCTCGACTTCGCTAGTGGGCCCGGCTTTGGCATCCAGAGCTTTGAGATGTGCGCAAGCAACATTGCGGACGTCAACTACGACCATGCATATGAGGGGCCTGGGCTAACGCAGGTGATTTAAATAACGGCAACAAAGAACGTATGAACATGAAAACCCATTGTCGGCGGCAGGAAATACGATATGATGAATTGCAAGAAGAGGGTAAAAGAGTTGGAGACATTCAAGGCCAAGCACGCCGAGCATTGTCAGGCAGTGACGTTGAAGCTAGGTCTATGTGCTTGA
>Ga0268250_10000938_pt1 | contig 13097 bp, 13 predicted proteins | sample AgamicAsSfe_FD_200448 | JGI IMG/M metagenome (GOLD analysis project Ga0268250, IMG submission 200448) | Agave microbial communities from Guanajuato, Mexico - As.Sf.e (v2) (version 2) | ecosystem: Host-associated > Plants > Phyllosphere > Phylloplane/Leaf | place: Guanajuato, Mexico | collected... | reverse complement strand
TGACGGGAAAGCTGGACGGTCTGGCCATGATGGGTGTAGTTGTGTGCGATATGGTCTATGGTGTGTGAGCTCGCGGATTCTCGCGGAGTGGGGATGGCTTATGGTGTTATATTCCTACCTGTAGAGCTGACCGTTCAGCTGACTACACGCACGGGACACATGACCTATCCAGAGTCAACGATCCCGTTGATGACTGCCCTGTCAACAAAACGCCCACTTGCCTAAAGAGGTGCTCACGTGATTCGCCACCTTGTCTCTCGTCTGCTCTTTGCCCTGTCAACACGATGCGTGACGGGCGCAGGCCGTCAGTCATGCTGTGTTACTTGTGCAGCTACCAAATGCTGAGGCACAAGATATGGCGCAGACGACCAAGCATGCATGTAGAACACGATGATCCGTCGAAGTGAACATGTGTACAGACCGTGCAGACGGTTTCGACAGCCATGAGAATTGTCCAGAGTCGTCAACGGCAACTGAGTGGGCAAAGATGGTTCTTCAAGCTGTGAGATACAATGTAAGGATCAAGAAGAGACAGGGAGACTGAATCGATCCGTTCTGGCGGTCTCCATAGTCGTCTTCACCGAGTTTTCTGGAGGTCGTGGAGCCGGAATCAGAGGCGTCAAGGGGCGTGCCGTCCTGTAAGACGAGATTGGCATCGAATGCTCTCGATGTTCATCATAGGTCTGTCAGCAGGTCGGGAGACGGGATCTTGGCATGAGTTTACTAGCACTTTCAAGCACCGTAACCTATGGAGTCATCACAAAGGCAACAAACAAGTCATGACATTTCTCGTCAGTTCTAATGTACAGATCCGTAGGTATCCCGCCTATTCTCATGCTCCCAAACGCCTCCGGGAGAGTACCCTCCTAATAACCAGCCGACTCGTCCTTCGTCGGAAAGTGCGGTTCACCCTCCACCTTACACTCGTTCTCCCAATTCTTTGGTGTGAACTTGTCTGCAATCTTCTTGAACTCCGCTAGCGTGCAGAAGGATGCCTGGCCAGGGAAGTGCTTTCCAGGTAGGGCGCAGCCGGGGATGGTGACGGCGCGGTCGTTGTAGCGGAGGCGGACGTAGTAGCCGTCGAGGCGAGAGAGTTGAGAAGGTGAGAGGTCGGGTGTCGGGATGCGTGCAATGGTGGTGTTGGGGTCGGCGCCGCGTGTGGGAGTGGTGGTTGAGGCTGATGAGGTAGCTGCTTTGTCGACCAAGGAACGCAATGATGCAGCGGGCGAAGGTAAAGAGGCAGTGAGCGATGAGGAGGTCGAGTCTGTGTCCTTGCGTATGCCTTTGACGGCGGAGGGGTCTGCCTTGAAGAGCTCGACTGCAATGTGTGAGGTGTATGGTGGCCACTTCTTGTCAAAGCATCCAAGGCCTGCGAGCATTCCTGCGAGAGTCGTATCGTGTGCTCCAGACATTGCGAACTTGATCGGTGACTTGATATCCAAGGAGAATGATTCTGCATTCTTCTTGGTCTGTTCGACATAGCCGACCATCTGTGTGACGACATCGCCGACGTATCCTCCAATGCCGACACGACGGTATTCTTCGCTTTCGTGGTAGCCACTGAACCATTCTTCTGTCTCGATTTCGTCAATGATCTGTCGTACTCTTGGCTCGTAGAACTCGGCGGGTAAGTGCACTTCTGAGCTATGAGCTATTGTGCTGTTCAGATGATCGAGGATGCCGCTTAATCTCGGATGACCTCCGATCCTGACAGGACCTTTGTCAGGCATGTACTGTGAGAGCTTCGTGTTGAGGTACTTCATCTCGTCTGAATTGTCCCAACGTTTTGCAGTGCGCTCGGCGAAAGCTACCATCAGCTCTTTGTAGCGCTTGCAATGTGCTTCATTCGGTGGCAACGTGTCTTGCTCTGCGGTTCGTGAGACGATGGGTAGTGGGCCGCAGGTCCTATTGCTTGCAGGGTACATGCCGACGAAAGCTTGCTGCACGGAATCGAGGGCGCGCGGGAGGTGGGTGGATCGGAGGTAGAAGGTGTTGGCGTCGGAGAGTGTCTTTGGCATAAAGCCGAGCTGAGAGATGTAGAGATTGGCGAGTCGCTGGCCGAGTTTGAGCGTGGTCTGGCGGCCGACGTCGGTGAGCTGTCCGGCGATGCTACAGGCGAATTAGTAGATCTCCTTGATTGATTGTAGAACGAATGTGATACCAGATGTTCGTCCCAAGGCCATCTTTGCCCTTGGCGGGTACCGTGACGCCTCTTTTGGAGAATTCCTCCATCGTGCTGGTCCAGTCGAGGTGGTCCCAGCTGCCGTCTGCGGTCAAGACGGCGGCCTTCATCCTCTGGGCACTCTCGCAGAATGGCCAGACTTGTTAACACATCAGCAAATGGCTATTTCTTTAGCGAGGAGTGTAAGACTTACGAGCTGGCACGCCGGCATCGGCGAAGCGAGGATGCACCGGGGTGCGCTCCCCATGTCGAAGAGTCTGATAAAAGGTGAGTCATTCGGCGTTTAACAGGTTGAGACCAAGACGTACGACAATGACCTGCTCTAGAGCCAGGCCAGGCGGAAAGAGCTCCTGAAGCTCGCCGTCGCTGTAAGGCGGACGAGGGGCGTAGGTTGTCATTGTTGTCTTAGTGATCTGAATCAGTAGGATGCTTACAGAGTTGACTGGTTTGAATTAACTTACTGTTGTTGTGGCGGGTGCCGTAGCTACTTATATCTAGGTCAGAGGTCAGAGTATCCCGTAACACGTAGCTAGGCGTATAGAGAACAGGACTTACTTGTGGGATGGTAGTGAGGAAAGGTAGGACGGAGAGTGTCACAGCGTGACAAACACCACGATGTGCTTTAATTGTGGAGAATCCAGGTCACGTGACGCCTTAGCATCGAGCCTCTTTTCGAGGTCATGGTACTACTGCCTATTCACAGCGTGAAGGGCTTCGTACTAGGTCGATAGCGTTGCGTATGCTAGCACGGCGGATATCCCTAACGAGATATTAGTATGTTCTGGTCTTTCAATCTCACGATTCCATAGTTCTAGGAGCCTAGGGAGAGTGCCGTAGAATATCTTGTTGTACTTCTCACTCGCCAGTGGTAATAGTCTTGACCGGTTAACAAGTCGATTGAATCAGGACGTGTCGTTACCTATATAAGCCCGAAGCGTGCCAGGAGAGTACCGTCGGGTATAATATCGAGTTGCCGTCTTCCCGTCGCAGCATCTCTGGCCTGTTGTATAGTCAGTAGAAATGGATTCAAAAGTATCGGCTATCAGGCCTAGTAGTAGCAGGAGAGTGTCGAAGCATATCTAGTCGATCTCCTATACCTTCTCTACGGCATTCTTGATATATCTCCCAGGTAGAAGAAGGAACGTGTAGCAGTCTATAATAAGGCCTTAAACTTGCAGGAGAGTGCCGCAGGCCATATAGTCGATCTCCTATGACTTCTCCGCAACATCCGAAGCCTGTCTTCCGGTCAGTAGAAGTCGAGCGTATAGCAGTCCGTAGTGACACCTAGGACTGCCAGGAGAGTGCCGAAGAATATGCTTTTGATCTTCTACTTTGCTAGTATCGACTTTCTGAAGACATGATCCAGTCAGCAAACATGGCACGAGTAGTGGTCGGTAATGAACCTAGGACTAGCAGGAGACTGCCGTGATACTATCCCTGCCAGTTTGGCGGCATGCTCGTGGCACTACTTGTTGCCCTGGTCGTAGGTAGCATAAGAGCCGGGAGAGTACCTTGATACAGTGGAGCACTATTCCTACTAGCCCTTCAGTGGTCTTGTGGTGCTACTCGATGCCCTGGTCATGGGTAGCATAAGAGCCAGGAGAGTGCCGTGATGCAGCTGGACCATATTTTGCTAGCTTGATACCAGGCTCATGACGCTGCTTGATGCCCTGGGTATAGGTAGTACAATAGCCAGGATAGTACCGTAGAATCGCAAGAACGTGTCTCGTGTGCTGCTAGAGAGCCTACATAGCACTAGCACAATCTTGTGTCACGCCCGGGGTATTGCTCTTGAGGAATGCCCTTCATCTCCTTCACTTCTCTTCAGCGCATCATGTCACCAAGGCATCATCAATAAACATAGGAAAGTATGAAGGTATTGGTGGTGCTGATAAATGGAAAAGGGATGGAGAGTTTCGAAAGGCTTGTGTGTGTGAGCTGATCGGGGGAGAAAGCGGAGACGTGGACGGCTGACGCCTAAGGCAAAAAAGAACTGGTGTAGAAGGCGGGCATAGAAGGATCACTCGAGAGGGCCGAAGTGACTGGACGTGCGAAGTATGAGAGCGGAATGTTGCGAGGATGCAGTCAGCTCGGCCGAAAATCGTGAGGAAACCGTATGCCTGCTAAGCCCAGAGAGGTCTGTCGGGTGCTGTGGAGACTGGAATCAAGTCAGACAAGAGAGATTGGTGGCTTAGAGGTAGGCAGCTCGTGTCTGGAATATGGGAGTATGGGTATGGAGGCTGTACTGCGAGAGGAGACGGTCGCGTGTCGCAAAGCGTGAAAGCTGGACAAACGACGAAGGAAGCCACCGAGGCCGTGACAGCTTGGGGCAAGAGCGCGAAAGGCTGAGTGTAGAGGCCAAGCATAGAGAGGCGTCTGCAGAGTGTCGTGGCGCACGGATGCGAGGCGGACGAGGAAAAGACATGATGAGGATGTAAATAATGCTGAGCAAGAGTGTAGAAGGATTGACGTAGATACCTTGCCCAGAACAAGCTCTGTCGCCCGTTGTAAGCGCTCAAACACGTCAGGACGGGGAGATCAAATGGCGAAGACGCGGTCTCCTAGGTCTGAAGCGTGCGAGAAAGGATAGGGATATCCAGTCTAAAGAGGGCTCTGTCGAGTGCCGTAAGCATAATGCTGCGTATCAGATGAGGAAGCCAGGAATGCAGAGGGACAAAGGATGGCGTAAAAAAGAATTGTGATGAAGGAATGTATTCAGTAGCTACATTGAAAAGTGCCGCTAAACGTCCCTTCGCTCCAATTTGTCAAGGATACTATCCTGCTGCAAGAGAGGATAGCAATTAACAAGACGTGCTAGGCAAAATAATATCTATGACCAGACTATGATCCTGGACTATGCTGCTGCGTCCATCCTCGTCCAGGATTCGAACCCAAAAAAGGGCAAAATATTAGCGAACTGTGTAATGGGAGTGGCGATACTTATCGAGTTGTTTGTGAATCGAACTCCAGATCCAGGTCCAGGTTTGTGTCGCTCTGCCCTACTGCTGCTGCTCTGCTTTGCCGGATCACGAGGCACGATAAACATCAGATATCACCGGTTTACTTACCAATCTGATCTGACCACTCATCCCATCTCGCCATAAGGCCTGATCTTGTATGGAAAAGCAACACTTGCTTGCTATTATATAGGTTAGCATTGTAGCCTCATGCCTCCTTCATAGACAACCAAAGCCTTTGTGCCATATTCAGTCTGTACAAAGTATCTGTTCGTACTTTGCAATCACCAGTATGCGCTTGAGAGTGAGTGCATGGCATTGCGGAAGAGGTAGAAGTGTATGGAGTTGCTGGTAGTATTGATGCTTGAGTGAGAGTAGGGCCACAAGGAATAATAACCTACGTCATGCGCACTTCGACAAAGATTCACGTCGCCGGCGACGACCACATCCCCTTGGTCTTGACATCGTTGTGCGTCCAGGTCCATTTGATAGACTACTCGACATGACTCTCTTTGTGCCTGAGCTGAGCTTTGTGCCACCTGTCGCGACTCACCTTCTGGTCGACAATGACAACATTCTGTTCTCGGCCATCTTTGTTTGGATGAGTACAAGCCATCTCACAGGTCTTTCAGACCTGTCGGCATCACTCTCTTGTGGCTTGTTGAGCATGATTAGGGCGACAAGGAAGAAGAATCCACATCATGCGCGCTACCACAAAGATTCGCCATCGACAATGACATACTCTTTGTCCTCACCTCTTTGTGCTCCTGGAGTCAGATCCATCTGGCGGTCTTGTCTCATATCACTCTTTGTGTCTGAGCTAATCTTTGTGTCGCTGGCCAGCTCTCGCCACGAACAGCGCGTCTTCTTGCGCTGGGTCTGACGTTCCAGCAATCCAGTGCAACACGACAGGATTTCGCGAGAAGACCAACATCCTCTTCGACTCGGCGATGCCCATCTGGCCGAGCTGAGGGCGTCACTGTACCCGCCATATATCGCGTAGGAGCAAAAGAAACTGAATCTGCACATCCGCATGCTGCTGGTCAGCTGCTGATAAAGATGCCAGAGTTGTGCGTATGCATCACGCTTTCCCAACTCATGCCATTCCGTGCCATCCAGGATAGAGCAACTTGCGACATCAACACTCTGGTTTGGCGATGTGCCAGCACGCTCATGATGATCTCGTCTCGTTCTCGCCGAGGCGTCACTATTATGCTCTCCGGTACTTTCCAGCAAAGAAAGACTGTAACTCCAATACTCTGATCTCACTCGATGACGTGCAAGTACAACCATTGGAGCAGCCTTCTCCTTGCGACCAGAACTCCACCATCATGCCTTCAATTCGAGGATAGCAAGAGATACTTCGACGTTCCTAACAGATGTGCGAATAAGCCATCTTGGGATGGTCTTTCCAGTGCCCTGGCGTCACGCAATGCGCTTCTGTGACCTTCGAGATCTTCAAGATAGTAAAAACAATGACTCGCATTCTTCAATCCTCCTTGACATTGCTTGAGTTCTCTCGGGGAAATAACGTGCTTTCCATTTCCTTTGGTCTCTCTAAGGGTAGCAAGAACTGTGATATTGATCTCTGAGCTCCTCTGCCAATGTGCGGGAACACTCGTTGGCATTCGTGTCTCCTTTCAAACCACCATGGTGAGACCTTGCGGCAGGCACCAGTGCAGCCAAGGCAGTGACAGTGATGCTGTCTGGTTGTTCTTGCTAACTTGCGACTACGCCATATGTTTCTTCTGTCCGTGGAGGCGCCTGGAGGCCGCCATCATGGTGTTTGTGACATCCTTTTCATATTAGCAGAAGCCGTGACTTGAACATTTCTTGATCATTGCTATTGATGATCGCTTTTACGACCATGATGCTCTTGAGTACGTTCGAGTACAGCAGAAGCAGTGACATGAAGATTTTCTTTTGCTCCTTGGCAATGAGCACGTTTCATGGGCGAGCTATCGTCGCCGGAGACTGCCATGATGAAAGTCGTTGGTTCCCTCAAGGGTGCCGAATGCGATAACAAGAACACTTTACAGTCCTCCGTGCCAATTCGCAACCATTATGTTGCTGGGCTCTGCGACCCTGGTGAGTGCCGTGGGACATTCGTGCTCAACCATTGAGGAGGTTCGGCCTCAGCCTGGAAGCTGCTGACGCTGTCGACTACGGTAGTATGCTCAACCTGTACGATGTGATACTCTGCAAGCCACATACTATTCAACTGTGTCTTCGACGGCCTGTTGCATTCTGCCTGCTGCCTGGCCCACGGTCGTCGCAATGCAAAGTGCCTCGCATGTTTTGATAGCGGGACCATGCTGCATCAGCTGAAAGCCTCATCTATCGCTGTATGTATTTTCTGATACCGGTGCCAAGGCTTATATGGCTACTGCCGCTCATGCTGTATCTTTGCAACGCATCAGAGACACCGTCGCCGCAGCCTACTTGGGCTTTTAAGCTGCCGTAGCGCTTGTGTATGACATGAAGTCGGAAAGTGTTAAGGCGCATTCCTCATTGGTCACGTGTCACGTTTTCACCCAAAATTCAGCTTCGATCATCATCACCACTTCCCACCACGATCACCATGGGCAAGTCTAGTTCTAGATCGTCTATGATGATTATTTAATTTTCGAAGCACGATTCGTATCCACCACGCTGTCTTGAGTGACCAAAACCAATATTGACACGTTGTCGCCTGAACCAGCCAGGTGACCTCAGTCCTCAGCAAGACCGACACACTACCATCTGCACAGCGACTTAGCAACTCAAGCTGCCCGCATTACTACAATGGCGGCTCTATTTCTGCTGGGCGAATCCAACACGTTCGTTGCCCTTGTCAAACACAGCAAAGACACTCTTGAGGAAGACATCTGCTAGATGGTTAGCGAGTAATCCATGAGGTGTCCATCAGCCAAACACTTACCGCCTAAGATGTTGAATCCGACTCCTGCGCTTGTCTGAAGACCACCGTAACACACACTGTCGGATACTTGCGCGTAATTGATGTACTGTCCTGGTATACGGAAAGTCGATGAAGCATTGTCGCCATTCTCCATGGTAATTCCAAAAGCAGGCAAATCAGCAGAGCAAGGAAATACCCAGCCTCCATACTCCTGGCTCTGCGATGCACCGCTGACCTGTCCGTAATATGCTGACACGACATCGCCTTGCAGCAGGACCAAGCTCGTGCCGGTGTCTGCGATGCAGCTGAGAGTCCCCGAGAACATTGAGCCACCAACAGCATAGCCTGCAGCAGTGAAACTCCAGAAACCTGTTGTTTGGTTGAGGGGTGCATACACGATGGGATCCTGGTACTCAGATTGATTGAGGTAGCCGAAAGTGTAGGCACCTGGAGCATCATGACGGAGATAGGCAGTAAAGACTTGCTCTGGAAGTTGATTCTGGATTGTGTCGAAGAAAGTTTTAGCTGGCTTCGGTTGGACGGTGTTCAGAGATGACATGGCTAGTCCAACCAGACCGTCGTTGTTCTTGTCAGAGGTGAAGCTAGGAGAGACGCTGGTGGCACACTCGACGGCCATTTGAGTAGCCGTAATTGGGCCGATCCGAACTTTGTCCATGAAGACGTTGCCAGAGCTACCAGATCCATCACCATACTCAATTTTCCAGGTGTAGCCACGCTTGGCTTGGGCGCCGTAGGACAAGTGAGGACGATACAAAGAGTGACCAGCAGATTCTTGACTTGGCATCTGACCACTGAAGACCCAAAAATCGGAGCTGCCAGTATCAAAGTCTAAGTTTAAGGTGACTGCAGGAGATCCAATTAAAAGTGGGCAGAGATACTCTTCATCGTAGTCGATGCTGGATGCTGTGACAACACCACCTTGTTGCTGCTGTTGTTTCTTGGCTTTGTCCGTTTTGGCAGCAACATTGATGTGCTCGGGGATGTGCTTAGTGAACTTGTTGAGGGTGTGGGCGAGGTGGAGTGGACCTGATCGTACGTGCTGCTTGCCAGTCGCAACTTGGTGAACGCGGACTCCCTGCTTCACGTGCTTCTGGGCTGCAGGCACAGCTTGAACGATGGAGGCAAACGCCACAATACCGACAATTGGAAACAACATGATGGTGCAATGAAGATTGGAGCTGGGGAGATAACGGAACCGAGAGAGGTAGAAGGACAGGCCTTGCACCGCCTTAAGTGCCAGACAGCATTTTGTGCTGAATATCGATGGACATGTCACGATGTCGAAGATTCTATCCACTTTATAAGCATGATATTCCATTGATATAACACCCTTTACATGATATATGCGCATCAACGATCCCCCTTCAGCTTCATCAGCATTGTCAACTCGAGCTGCACGGTCCTATATGGCAGTCTAAGCAATACTGCTCAATCCACTCACCACCCTATCCCGTTACCAGACGTCATGATGCTCATGCTGTTGGTCGGTGATTTTGCACTCATTAAGCTGCTGCTGCCCGTCATGGCACACTCCCCTGGACATTTTATGGAGGCTCTTTCAGCGGCATTGTCCAATTAGACACCGTTTTGTATAGAAGCAGGCTGATTGTGATGCTGCGACGACTGGTTAGGACAGAATGGACAGAATGGGACATCGCCCAGGTACCCAATCACGTGCAGGTTTACCCCATGATGATCGGCCCTTGTTGGCGATGTCCTTAGGTTGTCAAATTCTCGGATTCTCTTCCTTCACAACTCAACGAAGAGCTTGCTGTCGCCTGTCTTCCTTCACGGTGATCTGAAACATTCGACAGTACAATCTCGCAGTTTGATAACGAGCTCTGAGCTGCAAAGACACAAACTTCCAGAACGAAAAGCAAAGGGTTAGGCTTTTACTCAAACCGAGACGTCAAGATCTGATCGAAAGCCAAAAGTGACAATACTCTTCAAAACTGTAACATACGAAGCACATTATCGACAATATGTCTAGTCTCAACGTTGAGGCCTTCCTTGACTCTTTCGATGCCGATCAAGAAAGCAAGAACCGCAATACGCACGAGCGTGAGCGCGAAAGGGACTCGCAGCGTGGTGCGAGAGTGAAGAGCGAGCCTTACGATGACGACAACGCACCAGCATGGCCCAGAGCAACAAAGTATCCCGAACGACCCATCAAAAGCGAGATGAATCCTCCAAGTCCACGCTACAGCAGCCGTGATCGCGATCGACACGATGACCGCCGGTCGCGCGACGTATTTCCCGACAGCCGCCGGAGTAATGAAGGCAGATTGAGAGACTTGAGTCGTGAGAGAGACAACGCTCACGGTAGCAGCAGAAGTCGCCGCACGCGAACCCCGGAGGAAGAAGTCGACAATCTCGGGGCACCACCCAGAAGGCGCACAAATAGTAGTAGCATCATTGACGGTGATCAGGGCAGCGTAGACCACTACAAATCTAGCGACAGAGGAGGACGACGCCGTTCTCGCTCTCCAGACTTTTATCGCCCGGGCGAGCACTACAACGGAGGAGATCGTGACAGATACCGCGAACGCGACGATCGAGACCGAGATGGCCGTGGCTCACGCAATTCCTATCGTGGCGGTGACCGGCGCGATGGCGATCGACGTGATGGTGACAGGCGTCGTCGAAGTCCCAGCCCAAGACGAGAACGTAAGCCGAGAACACCTGAACCGACTGAAGACGAACGTGATCGTCGCACAGTCTTTGTGCAACAACTTGCTGCTCGTCTTAGATCCAAAGACCTCATCGCATTCTTCGAGAAAGTTGGACCTGTGAAAGAGGCGCAGATTGTCAAAGATCGAATCAGCGGTCGTTCCAAAGGGTAAGTTCAGTCATTGTAAATCCATGTAGCATTTACTAACACATCACAGTGTCGGCTACGTCGAGTTCAAGAACGAAGAGCATGTACAAGGTGCTATTCAGCTTACCGGACAGAAACTTCTAGGCATCCCGATCATCGCGCAACTCACCGAAGCAGAGAAGAACAGACAGACACGAACTGCAGACTCTGGAGGCAATGGAAATGCCAACAGTGTGCCGTTCCATCGGCTGTATGTTGGCAACATTCACTTCAGCATTACTGAGACAGATTTACAGCACATTTTCGAGCCGTTTGGCGAACTGGAGTTTGTGTCATTGCAGAAGGAGGATGAGACGAATGGTGGTCGCAGTCGTGGTTATGGATTCGTACAGTAAGTCAACCGGTCAACCGTGATTTACGTGCGATTGGCGGGCAGCAGCATCTGCATCGGGATACCAGGAAGCTGGCAGTATCAGTCTCCGGAGTCCCGGCATTGTCTCATACTTGGACGACTCGCTCGACTTACACCTCATCCCTGGCTATCTGATTCATCGACTACCTGGTCATACTCTCGATGTTTTCTTGCCAGCATCCTATATGTTCTGATCATGACTTGATATCCTTTGTGGTTCTGGTCTTTGAAGAGACCCAAGTCCAAGAAAGTCCTCGTTCTAACATACTGGCTTCGTGGAGTCTCAATGCACGTCGAGTTTTTGTCATGCAATCTAGGCCTACAGTCATGAGATTCAATACCAGACACGACATACATCCCACAAAATGCAGACTGCCACCCACTGTGCTATGACGGTAACGTAGTTTGCCATGTATGTATCAGAAAACTGACATTTTATGTTCCAGATTCCTCGACCCCGCTCAAGCTCGCGAAGCTCTCGAAAAAATGAACAACTTCGAGCTAGCCGGTCGTCAAATCCGCGTCGGTCTCGGCAACGATAAGTTCACCCCTGAATCCACCGCGAGCCTCCTTCAGCGCTTCGCAGGCCAGAGTCAAGTCTACCAGGGCTCAGCCTTCTCGGGTCAAGGCGGTCGTGGTGCCCATGCCGGTGGCCAGGGCGGAAACTTCGACAGAGCTGGTGGTCGTGACGATCAGAAGGGTGCAGGAGGTGCGAGCGCTTTGGATGACACCGACGTCCAGGGTGTCAGTCTCAACAATGTTAGCAGGCATAAGTTGATGGGTCTGCTTGCGGGCAGAGTCGATGAGCCGGCGGATAAGGCCGCGAATGGCAGACCGTTCAACAAGCCTTCGACTGATGTCAGGAAGTTGCCCGTCCAGGTCTCGCAAGCAAGTCGCTGCGTCGTGCTGAGGAACTGTTTCGATGCTGCTGAGTAAGTCAAGCCTCTCCCCTCCCACATCTACATCTACATCTACATCTAACATACTAATACCCATCCTGTAGGGAATCCGGCGAAAACTGGATCAAAGAGCTCGAAGACGACGTCCGCGGAGAATGCGAGAAGAAATACGGTCACGTCGTGCATCTTGCGCTCGACCCGGACACTCAGGGCGATATCTACGTCAAATTTGATAGAGTCACGGGTGGTGAGAAGGCGGTGCAGGGTCTGAACGGACGCTTCTTTGGCGGGAGGACGATCACGGCGCAGCCGGTTGTGGATGCGGTGTATAGTTCGTTGTTTGCTAGGTCGAAGGCGATGTAAAGGGGCAGAGATGGCGATGAAAGATAAGAGAAGTGACGTGCACAATGAACATAAGGGCGTTTGGGTAACGTGTTGTGTACATGCTGGGGACGAGACAGCTCGGTAGTCTTGGGAGTCATCGGTGTAGTCAACACCAATGAGCATCACCTTTGTCTTTCGATTCGTGCACCATCGATCATGCACGAGGCTCATCGCAGCAGCTCATCAACTCTACTATGGTCTGTTGAAATGATTTATCCATTTGTTTTTTGTGTTGCATTGTGCTGCTTGCTTGTCTGCTGTAAACCTCACTGTCCCCTTTGCGTATCCCACTTCCTTCGCGCCTGCTTCCTTCACCAGACTCCACTACTGCTCTGACTTGTTTCATCATTGCGATCACCTGTTCTTGCGCTTTGATTTCCACTCGTCCTAGGGCACATTTCGTCCCTCATCAATCAGTTTGCACTGTACATCCGCTTACGTCTCCATTCCTCCTCTCATTCCTCCTTTCACTCCCTCTCCTCCGACCCTCTCATACATGCCTCATCGACCCTTCACCGACCCCTC